>Ga0181612_173756_pt1 | contig 11696 bp, 3 predicted proteins | sample HoacroProtozoa21_FD_119630 | JGI IMG/M metagenome (GOLD analysis project Ga0181612, IMG submission 119630) | Hoatzin crop microbial communities from Cojedes, Venezuel. Combined Assembly of Gp0051906, Gp0051904, Gp0051908 | reverse complement strand
GGGGGCAGGGAGGCAGAGGGGAAGAGAGATGGCTCTGGCTGCTGAACATTAATTAATCTATGGGATTTGGTTTCCACAACAACCAGGCCCCTTAATGTCAAACATGCCTGGAGCGTGCATAGTGCAACTGCGAGCTGCATGACTTGTGCCTGCCTTCTGTGAAACAATACTGCAAAAATGTGGTGGTTTTTTTTTGGTTGGGGTTTGCTGAGTTTTTTTAACTTGTAGATGCTGCTTGGTTTGTGCTATCAATGTGTGCATTTTGTTGTTTTGCTCATGCATCGTTGATGCAGAGCTGGAGAATGGCTTGCATGGGAAAGCTGCACTTTCTGGAATTCATGCAGCACCTATAGCTGTTTCCTGGTTTCCAGTTTCAGCTGAGAAATTCGTCTTGTGTTTGAATTCACTATGTGCTCTTCAGATTTAATTGCATATTAGTCATTTAGCTAATTCAGTATTTTTCTTCTGATTATACTGTGAAGTGATGAGGAACTGTGGGGAAATGATAAATTGAATCATATTACAGGTTAAATTCTGTACCTGAACAAGAGTGCTTATAGAATCATAGAATGGTTTGAGTTGGAAAGGACCATTGAAGATCGCACTACTCATACGGGTATGCACTAGAAATGATCCAATAACAGGTCTAAATAATGTTACCTATAAATATCAGAAAATGTGGAAGTCAATTTTTCATTTCTGATTCTTAATAATTAAGCTAGGAGCTTTAGTGCTGTTTCAGCTCCCAATTCTGTTTTGGCAAATAAATTATATTTATAGCCACTTAACTGTCTGTTTGCATTGACAGAGTGGTGTTAAATGGCCCTAGTGTAAATAAAAATGTAGGTGTCAGCAAATATTTAAGCTGGTACCCATGAAAGCTTGCAACATGACTTAAACAGTCAAAGTAACATTGATGTATTGTTATAGAATACTAGACAGGTAGAAAATCTGTTTGAATGCAATAGTTCTTTCTAGCCATCAGGAACTGATGCTCATTTGGGACCCCCAAGTATTGACCTGTCTCAGCTTCAGACCAAAGGCTGTGATAGAAGTTAAAAAAAGAAAAGATGAGTGAATTGACAAAAGACCCAGATGCACGAAAACTGGTTCTCGCAGTAGTGTGCAGTTCTTTGGAAAGACAGATTTTTCCACCAATAATATGCCAAGAAATTATCCCAAAGCAATGGAAGCAGCAGTTTAGAGTGTAAGTTGCAAAACCCAGACCTATATTCTCAGCTAGCAGAAGGTGCTGTTTCAGATATCTGATTACCATAGGGGTTTTTTTCACCTTCAAAATAAGAACAAGTTATCTGTCACCTTTCAGTAAAAGTCCCTCTGCTGTATAGACGTGTTGCTGTACTTGTGTGCCATAAGATAGGCTGATTTCTCAGGGTGTGTGTGGTTGAGTGCACAGACAGGCACACTTACAGTTAAACACACTAGTAAACGCTTTGCTGAATCAGCCATGATGCTCAGCACATCATGCAATCAAGTCTAAATCAACTTGTCATAAATGTTAGTTGTGTGGCTAGCATGAATTTAGGTTGTTAAAACAGATGCCCTTTTTATGCTAACACTGCTCTTTTTTCCCTGTGGAAAGACAAACCTATACTGAAGCAGTTTCATGACTAATGCTAATTCAAAGTCCTCAACACAAGTCTTTTCGTAATGTATTCTGCTGGAGGTGAGGGCAGACCATAAACAAATTTATTACATCTGCCCCACATTTTCCCCTCTCCACAAGGGAAGCTGCTTTGACATTCCTTCTAGTCAACTTTTTCTATCTTGTTGCTGGACTGACTGTATACAACTCATCACAGGAAGGCTGCAGACCCATAATATATTGTGATTCTGACTGTATAGGACATTTAAAAGAACATACAGATTTTCAGTGAAAAGAAATTTGGAAGTGCTAACAGTGTATCAGCAAAATGGAAACTTAGGGAGTTGACTGCCCCAGAGCAGCACTTAGCCATCCTGGGAACGTAAGTAAGGTCCTTTTGTCTTCTGGAGCTGCCTGTTGGGCCACAGCACTTTAGGACTGTGCATGGTACTCATGGTCTGCTACCTAAGCACAAGCTTGTGAGGGAGTCTCAGAAATAAGCTTTCTGGAATCTTCCCAGCGTTAGTTTTTGTTGTACCAGGATGTCCTAGTTTTGATTAAAACAGAACCAATTCTCTTTTCGTGAATTTTCCTTTCAGCTAAGTTCTTCTAAGTAACTGCATATTTCTGAAGTTGGCTGCATATTTTTCTGACAGTGCACAGTTGCACAGTTCCGCTGCACCTCAAGAGAATGTCCAGAAATCAGTACCTAAATTAGCACAGGAATGTGACTGGTTAGCAATGGGACAGTGTCCAGAGACATGAACCGTAGGCTGCAAATTAACAAAATGTATTTTCTCTTTTGTATTGATTCTGTGGTAAAAAACCTGTTGTCAATGAGGAGTGTAGGTGAGAGCTTGAAAGAGGGCTATAGTCTTAACATTCTTGCTGGGGAAGAATTTCTCATTTATAGGAGCTTAGAGAATAGCTGTCAATCAAATTCTTTACTTAGAACTCTTCACAGTTTCTCCCCGTGTTTTCAAATAAATAAACGTCTCTTCTGGAGGTTGGGAGGAAAAAGATTTTAGTGGCAGTAGTAAAGCGTCTCTCTAGAACGAGCATGTTCTGCTAGTTTTTTCCCAGCTGAAAGAACCTTGCAAGTTTGTAGACCTCAAAGAATCCAGCAAAAGTGCAGCTCGTGATTATCAAACACCCTTTGGCAAGAATTTAATTTTTTAATTACTTTTTTTAAACATCACAGTTTTCTTCTTCTGTCCAGGAGTGTTTAAAAGGTAACTTGGTATCATAAATATGTCACTAATACTTCAGAAACAGCGGAAGTCAAATCCCCTGTAGTGACCTTCACTTCTCTGTTTTCAGATCTTGATTCATATAGTTCAACTTCTGTTTTTTTGTTATACCTTTTTAGTAATTTAGAACCATGTAATTTTGACCTAGATTTGGGTAGATTTGCTTACAGTGGCAATCTCATTAAACAAGTGTTTTTTTCACCTGGAATTTGAAATATCATAAGGAATGCAAAAGTAATTGCGGGTGATCCTGAATGTTTAACTAGAAATCAAAATCGTGATACTACCCAGAAGCAAACCCAGATTTCCATTAGCATATTACTTTTTTGACTCATCTGGAGCAGTAAGATCAATATTGTGAAAATGAAAGCCCTGACTGTTCTAGGCAGTAAAGGCAAACTTGTAACAGAACTGTTAATTCCCTCTTGGTTTCCTGCAAGAATTTTTAATTTAAGGTAATTAACATTATCCAGTCTCAACCATTTTGGAGCCAGGTGAACTGTTTCTGCAGTCAGTTTCTCATTGCTACACACAAGCCTCTGGAATAGTGTTAGCTGCTGTAGGCCTCTGAAATGCACGTTTATTTTGAGCTCCATGTTGATGATACTAACAAAAGGGTTGTTTCTCTTGCCTAGGAATTACAGCATAGAAAGCGTTCTTTCTTGGATAGTGGCTATGTGGCAACACTTTTCTCATGCTGTGCTGTAGTTCATCGGTTCCCTTAACTCAAAAGGGTAGGTCATTTAAAGGGACCTCATGCCAGAGGCATGACACAAACTCAGAGGTTTACCTCTCAGCGGGGATGTAGGAAGCAATAAAAGTTTAATAATAATAGGAATAGCTTGGGACAGAGCCTGAGAAATAATCCTGAATTCTTGTAAGGTGTTTAAACCATGTTAGGAGCCTCATCCAGCTTCTGATGAAATGAATAGCCCTCTAGCAATTGGTGCTTACAGGAGCTGGATCAGGCTGTCTTCCACTAGGCCCCCAGGCCTGCGCTATGTCTCTTTTTGCTTATGATGCCTTGTTCACCTCACTTGAGTGAGCTCTTTGAGCAGTTAGTGACATGTAATGAGAATCAATCCACCGTTCTTGACAAAACAAAACCCAAAAGGCCATTCTGGACCCCAGCTGGCCCACAGATGCTTATCCCTGTCTCTGCCTCTGATCAAAACACTCAGAGTCAGTGTTCTCCCATTAGGTCAGTATCAGGATCTCATTGCTTTCCCCACTCGAATGCCCAGAGTCCCCATAAAGAAGATTAAATTAGCTTACTTACTGACAGGCAATGTTTCTTTGCATCCATTCCCCATATCCCTGTGTGTGAAATGGCAACTTAGAAACTGTTAACCTTTTTGTAGGGCTGCAAGCACAAAAAGGTGGTCACATTAGAGAGTCTTGTCTGAAGTTGGCAGAGTCACGATAGACTTATTTGCCTGGACATGAAGCTGAGCCAGAGGCATGGTAACTTGTTCTGTGATTGTTGAAATTTTTTAAAAAATTATTATTATTTTTAAAATTATTTTTTCTTTGAAAGTTTCCACACTTGTTCTTGTCTGGTTAGGTATGGACTTTATTTTTCTTCTCACTGCTGAAGAATAGCTTGGGGCCTCTGTGTTGTGAATGTTCAAAAAAAATTACCCCTTTTCACTATTTATCTTCCAGTATACTGTGAGTGGGCTGATGAAGGTTTCCATTTCAAAGCCATTGTTATGCTCATGCCTTCTTGCAGAGCATTTTCTGCACTGGTTATGCATTTAGGGTCATAGATATGGATGTTGTGTATAATATGGCAGGTCCTTAGAAACGCGTTTTTTCTTGTGTAAGAATAGAACAAGAATGATGTATAATAATCGCCTGAGTGCCGATCTCTTACTATTTAACTGCATCACCTTACAGGGCACGGAGAGTCAGCATATTCATTATTCCTTCACTTCTTGTATTCACTGGGGAAAGCAGTTGTGAACAGTAAGTGGGCAGTAATTTTAGTCTACGACTAAACCATAATGTAGTTGCATGTGCTTGGTCTCAGTCCAAAGGTAGGTGAAAAGGTGGTCCTGTGAGCAAAAAGAAGTACAGACCTGCATTGACTGGCATCCTGTCTGGGTTGTAATAAAAAGATAAAGGACCAAAACAGCCTGGTCAATAGCAATGATTTCTTCTCGATTCCCCTCTCTGTGCCCCCCAATAGTTCTTTTAGATTTGGCACTGGAGAAAGGTGTGCTGTGTCAGCTGATGAGCAAAGGGGTTCACTCTGCAAAGTCATCTGCCTGCATGTCTGACTCCTGTTGCTGGACTATGGCAACACACAAGGTAGATGCCTGATCCCAGAGAACAAGGGCATCTGGATGATGCAGACCTTTTTTTTTCAGAGAACTGATGCAGTAATTGTTTCATAAAGCAGAGGGGCAGTTCTTCACCACTCTTCCTTGTTTCTCAGGGCTTAGAATAGGGCCTCAGGAAAGACTGCTGATGCCAGCACAAGCAACAGGATCGTCTACCTTTTCTTGAAGCTAGGGAGTTGCTTGATGAAAAGGCTTCTGTTGTCAGCCCCCTCCGTTAGGCTGCCGATCATCCTCTAGCACAAAAAGACTTCTGTTCACTTCCACAGCACTGAATTAGCAATTGCAGACTGACTGACTGATGTGTGAAGTGGCTTGCTGGTCGTTGCTGCTGCACCGGCAAAGTTGGTAGGAGCTTTCAGACTGCAGATAGGCTGTCTGAAGGGACAGTGCCAGCTGGTCTGTGATGCATCGTGATGAGCCCGTCTACTGGGAATATCTTCATTGTCCTTACGAACAAAGATCAGCACAGATGATCCCAAGGTGCACAGTCAACTCAGTGACGTGACTTTTATGAATGTGCAGGTGGAAGGAAATTACCCTTGAAAAATTCATACTTCTATGCTGACAAGGATAGACAACTGACAAGTGTCTGTCTCCGGTTGACCAGTCATGCTTTAGAGTTACCTCCTCACCAGAGATCAGCCCAAGCTGCAAAGTTTTGGTCCAAATCCACAGAGATAGCTGGTCTGAAAGATCAGGTCTCCACCACTGCATTGCAACCACATGAATTACAGAGGATGATGTGGAGTGTAATGTTCTTCAAAGTTACACAAAGGTGTAACAGAAGAAATATTTTCTTCTCAAGTTCTTGGATAGAGAGGAATCCTGTGTGATTAAACACAACATAGAATCCTTCGGGTCAATAGATGGAACCTTCGTCAATCCTCCCCTGGCTGTAGCTTACATGAAAAAGATTCGATAGAAAAATGCCATGTATCCTGGTTTGCTTGGCTGTAACAGGTATAACCAAAGTTAAGATTTACACCAATCCTAGAATAAGAACCACAGCATGTGCACTTTAAATCAGTGTTTGTGCAGAATGGATGATTGCTTGTGAAAAGCTCTACCATATTCAGCTTTTTTCATGCTACTTGGGAGCCCAAAGCATGGGAAGAAAAACCATCATCGATAATAGAGCTGGAGCTGAGCTAATCTAATCTCAGATTTCATCAGTGTTTGCCTTCAGGATCTTTTGATGAAGCTGAAAACTGTGGAGCATGAATCCAGCATGGATCTATTGTGCCTGAACTACTCAGACTTTGGGACGGATCATTGAAAGTGAAAATGAGATGAACTGTAGTTTGCTTGCCAACAAGCATTGGTAGTCAAAGAAAAAATGTCCAGAGGCCTTTGAAAACAGACTGCTAAACCACAAAATCTTTGTTATTTACTTGTGTATTTCCAAAACGTTGAGTGGATCACCATCTGGGGGCAGCAGAGAGCATCCAAGACCAGTGTCAGAAAACTCTGAAAGGTGTTGGTCTCTATTAGCCCAGGGGGCAAATCTCCCCCCCAGCTGAGAGTTGAGGCAGTAGACTTTGCCTTTGAGTGTCAACAACAGAAACTGATGGGCGTTCTGCTGTCATTCTGGAGTCTTCAGGCTCCATTTCTGATCCTGTCTGACACAAACCTGCCCTTATGCTTGGAAAAGGGAATATCCAGTTAATAATAGAAAAAAGCAATTTGGCGTCATGACTAGCTTGTCTGCAGGAAGATTTGGCGTCCTCTAGCTGCCTAGCATCCAGCCACATCAGCCTCACAGCTTGAATTTCTTTCTATGAAGTCAACAGTGTGGTCTGCATTATGAATGCTTGCTGAACAGGACCAAGCCTGTATACATGAGATGTGGAAATCAGACCCTTGGGTAGCCTGACTATCACACACCAGTGATGGAGCAAGGGTTGCTAGATGTTTGGAGGTTCCCTGGAAACTGTCCTTGTCTGGAACAGGATATTGGTCATTGATGTTTGTCAGATGAATGTAATTTAGGAGGTGTAGATTTTAAGTGCACTAAATATGTTTCTCCTTTTCTTCACATATGCTGATGTATCTGTGTTTTTGTCTCACCCAAAGGGTTCCTGTCTTCTTTGTAGGTCCACTTAAACCCCTCATCTTTGGCTCACTTACTAGATCCTTGTTTCTAAGGAAGGCGTGGACTGTATACTTCAGACAGACTTGCCAGAACCCTAACTCTTTAAAGAAATTCTAAATTGTTAAATGCCAGGAGGCATCTTTCCCTTGTGGAAATACCGTCTGTGTGTCACACTTTGCACTCTGAGTGAAAAAACATCTTCCTAAATGTTGTGAGTTTGTTTTAAGCAAGAGAGGGATAATGTAGGTTCATTCACATGGCTGATCTGGAAATAGAGTTCTGGTCTTCTCATTTTCAGCCAGACAGTGCCTAATCTATTTCTACAACTCTTGTTACTTTGCTATGAACTTATAAATCCCAAAGAAATAAATGATTCCAGGTTTCTTGGTCAACTGAAATTAGGAGAAGGATAATGGGAACAGACAAGACCAGCTTATCCAGGACACAGCTTGTTAACATCCTGACTGATATTCAAGCATAATATTAATTTTTCACACTTGCATTAAAAAATCCCACCAAGAAAAAATTCAAACCCCAGTGAAGAATGATTCCTGCTGATAAGAAAATCACTGTGCTTAAATTCATTAATGGAATAGGCTGTGGGATACATTTCAAAGCACAGGGTGAGAAATAAGCTCCCAAATCCCATTAAGAAATAACAGGATTTATGTGCATTCCTCCCATATATTAACTTTCCTCTCTGGAAACGTCTTGTGCTGAGTTGGTGCCATTTTTCAGGCAGGTGCAATGTTTTGCAGTTCCCACAGACCTCTCCAGATAATCTGCTAGCCTGAAAGCCATTCCCTATTCTCACTCAAGAATGGGGATTTTCCGATGCACGGATGAATGAGGAGTTTGGCTGACAAATGTTGTAGCTCCATGTTCTACTGGGATTCAGTCACACATTCTGCAATGATGCTGTAAGCAGTTTTGTCCTGTCCCTATCAGCAGTTAAAATGTTTTAAACACCAGCCAACAGAGATAGAAGAGATACCAGTTTTTAATAGCCATTATCAGTAGTGGGCCATTTACTGAACATGAATTAACATATAGAAGTATAATTTGTGATGCTGAAGTCTTCAGGGAGTTAGTTGGTTTGTGTTGTCAATGGGGTCAGTTTTTATTAGCACTGTTAGAGGTTTTTCACCTTTTTATTGAAAGCAAGTTTTTGAAAATATGCCAAATCTTCACATTTGCCATTACTTATAAAAGTTTTTATTACTTTTTTCCTTTTAAAGACATGGATAAATGTCAAATATTAATTCACATTAAAATGGAGATAAAAGTCTTACGGAAATATTTCCCAAAGAAATGGCAAGCAGATCCATTTTAAAAAGTGGAAACAGTTTCATGGGGCAGAAGGATGCCAGAAGGGTCTCTGGGATCCCTGAAGAAGATACATGTTGTAGCGAGAGGTGTTTATTTCAGAAGACTTGAAAGAGCGTACAGTCCACTACATATTGCAGAAAATTTCCTATCACGTATAGAGAACTACTGATTTCCTTATAAAGAGTGTTAACTGTGGTTACACGGAAGTATTTTTCTTGGTTTTCTGTTCAGTTTGTAATCAGTATTTATTTTTCCATCATGGTAGTGCTAGCAGGTCACAGTTGAAAACTATGACCCCTTTATGCTGTTTATGAGAGTAAAAAAAAAAAATTCTGTTTCCGGCCGTGCAGAATTTATAGTTGTGATACAGTCACAAGATATGAATATTAAAAAAACAAATATGGCAATGGGTGAAGAGTGAAGCAAGGGTGAGTCCACAAATGCACTAGTGCATTTACTACCTCATATAATAATGATGTTTCTTGGAGTTTATGCATTACTTAACGTTGGATTTTAAGATGTTTCTATGATTCTATGTTTACAATGGCACATAATCACCAGAATAACTGTCCTTGAAAACTTGCAGTAGTGCTGGATCCATAATTACTATTTTTTTTTAAATATGCATTATTTAAATGAACCCTGCATTTAGAAAAGTGGATTGTTCCATTATGTCAGACCTCATTTTTTTATACACTGATTGATAACCAATCTTGCCAGTGGACTGAGAGACATCCACATTTCTCAAATGCAGTCTCATAGAAACTGGGAAATGAGCTGATGGAATTCAAACCTAAGATCTGGCTGTTTTCCAGGAGCAAATACATGGCAACACGCATTTCCAGTTTCAAGAGAGAGGCTTGAAATGGAGGAAGAAATGTGAAACATTTGGACAGAGAGGGGTGGGGTCGTGGGGGGAGTCTTAATTTCGTCAATGATCCCACTCCCCTCCCTCCTGCCCTGCTCCGTTTCGTGTTTGCTTAAAAGCAGTTGCCAGTGTTTGCTGAATAGTGTCAGCACAGGAGGGATGCAGCCACTGACCTGACTATAAGGCAACAGCAAAAGGTTAGTGGAATTAGTCTTGTACTGCAGACTTGTATTAATAGTTGTATTGTGGTGGTGTTGGCACAAACTCTGCAATTAAATAAGTTGTTGGCACTCTTCCCTAGGTTAAATTATTACTACTGTTCCCCCTGCTTGCAAGTCAATGAATACAAGACTTTTGGGGAGGCAAGTTCAAACATTTTTGTGCTTTTGGGATTCCGCACATTTCTGATTTCAAGCTAAGAGGTTTCTGCTGGCTTTCCAAGCAGACTGTTGTTGTTGTTCTGTCTCTGCAAACAGGCCATGCAAACTAATGCTGGAATAACCAAGCGGGGAAGGGGTGGGAGGGACACACAACAAAAGGCTGATGAAGAAACAAATGTCCTAAGAAGGGGTCCTCGCTTTCTCTCATGTCCAGACCCATGGATGTTTCTTAGCCCTGGGCTATTTTTGTAGAGGATTAGGTTTCCATCACAGCTTCATCAGGGGCAACTTACCCTTTTTATCAGCCCAGAAAGACAGCCACAGACACGGGGGAGTGGGGGCCGGGAGGGTGCGGCGAGTATCTGGGTATCCCCACCTATCCTTGCCCCAAAGTGCAAAGCAGCCACTTTTTCCAGTCCAAGGCCCTCTTCCTGCTCCTGCTTTAGTCCATGGCAATTGGGTTTGGCCCAGTGGCCCATGCACCACTCTGTGCTGTTCTGCTGGGGCCACTCACAGCAATACACCTCCACAATCCTGCTTGCCAGAGAACTTTGTCTTTCCAATCTATTAATAGTTCTTTTTCCTCTGGGAAAAGGAGTCCTTGTACTTCTTCCCAAGTCTGTCTCTAATTTAGTAACAGATGTTGGCCTACCAGACAGTGCCTATGTCTTCCCCTGTTCACTAAGGGGTAGATCTAAAAATCGGTCTTCCCTGAAATGTCCTGACTTTGTTTTTCTACCGTGTTTTCAGCAAAGCTAGGGAGTCAACCGCAGTCTGACTTCTCTGTGTGAGCTACATTAAGACTAAGACTAAGATGCAATCCAGTCCTTTGGGGTAGCAAAGTGTAAACATCAGACACAAGAACCGGAAGTGCTTCAGTCTCTATTTCCCTGTGGCCAGTGCTGAAATGCAGCAAGACTGTGGGGAGACTGTGCTACTTACTGTATGAGTTGAGAAACTTGTACATGTAATGGTTTTCTAAGAAACTGGTGGTATACGGAAAAATATCTAGGGAGAACCTTATTCTGTGCTTTCCTTAAGACTGGCTGTTATTAACCAATCATCAGATGTTAATAATGAACTGCATTTAGAGGTTTCCCTGTCTACCAATGATGTGATCTTTCTATGGCTTATATCAATGTTTAATGGAGATTGACAGCGAGCCACTAGCACATCAGTAGAATTTGGAGGTTAGGAGAAAGGAGTAAGCGGCAACAAAAGTAAGTGCGCTTGAGTGATTTTGTGTGTCTACGACTTCCTGTGTATATCTCATCAGCTGCTAAAACAAAAGGTTCCTCTGCTGGTTGGAGCTGAAGAGAACCAGGGTGGGCATCTATTTCTTTTTATTCTCAGGCTGTGATCTTGTCATCTCTCATTAGCGTAACAGGTTGGACTGTGTCACTCCTTGGATGGGAGACTTTGAAATGCAATCAGAAATGACACAAAGTGGTTCAGTCCATAGTCTTTCTCCCTCTGAGTCAGTGCTGAATCACTGACCCATCAGAGTTTGAGGTGGAGAGGGTGTGATAGTGCTGCTCTCTGACACATTCTGGCTTTGGTGATGAGATATTATAGAAGGTCAGTCAGTGACATATTTTACTAGAAAAAAAAGTGATCCCATGAGCCAAATTCTGTTTGGGATAAAATGCATACCAACACCAGCACCATCATGTTGATTGTTTTCTTGTTCTAGAGCAGCCAAGGATCACGGGTAGCTGTTGTGAGATGTTTTGGTAGCAGATGGCAGTGCCTGCAGTGAAAAGGTTGTATTTTTATATTTATATATATATATATATATATATGTATGTATGTATGTATGTATGTAT
>Ga0181612_107754_pt1 | contig 11697 bp, 6 predicted proteins | sample HoacroProtozoa21_FD_119630 | JGI IMG/M metagenome (GOLD analysis project Ga0181612, IMG submission 119630) | Hoatzin crop microbial communities from Cojedes, Venezuel. Combined Assembly of Gp0051906, Gp0051904, Gp0051908 | reverse complement strand
GTCCTGAATGTTAATGTCTTTCACTTCAAAATTCAGGTTACAGTTTAGTACTGTGATTTTCCTTTTCCCACCATGAATTAGCAGGGACCCATAAGCCACTTCCATCCCCCTGCAGATTTCTACAAGCACAAACTAGAGAAATTATCGATGTCAGGACATACATTGGGTCTCTCAGGACATACAGTCGTCCTTCTTCTCATTACGTACATGGGGAGGGGGCAGGGAACAAGCAGATGGGATCAAAGTCCCCAGAACAAGAGAAGGTCCCATTCCCCTTAACTTAATCGTGGCATCAGCCAGTTTCTCTGAGTTTCTTCCCTTGCTGTTTGTTACAGCTGTGCCTGGCAGAGAGGAAGCACCTGGCATAGTGCTTCTGGTGATGACTGGCAGCTTGTGAGAGCAGGACTATTTTTATTTGGTACCTTAGGTATTTTCTGGTTTACAAAGGAGGTTTTCTTCCTAAGGTTGGTGCTCCAAAGATTTGTGAGACACCCCTGGGCAACCACAGCTCTGAGCTATCAGAGATTTATTTTTCATGAGTTCCAGTGTTTTCCTAACACATATTTAACAAAACAGCCACGACATGCTCGAAGGAACTTTGAATTTGTCATGCAGGTAGAACTAAACCTAAAACAAGGAGCAAAGTAGACACCAAAAGTTTGCACGAGAGTCTAAGCACTGACTTTATTGAACAGATGAATGTGGTTTTACATAAACAAATGTAGTCTGTTGGCTGCTGCAGATATCCAATACGTTAATTAAGAGGAGGAGAAACAAGCTGAATGAGTCAAGCTTTTATTGTGATGGAGACTTAAAGTATACAAATGTTCTTGGGGAAAAATTTGTTGGCTTTTCTTATGTTAGTTTTAAAGATAGGTCAGAACAAAGAAGTACAATCTTACTACATTTCTTACATAAATTTCTTTCTTCACTTATGTAATTTTGCATATAGAAGAGCTGTAAAAATGATAAGCAGTATAAACACTAAAACAAAAAAAAAATGTTGAGATAAAAAAGGGACAATTTTTCCTGTCACAGCTAAACATTGTTATCAAGTGGAAGTTAAGAAATAACTGATATCGGTATGTGAGTAATTAAACGCATTTTTACCAAGAAGCCTGCCAGACTGTCTTCTGTATGTACGTATAGAGCTGCAGCAGTGTTAGTAGTGTCAACTTACTAGTAGTGTTATCTAATCCAACATAATCATTTGGATGACAGAAGAATGAGGAGTTTTTAATCTCTTTATTTAATTATTCCTGATTTCATGAGAGTTAAGCTTTGAAATGAGATCTGAGTGAACTCCCTGAACCTTGGTGTGATGCAGAATATCAGATCCTGTCCTATCCTGCAGATTTTTAGCTGAAAAATCTGGAGAACTCTAAGTTCTCTTTTGAGGACTGGGAAGCTGTCTGTCTTGGCTCTTAGCTGCAACTTGCTTTCTCTTTTTCTCTTTTCCCCTTTCTGTTCTTTTAACCACAAGAAATACTTCTCTCTCTTAAAATACGAATATTTAAATAGCACTCTCAAATTAAGATCTTTAATGGAAAATGGTAAGAAAAGTAAGATAAGAAATCTGTTTTTTACAAAATTTTCCTTAAAATAATGACTAAACTTAAAGAGCCCTGTAACTATCTGACAACAAGAGTCAATTGGAAACATTCGTGTGAAGCCATGACACATTCTGCATGACCTTGAATTAATTTTTGCCTTGCTACTTTCAAATTAATTATGTTACACACATGAGACACCTCCTGGCACTTTGTTAACATCTGGTTGCCCTTGTTATACTTTTTTACCCAAAAGTCTGTATGTTATTCTGGACTAAGTGATTATTTCCCTGGATAAGTTTCTACTCAGGTGAATTTTCATTGTTTCTGTCATTAATTTTTCCTTTCTCACTACAAGGAACATTTTGTTTAACTCTTACATAAATGTAAGAGGAGTTTTAATTACCATTAACTGCTGCTAGTAGTGCCTAGAAAACATCAGGTATCACGGAAATAAAAACTGCAGCTTTCTTTGTTAAGAAAGATCAGTGGATAACACCTCTAACACTGAACAACATATACCTAGGACTTACTGTCCTGCTTTTTCTCTCCTTAGACTTCAATTAATATTCTGTGGCCTATCTATTCTACCATTTCACATTATGGAGAGCTGACTCTTACTTTAGGTTGCTTAAGATATCTTTTCCAATAGAAATCAAGTTTTGCTTCCTTCTGCAGTCAGAAAGCTGTTTTAAAATCAAACTCTGAGTGTATGAACAAGTTATTTTGGACATGGGGACAGAAAAACATGCAAGTAATGCAATAAATCAAGTTTAATCAAGCTAATATTTCTCCTTAGAAAATACCCTCTGAGTTATTTGCATCCACTAGCATTAGAGCTGTGACTTTTTTGGAGTCAGGTTGGGATACACCAGCTGTTTTCCCTGATTGTTTAAATGTTCCACATTCTAACATATTTAAGAAGACAGTTTTAGCAGAACACCCTCGGTGATTGTGCTTTCTCAGATCCTACAAGAAAAGGCTGTTGGAGCAGGTTGCAGATAGAGACATCCAGCAAAACTGGAGTTGCAAAGCCTGTTTGATCCCATTAAGTTGGCTGTATTCTTGGTCATGCAGTATTGTGGAAGCCACTGTCTAGATTGAAGAGTTGATTAAGTAACAAAGTTTTCTAGGAAAGAAAACTAACTTCCAGCCAGTGGCGTTTACACTTCATGCAATGCACCTGAACAATTTAAACAGATGAAAAGGGAGAAAGGCAGCCCAAACATCTGAATGTGATTGCCTGGAAAAGCATTGTGGTCCGAACATAACTGCAACTGGTCAGAGATGATGTTGTGCCTCTAGAAGGAGTTAAACTTAGAAAAGAAAGAAAGTGCTTATTTAAATGCAAAAGCTTGTCCAAATGTTTTTAAACCATTTCTTTTAGAGCATTAAATCATGATCAAATGTCTATTGAAGGCAAACTTCCACTGAACTAAATCAGTGCAGTCTGTGCATACGAAATGATCCTGCTAAACTGGACTCCTCACCGTATCAAGTGTCACTTGTGACAGCTTTGGTAGGAAATAGCAGCTACGCTTACCAGGGAGGCAACTGAGCTCTCATGTGCCGGTTGGCCATTTCCCAAACTTTCGGGGTGTTTGTAGTTCTTTGTCATAACAAGAATATTCACTCTCTTTGTGTTCCTTTTAGAGGGACAGGAAAGATAGCCTTTCTCATTATTGGAAAAATGATGCTTCTTCTCAGAAAACACTACTGTTGCTAGAGTAGTCCATTGTCTGGTCTTCTCTTTCCTCTCTGCCAGATCATACTTACACAGATTCTTATATTAGATCCTTTCATAATATCATTTTCCCTATTTAGAGTTCCTGTGGCAACTACATGCATGCTACATGATTGGAGAGGGAGGAAGAAGCTGTTTGATTTGTGCGTATGCAAAGAAGTGGCCCTCTCTCTTTTCTAAGTTGTAGTGGACATTGTAAAATAGTTTGACAGCAGCTGCTCCAGCTTTTTTGGTAGACTGGTGAGAACATTTGACTCCAGCTCCTGCGACCTAAATCCTCAAATGTTGACTATAACCTGCAAGAAAGAAGATAATTTCTTATACCTGTTCTAAATGCCAGTAGTGAAATAAGCAACTCTAGTCTGAACTAAAGTTTAAAATTTTGACAAAAGTATTTTCTGATGTAACAGGATAAAGTGATGATTTTTTTTGAGTGCCTCACTAATAAACTGCGTTGTGTCAAGGTAGAATTGAGCTGTACTGTAACAATACTCATATGATTAAATTATCTGATGATACTAATTGAAAAATCCTCACTGTAGTCAAATTAGGCATCCATTCACCTTGCTTTACTTGTTATCTGTATATAGTTGTAGATTGGATTTTGCTGGACAGAAAAGGAACCACAGACATGAAATAACAATCAGCTAACTTCCTGCTCTCCCTGTTTAATTACATTTGTAGGAAATATAAATGATCCGTGGATTTAAATGAATGTACAAGTGTAATTCCACTCATTGTATTCAATTGCACTTCAAGAAAATAGCAAAATGCATGTTAGAAATGTTCAAATCCCACGTGCACCACAGTGGCTATATATGGTACATAAGAATAATACTGAAACATCACAAAGCACATCATAGGCTGGACAAGGTACCTTTCACTTGAGTTTAATGAGGCAGTAATCATAATGAAAGACAAATTAAATCACAGTTTATTGAAATTCTTCATTCTGAAAAGAGTATTAAAGCCACAATGAGTGTCTGAGTTGCAGCTAACTGCTTGACATGATACAGCATGCTCCACTGGTTGGTTCTAAAAATGGTAGAAAAAGGCTAAAGCCGCTTCATACTGTCAAACATATACCAATGGCAAAAGAAAATTACTTTCAGACATATATACTCTGATAACTCTCAAATGGTACAGTACTTCATTTGTAACAACAGCAAGACTGAGGCATTGAAAGTTACAGATCCAGAACTAAAGACTTTACTCGTGTAAGTAAGCTCATTCATCTAAATGAGGACTGTTGGAGTTGAGGCCAGGAACTCTATCAGTATGATACTAGAAAAATATATTTAAATTACTTCACAATAATGAATTGGGTGAGAAACCTAATCCCAATAGGACTAAGATTTCCTTTCATAAAGATTAATAATATTGAATCACTAATGATGATTTTGTATTCAAAATTATTTCATGCCAGCACAAAATATTTGGAGAGGGAGAAATCTCACAAGTACCCATTTTATTGCCTTATCCAGACTCTGTGGCCTATGCATATAAAGCAGACTGTCAATCCATTTGAATGAACTAAATTGAAGCAATACTCTGCCATGTCTGCTACACGTTCTTCTTCCTGTTGTTGAGTGACCATTAGTAATTAGTTACATTCTACTGCCGTAAAACTGCTTTTCTTTCAGCATGAGCTTGCGGTTTGACATGGGTTAAGCAGCTCAAGTGCCAACCTGCAGGAATCCTAAAAAGGCAAAGCAAGTCCACTCAGGACAGAATTTCATGCCTCTGGAGCCCTAAGTAATTATATATATCACTGTGGATCCACCATCCGATATGACCTTGTCCTTTCTCTATTCAGGTGAGAAGACGAGGGCGCTCCTTCCTCCTACAGTCGTAGGCTTGCACCAGGTAGGAGCCCTGCCAGGGCTGGCTATCTCCTAACAGGTGCAGGAGGTCCTTCCAGGAGGATACCATGGCTGAGCAAGGTTTTAGTATCACTTCTCCCAGTCCCATTGTTCTTAGCCCTCTTCCAAACTATTAGAAGGGAACTACCACCCCTTGTATCTAGCCACGTGACCAGACGTTACACAATTGAATAAGAAAATAAATACGGATACCAGATGATTTGGGGCAGCTAGGCAGAAGTGGGGATGGGAGTAGCTGCTATATAAACCTTACAATTTCAAGTATTATGACAAATCTTGAAAATTTCCATTTTCATAATGATAAGAAGTCTGTTCTTCCATGTCTTGAGTTACTTGCTTTTGCTTTCTCCATTCCCTTCTCTGTACTTCAATGTTTTGACTGGTAGCACCGTACATTTTCTTTGGACTTACAAAAGTTTCATTGTTCATCTCTGTTTCTTGAGCCAGTTCATCCTGATCTATTATGCCACATTTCTCTTCATTGAGGTTTTCAGGGTCAGCCCATTCCTGCTTCTCCCCAGAAGCAAAGATAGCGTAGAATATCACTCCACTGTAATGCACCAGCGCTGCGATCAGAAAGACATTTTGCCATTCTTCACGGGTCTGAAAGAATGGTGCAGGTCTCATTAAGTTTGCAGTAAAAAGAAATATTGAATTAGACCATGAATTAGCACATATTGAACAATGACCACAACCACTGTTTGATTCCTGATGTTACAGATGGAATAATTTGAGAGAGACATTGTGAAGATTTTTTTTTTTCATAACAGTGGCTAATAAAATAAAACATGGGATTTTTCTTTTTCTCACAGTGATGTTTCTCTCTTGTGTGTGAAATATTAATGGAGTTGTAGATGCAAGGATTTCTCTAGCGTTAAATTAATCTGATTGTAGATTAGTGATTGTTTAGGAACCATACCAGGGATGCATTGTAGAGGAGTTTCCCAAGTCTTATAAAGCATTACCCAGTAGTATGGAGATATTGCAGAGACTCAGCCTCAGGTGGTATAAAACAATGTCTCCCTACACAGATTATTCATTTACAATAGCTGAGAATCTGGCCATGATGGTATTGTAAAAGTTAATGTTGAAGACAAACAAAGACAGAAAACAGCTGCAGAGATCAATAATGAAATTGAGTTCCCAGGAAGCTTTGAAATATCTTCGCTTTTGTTGCGTTACCTAATCCTTTTCCTAGAAAACCTGGAGAAATGTTACCTTATGTTTCGTCATTGCACCAACAATGAGCGGGCACACCATGCCCGATAGCGTGCCCACGCCATTGGAGATCCCCATCAGAATGCTGGCGTAACGTGGGGCTATGTCCAAGTGATTCACATTGAATCCTACAACAAATGAGAGATAACAGTCAACTGCACAGCTTTGCGCTACCAGGCCAACAGGGCTTTCTACAGCCGTTCTGGCTGAAGAAGCCTGAAAAAGGTAGGAAATCCCATTACCATACATATGAGAATGAAGGGAAGTATTTTTTTGGTGACAAAGATGGAAGATATGTTGCAACTCTTTACTCTTTGTCAAAGCCTCTTTTTTCCCCACCTGTGGGGATCATGTTGTATGGCAAATAATTTTTTTTGGCCTCATTTAAAGTATCTGTGCTTCCCATCTTCTCATACTGAAACAATGCACTCGGCAAACATTTTTAATTAAGGAATGAATGCCTCATGTTTGTCAAATGTCTGGTATCTTTTTATTTAGGTAGTAGTGTTTTTAATACACGTTTTCTGGTACTTTAAGTAGCAGTTTAACAACATGATAAAAAAACAGAATACAAACCAGTAGGAAAAATAATTACCATCACTGTAGCATGTCTCCTGGGTACATATTTTATTAAGAAATAAAAACAAATAGTAAAAATCAGCTCAGATAATTATCTTGCTTTAGGTAATGAAAATTAGTCATATGAGCTATGGATGTTCACAAGAAAGGATGATGAATTCCAAGTCCATGGGACTAAATACAGTAAAAAGTTGAGTACTAGGAAAACTCTGCAATAAAAACTGATTGATAGAAATGACCAGCTATGCAAGCACCTCATAACTGAGTAGCAAAACTACTTCCCATCATTCAGCCAATCCTGAAACAACTGGAGATGAGCAGTTACTTTGCTGGTCAGTTCTGCTCAATAGACGTATCTTCTTGGCAGTCTGCTAGCTCATGGCCTTCCATCTTCATAACAAAAGTGGTTTTTTTTATAACGATGGTACTAGTGGATCTACAAAAGTCAGTCTGAGGCTGGTGAGACCCATGACAGTGTTAGAAACAGCTGTTCTGGAGAAGAGCTGGTTACAGGACACAACAGAGAGAAGACTGACCTAGAAAGCAGAAACTGTCAGATAAGGCTGGGAGCAGGGTTGCTACTGATAGCCTTTGAGCAACTATTCACTCCAGAGTAATTCTCTCTCGCTCTCCTTTTAAGGATACTGTTTATGTAAGAAGAAAATGTGGCTGACACTGTAAAAGCATACTAGAAAATAACAGCACAAAGCTGATATAAACTGGAATCAGTAAAAAGCAGGTTCTTTCAAAGCTTCATGTCGTATGTGCCACATGTTTCATAGATACTGAAGTAAATTATTTCTGATCTGGGAAGAAATAGGGAATATCCCATAAGCAGCCACATTCAGAGCAAACAGAATAATAGAAAAGATGACAGTAACAACAGTGAGGATAATAACATCACTTCTGTCACTAATAATAAAAACAAGAATAAGATTAGTTCTTACCCGAAATTGCAAAGCCACTGAAGCCTACTGCTAACACCAGAAAGGAAATAGCCACACCTTTTGTATGAGAATAACCAACCACCAAAAGCAAGGTTGCTTCCATCCCAAAACCTTCAAATGAAACACATGGGAATAGATTACATTTAAACTACTATTGGTCATGGAGATACTAAAAAGGCCTAGCCAGAATAGCAACTTAAAATGAGACAAAATTCTTTTGTATCTTATAGTTATTCTTGAACATACTGTGAAGCTTTGTGGATTCGCAGAAATATTTGAATATTTATTGTTTGAGAATATACTTTGTTCTCCTCATTGCTGTGTAAATGACTCAAGCAATTGGTGAAGTTACCTCACTGAGCAGTACAGCAAAGTAATGAGAAAGTGACTCTGTGTAAAGTGCTGAAAAAATCACAAACAAATAAACATGATAAGGAAAGGAAAAAAATACTTCTATCCTTCAATTTCTCATGATTGTAGTGATGTGAGATGTTCTTGGTAATTGGAACAAAAAAGCATTTTACATACAGGTGTTCCACCAACACAACAGGACATCCTTGAGCATCACAGGGATCTTCCAGTTTCTGCCATTACTGCAAATTAACATTTTCTAGTATGCAACATTACAATCATTTTTGGTTTTTGGTTTGTTTTTTTTTGAATGACACTGAAAATACACCCTGAAAACACAATGAATTTGAGAATCCTTTGTGAAGATTCATAGCCAAGCTGCATGGCATCTTTGACTGCAGGCTTCTCTCTTTCAGGCAGCCTATGCCATCCATAAATAATGTAAGCCAGGAATTGGCAGTGGAGAACAACTCCTCAGGCTCTCTGGCTTGAAATTTTTTCTCTCATTTAGTATCATCATTACATGTAGATGTCATTGATTTTTCATTGCAGTGACTGAACTGGAAACAAATTATTTTGTGCTGAGTAAAAATGAGCCTGTCCACTCCTTGCTTTTTTTTCTTACCCAACCCTACCAGCCTACACTTGCCAGTGGGTTCTGCTGGAAGTAGCACATGGGAACATGGCCAGTTATTGCAAGACCATATCTGCTGGGAAAGGATCTCTCCAGCACCACGGTACAGGGTTAACTTTGTCCGCATGAGTTTGCAGGATGAGGCCTATTTGATCATACTACTCTGCTGGGCCAGTTCCTGTTGCCCTTTTAATTATTAACAAGGCTTCTTGCCTCCTCCGTTTTTAAAAGCATGCTCGTATGAGTAAGAATTTATACCATAAGGACACCTAACACCAGCTCTCCATTAAATGCTTTGGATTAACCTGCTGCAAATCCAAATCCAATCTAGGGTAATTTATCTCTTCTTACAATTAAACATGGACCAAACTATGATATTTATATCAACTGCAGCACAGAAATGAAATGTCATATTTTCAGAGTCTGGTAGTACCTCCACAATTCATGACCTTCCTTACAGTGGTAGTGGTTAAAATCTTCCTGCTCCGTAAGAAGTCAGCTAGCTGCCCTCCAATGGGTACGATGATTGTCATGACCATGTGAGGAACTGCCGACAAAAGGCCAACCTGCAATTAGACAAATTTATGCTTACTGCTCATGTCCTCCTGCAAGATTTAGGGGGAAGAGAACAGGAACCATACCTTTTCTTCACCTCTCGCTTTTCGCCATCAGACACCTTTTTATCCTGGATCCTTGTGTGGGAGGATTGCAGACAGGTCCAACAGGATCTGCAACCAAGACCTGGGTAACCTTGAACTACCTTTTTAGAGATATCTAGGAGCTTGAGAGATTCCAGCATACTCTCATTCAGGTAGTAGCAGCTTTTTTTCCCAGGCCTTCCCAGTAATGCCAGTATGTGAGCCACAGCATGGCCAAAAGCTACCCACTTCAGCCCTAGTACACCATCTCTGCTGGGGCTTGTGAGGTGGGTCTCAGCAGGATGCTGTACCTAGGAAGTGGAGCCTACAGGATGCTCCTCAGGGTGCCAGATGCTGTCCAGTCACTATCCCTGACAGACATAGTCAGAAATGGGATTGTTTTTCACTGCTGGGCTCACACAGTGCCCTGTCCAAAGGGGCAGTCAGTAACTCGCCCCTGTCAGGAAGCTGGATCTGTGCAAACCATCCCTTGGCTGCTCAGTGCCTAGAGCATCAGTGAAATGGAAAGTGCCTGGGCATGTTCCTTTATTTTTTGGGGGGTAGAGTGGTGTTTCTTCTTCCTTCCTTCCTCTCACCTCCCTCTACTTGTTGGCCTTTGCCTAATGCAGCCCAGGATACCATTAATCTTCTTTACTGCAAGGGCACACAGCTGGCTCATGTCCAACCGGATGTCCACCAGGACCCCCAGGTCCTTTTTCTGCTGAGCTGCTTTCCAGCTGTGTGGCACCCAGCATGTATTGGTGCATGGGCTTGTTCCTCCCCAGGTGCAGGACTTTGAATTTCCCCTTGCTGGACTTCATAAAGCTCCTGTCAGCCCATTTCTGCAGCCAGTCAAGGTGGATGGCAGCACAACCCTCTAGCATATCAGCCACTCCTTCCAGTTTTGTGTCATCTGCAGACTTGCTGGGGGTACACTCTGCCCTATCATCCAGATCATTAAGGAAGATGTCTAACAGAATCAGACCCAGTATAACCCCTTGGGTACACCGCTAGCTACTGGCCTCCAGCTACACTTCGTGCTACTGATCACCACCCTTGGGCCCAGCCATTCAGTTTTACATCCACCTCACTGTCTGCTCAACCAGCCCACATATCAACAGCTTGTCTCTGAGGATCTTATGGGAGACAGTATCAAAGGCCTTACTGAAGTCTAGGTAGACAATACACACTGCTCTGTATTTGTCTAGCAGGCCAGTCAATTCATCATAGAATTTTATCAAGTTAGTCAAGCATGACTTCCGCTTGGTGAATTTTCTGCCAAAGGGTTATTACTTTTTCTGTTAGCTCTGGTACTTATCCCAGATATGTGAAAAGAATTTTTTGCAAAGTTTTAGTGATCAGCGTGTCATCTTCTAGAAGATTTTCTTTGAAGCAGTAAGAATTAAGTGAGAAGTTTGAGTTTATTTTCTAGGATGTGCAACCTCTTTACGTTGACATTCAGTCTCTTTTACTTTAGTTTTTAATTAGCGAGGTATACAGAAGTGCAACTGTAGCATTAATGAAAACCAGTTCAGAATGAACAAGTCTAATTTGTCCTAATATCCCCATTCTTCTTCTCCATACTGTACTTGGCCATCCAGATTGTCATTGATACCACATCAGAACTGTAGAAGCAGGGCACACTGGTGCTCCCAGACCACACAGGTAATGATGTTTGTTATCAATTTGTAGGATTAAGCTTGTTTGAAAATAATATGTAACATAGCAAGTAGGTTTTTTAAAGGGATGTTGGGAAAACATCCATGCAACAATTATTCTGAAGTACTCATTCATGCTCTGAAGAAGGAGTGTAACAATACTGACTTTAATGTAGTGGCAGTGGCAGGGAATATAAATCTATACAAAATTTGAACCCTCATTGTCAGTGAAAAGTAATGAAAAATTAAGAGGCTGAAAATTACCTGGCAAGTAATGCTAATCAGCCAGCACTAAACAAAATAATAGAATCATAGAATGGTTTGGGTTGGAATACACTTTAAAGATCGTACAGTTCCAACCTTCCTGCCATAGGCAGGAACACCTTCCACAAGACCAGGTTGCTCAAAGCACCATCCAACCTGGCCTTGAACGCCACCAGGGATGGTGCATCCACAGCTTCTCTGGGCAACCAGTTCCAGTGTTTCACCACCCTC
>Ga0181612_164590_pt1 | contig 11698 bp, 7 predicted proteins | sample HoacroProtozoa21_FD_119630 | JGI IMG/M metagenome (GOLD analysis project Ga0181612, IMG submission 119630) | Hoatzin crop microbial communities from Cojedes, Venezuel. Combined Assembly of Gp0051906, Gp0051904, Gp0051908 | reverse complement strand
TTTCATATGAATCAGCCTGTTTTTTGGACTCCTAATTAAATATCTTTAGAAATCACCTGAATAAAACAATAATTAGCACACCAAAATAGATGCTTGTGTCAAAAATCAAATAAAGATATGTAATCAGTGATACTTCCTTTTTTTAACCATGCATTATATTTCTGGAGAAAGCATTTTTATTCCAATTACATACCTCAGGGTGTCAGATCAGAAATTTTATGGCTTAATATTTTTGGGATTTGTGGTTTTTGTCTTGCAGAGGTTAAAAATCAGTTCTTCGAATCAAGAATCCTTCTATTACAATCGGCATTTAATAAATAGTTGGAGACATAATTAACTTTCTAATTAAATTAAGAAAATTAACACTTCAATTCTGTCTTAAAATATTTGCGGTTCTTCTTAGCAGCAGCTGGACATTTTACATCTGAATGTAACTGTAAATTGCAATGTAGAAAACTTATAACCACGTTCAGCTGAACCCCGTGGACAGGGTCAATGTCCAAATGTGATCAAACATTTAAAGAAACTGTATTAATGCAGTTCAGTAATTGTCATCCTGCTGACTGTGTTGACAAGCAAAATTAGTGGCCTTTATTGTTGTTGCTAATACTATTCCCTGTAAAATTCTGTTTATGTTAAAAATGAATAGCGCTTAGAGGATATTTTAGGAAAAGGTCTTATAGCTGAAGATCTATAGCAGCAGTTAATCATGGCGTTGAGCCAATGCTTCCCTTTTTTAATCATTACTGTTCTTTTGCCTTCACAATGTTGTCAAAGCCCCATACTGCAGAATGATGTTTTAGCAAAGACTATGCAATTACCAGAAGTCCTTTTGGTTTTATTCAGAACTACATGGACAGACAAATTAATGTTAAAAGGTCTTTTTGGAGGAATCAGCAGGGACTCCAGATTGCAGGCTTTTGTACAGATGACCTTAGTCTGTAAAATGACTAGACTATGTCAAGTTCTGTAGAAGAAAACAGATAGTCACTAATATATTAATTCTAAGGTATTGTGTAGTTGTGATTCTCTTACATGGTGCTTTTTTGTACCAGTAAAATTTAGAACATCTTTTTTCATAAAAGCTCATTAAAAGGAAAAATGGAGAAGATTGTGTCTAGTTAAAGGGAGTGAGTCATGCCTAATAAAATGCACTTATGAAGTGTATAAACTAATAAATAATTTTAAAGAATTATATTCTTCATGAATATTTTTTGCTTTTTGAACTTTACGAAACAAATTAAAGAGGGAAAGCCTGGCAAGATGTGTAAAACCTACAGGAAGCGCATGTTTTTGGTAGGAGTATGGGCCATTATTTTGTTCCTTAGTGGCAGTTCTTTTTACAGATGTTGCAGAACTGAGAAAGCACAGGAGCTTTTTTTGAAAGGTGCAGTTTTGGGTTTTGAGTGTTGCTGGGGAGGTGCTGTACTGCTAGGTAGCTGGCATTTGTTGGCTATATGGAAAATAACACTTAGTTTCAGCTGAAACTCTTTCATAGATATTCTGGAATTCAGTAACTGAAAACTGTATCGTCGCAAACAGACAAGTCTCTGGTTTTCTCTTCCTTGTTTTTCAGAGCTTCTTAGTTCATTTTTCAGAGCTTTTATTCTCTCAGATGTTGGATACTTTTTATTTAAATGAAAAATGGAGAGTGCCTTTCTGCCTGATTGAGTGAAACGTTCCTAAAAATCAGAAAAATATTCTCAGCATAAAGTGCATCTGCTGTTTTTGCCAGCAGGAGAACAGAGGATCCCAGAAGTGTTGGCAGGATTTTTATTTGATATCTCCATTGATACCAAAAACATTTCATCTCATAGGTATTTTTCCAGCACTGTTCTCAGAGAATGTTTAAGAATGCAATTTTAGGTGATCCATGTAGTGGTTTTGATAGACTTTCAGAAGCAAGACCAGAGCTTTCACATCACATGTTGATTCCAGTGCCAGTTCCACAAGACTGTTGAACTGGTTTTGTCCTCAACATTCCATTGCGCAACAGAAATGCTATTAGCGACTTCGTCCCCTTGTTGAAGCACTGCAGGCTCCGGTTGTATCTTGTGTGCCTTAGGCGTTTTTACTTGCAACATTACCCAGAAGACGTTGAGAATGGCAAACCATGATGGTTGAGTCACACTACATAATATCCCAGAAGATGTCTTTTGAGACCACATCCCAAAATTATCCGCTAGATTATTTTAAGTTTTAATTCAAATCCTACTGTTCATCTGTGGATTTTTTTCCTTCTGACACGCTAGCAAAAAGATGAGAAAGGGCTTTAGTCCTTAGATATTTGCAGAGTCCTGTCGTTTTATACTGATAACAAGAAGCAATTCAGATTCTTGTCAAGGCTCTTCATTTTTTAAGCAGAGAGAATAAAAGGTCAGACAGTATAAGTTGGGGAAATTTCTAACATTGTAGATAAGGAATTGCTACATTTTAGACCACGGTACTGGTGCTGAGAGTTTATTTGTTCAGCTGGCTAGAACATAGGCTACTAGGGGGCTTTTTACAGCGTTTTCTTTACCAGGCTGCCACCATGGTTTTCTGCATGTAATTTTCAGTTTTATTTTATGTGTGTATTTCAGATTTGCCTGTACACCTGAGGAGTCTGGAAAGGCAAAGTCTGTGCTCAGATTCAAAGGCAGCTGCCTAGGAGTTGACTGTATTGGGCAATATAATATCAAGTCACTTGAATGCGGAGACAAAGCGTGTGTTTACTGTTGTCGTAACAGTTAATGGTTAGGAGAAGCGTGTTCTGTGCTGATCTGTTCCACGGTACCTATTCCATACAGTACATTCATCATCAGTTATTGCTCTAAAAGGGCTTGAAGGGCTACTGGTGCCTTCTTTACCTCCTTCTGGGAAAGAGGATAAAAAATTAATGTGTTTTATTCAAAGATACAGCTAGAAAAAGTCAGGCTCCTCTACGTGAGCAGATAGGCATCTCAAAGGAACAGCAATAAATGCAGATTATTAATTTCTTTTTCTTCCCATAGTTAGAGGTTTTAGAGATGCATAGTACCTTTTGAAGATACAGAAACCCGTTCTCTTTGCTTCTGTGTTGCACTCCCTGTCCTTGAATTGTATATCTCTTATTGGAGATTCTAATAAATGATGGATTGTTATTGAAAAATTGAGTACGGATCTGGCAGCTCTGTAGCCTGCATTGAGTAGAAAAGCAAAGTTAAACTGGATAGAAAGGATTACATTTTTTTAACTCAGTAATTGTGAGATGGCTAAAATTTACTTATAGAGAACAGTATAGAAATTAAGTACAGAACTGGCTACTTGTGTGTCCCCTTTTTTTGAAACCATGCTTGAATTTAGAAATTAATCTAGAATTTAATTATCTTTCTTATGTTACAAAGTATTTGCCATGTTCCGGGATCTAAACTTACAGAGAGAAAGCTAACGATCTGCTTTGTATAGTATCTGCTAGTAGGAATCTTCACTTCGAAATGCATACCAAATGGCTTTTTAAGTCTCAAGTAATTTTGTTTCATAAACTGGCAGATAATGTTAAACAAAACTTACACCTTTGAGAAAGTGGTGCATTAAACCCGTGTCATTTGACAAAGCTTGCAAGACCAAGAACAGTCGAGAAGTTCTGCCCGTGTACCTGTAAAGTTGTGTGTTGCTAACAATTCAGTGTTCTGGTGGGACTCTTGGTGCCTGTTTGCCTTGCGTCTGTTCTGAGGAGCCTCGTGGCACACACGCAGGTGAGCTCAAAGCAGTTTCCCTCTTAGAGAAACTAAGGCTGAAGTCACGCACTGTGAAGCTCTCAGGAAAGCACTGCTTGCAATTTGTTACCAAGGTCCTCGAGTAGCCCTGTCTATGCACACAGTGTACTTACCTAGGACTGGTAATAGGGCTGAACTTCGTTGCCCCTGAAGACATCCCGTGGACAGTTGATCCTGGAACCGTGATGTGTTGCAGCAAATCGTTGTTCCTTCCCTCTCTTTGCTAGTAATCACTACCAGTATGCTTTCATCTGCCACATTAATTACTGTACTGTTACATCCCAAATCCTGTTAAGGGCAAAATGAAACACCTCATATTTAAAGCCAAGAATCTGTTCTTAGCGTAATTGAAATCTTAACACTACAACAAAGAATTATTATTTAACCAGATAGGAATTTTTTTATTATTTTCTTTTTCTTTCTGTTACAAGTGCAAGAAGTCTCAATAATAACAACAAAGTTAAAATCACTATGCACACACTTCCCAGTATCTTTCGCTTTCTCTGATGTCGTGGTTACTCTTCCACGGTTTCTCTGTGGATCTTGAGATCATTCAGTGGCTTTGGTTTGGGGGTGCTGTGGTGAGTTGTCAAGTGTTCCAGGTTCTTTGCTGGGAGGGGTATGATCCTGCTGCTTTCTTCCTTCTTGCTCTAGGATCCACCTGGGGCTACTTTTACACCTTGTCCTTCCTTAACTGCAACTACATTTTACATCAGAATTTACTGGGTAAATGGGGATTGTCTTACATACGTTGGATTCTTGTCCTTTGTTCTCTTTCTTACCTCTAAAACTGGTTTTGACCAGCGCCCATGTCTGCTTTTCTTTAATTCACCATTGGCGTAAGATTTATGGACTTGAGGTCTCCAGTGTAATCCTGTGCCTGCTTTCTTACCATTCCATACTGGTACACTGCATCCTGTCTTTCCACTTTTGCTGTCTCTTCTATCATCCCATGCCTACACTACATCATTATTTTGGTTGTAGTTATTTCACCCTAAATGGAATAGAAAAAAATGTATTATGCCATGCAAAGATAAGTGAAAGTATTGTAAGCTAGGCATAGCCACCTGGTCTTTGGAAAAATAGCTGTTTCAGCTAGACAAGTTAAAAAAACAATATCCAGGAAAGCCAAGACAGACTTGGATAAAGCCTGACAAGATTCCATCCTGAGGCCTTCCAAAGTTTGCTCAATTCATATTGCTAGAGATGGCAGTACTGCATTTATGGGGACACAGAGCTACACTAGCTTACATATATTTCACAAATTTGTTACTAAACATTGTTTAAAGAAAACCCTTCAAAAAGTTTTAGTAAGCCCTGATTTAGTTAAGCATCATGGTACGAATTTTTACATTCATGATCCATCTGCTTAAATCACTGTGTCTATACTATGCTGGTGGGAATATTGATGTACAGTAAAAATGGGCATATATGTATAAACTGTACTGAAATGATCGTGGAGTTTTTGTTAGGGATTGTCTGTACTGAGAAGTCAGAAGACATACTTAGATCATCCAGATTTCCCATTTCTTTTTTCATTTGGTAGTCAGAAGATACTATATTTTCGTCTTTAAGATAGTCATAATGACTCTTGCTATGACTGCGATGTTTGTCGTGTAGATTCAGCAGTATGACCTTCTGCGAGAATTAATGTCCGTTGTTACAGTTTTCATACATTCCTAACCTAACTCCACACTTCTTCCCATAGGGAATTTCACTTTTCTACCAGCTGAACCACTGTTATTTGTCATAGCTAAGAGGAATCACAGTCAGATAGGACACACAATGAGAATTTCATAAGATGGGACAGGCGTTTTTTTTGATAATTGGATTTTTTTTTTATGGTTTTATATATCATTTCGTACACCTGAAAACAAACAGTTAAGCTAAATATTTATATCAGATTAGAGGCAGAAATAACTTCATGAAAGGTTTTCGAAATCTCAAACACTAGTTTGTAGAATATTTCAAATGGATGCCTTCTACTGCTATGAGTGCTTTTTGCCATATAGATGTGCAAATGTGGCAATTCTTAGTGCACATAAAGACAGGATTATTTCAAGTGAGATTTTGAAAATCTCTGTTTTGAGCCAACTCGTTTTCTAACGGAAGTCATTATGAATTTTATGAGAGCAGCACATCTGAAAACCCAGTTCTAAAAATCAAATAGAGGTAGATATTGTATCTGGTTAGATAAACAATTATGTATCTAAAACAACCATCACCAGCAGAATGGCTTTCTATTCAGTTCTTCTGGGTGGATAATTGAATATATTGGTTTTTTGTGTTTTCTAGTGTGTTGTATTTGCTATGACGTCTGGTCAGATGTGGAATCACATCCGTGGACCCCCGTATGCACATAAAAATCCTCAGAACGGACAAGTGGTGAGTTGGTTCTTTTAATTTTATTTTGAGGGGAAATATTATATAGTCACTCCCTACAGTGAGTTGACAATAGCAAGTCATTGCGGTTCCGTAGCCCTGTGTGACAGTGTGCCAGCCTTAAGCCTCCAGCTGCAAGCAGAGTCGGTTTGGGAATTTCAGATGTTTAGAAAGTTTGACCATCTGTGATTTGATCAATGAAACAGGTGGCCATGTTTTTCAAAATTCTCATTCTCAAATCTGCTGTCCAAAGATAAATGGATGTTACGTCTTTTTGTAGAAATGTGCTCCTTCACGAGGTGAAAAGCAAGTTTGGAGGTTTTCCTCTTTTCAGGCTCCATTTACACTAACCTCTTATCTTCCTCTTTCTTGAGCATTTTTGTTAGAAAAAGAGATGGCAAGTATTTTCATGTGCCTTATATTTTTCGTGTGGTTTTTTTCCATCATGAATGTAACTCTTCCACTGAAATTTATGGAATGCTTTCTCCTTTATCTCTTCAATCCTTCAGTTTAAATCCTTTATCAGTAGTTGGTTACTGCCAAAATTACTCTTGTATCCTGCTACTGCTGTCTGTGAAAGAATTCTCTTACTTGCTCCTTCCTGCTCAAAAATTAGCAAATGTTTATCAGAGTTCAGAAGGAGGATGAAGGGCATCTTGGTTAGTTTCTACCACTCTTTGTTGTTTACCACTTTTCAAGCAAGTTGTTGGGGTGTAATCTACAAAACTTGCAGTGAACTTAGTGGTCAGGGAGCTATTTCATGACCAGTGCCCTGTCAAGCTATTTTCAGCTTTGACCATCAGTGGTTAAAGGAGACTGGCTTATGGCTTAAAGAAAAAAATTATCTGAAGCTCCCTTTGTGTCATATCTTAATCAGACTAGCACAAAAATGACGGTTTGAATTTGATTATGAATTTGCTTTGTATCATGAATGTAGCAGCATATTGATGTCGTAAAATGATGTGATTCTATCAGTCAACTTTGTTGTGCAGAAGTAGAACTGATAACATAAATAAGCTCGGTAAAACACTGTGTTTATAAAAATTTAGAGTTTTTCATTACTGCCTTGCAGTATTAAATTTGTGACGCTTTCTTACGGAGTGACAGAAAGGAGAAATACTGCATAGAAACAGCACTGTTTGTGACAAACTAATTTTTACCATATCCAGTGTTATACACATTGCTCTTAGACCTGTTTCTGAAGTATAGACTGCATTAAATCATTTAAAAATACTGCTTTATTTGTTCCTGATTTTGTGCCATCTCGTCTCAGAGTGTGACCTCATCATACCCTGCCTGTCTGAAAAACTACTGGTTTGTGAGTGTTAACACACACAACTGACTAACGAGTATAATGATAGAGATGGTTTTAAGTCCTAGTTACTAACCTGCTGTGGTAGTCAACACACATACCTTCTTCTGTGGTTTAGCTCCATTCAGCTAAATTAGTTTTTCCTCTGATTCACCTATCTCTCCTTGTTCATATGTGTCAGTGCTTTCACCTCCTGGCAGCGATGTCTGTGTCAGTCAGTAAAACCAATCAGATTCTAAGAATGAAGCAAAATACAGGTGCAGGATCACCAAGTTACGGATTTATTTAAGAGATCACTGGCCACTACAGTTGTAACTTAAAGCTCTGGTTTTTACCAGTGTTACAAGCATAATAAGTATTCTGTAAACCTTTAACTTTTTTTCATTGCATTTTTTTTTCAAATAACATTATTGAACATTTTCCTGTTTCATTTTTCTAGCACTTATCTATGTTCCTCTGAATTTAAAGTCATAAAAGTGCTTATCTAACACTTCTATGAGATTTATTCAACCATGGCAATTCACTGTTACGTGGTTCTGCGTTAAGGTAGCAACTGCTGTCTTTACATCTGGGTGAACTTTAACTCATCACTTTCTTTCCCGTGTCCAGGATTTAGTACCAATTCCAAATTTCCATACTAGTTTTGTACCAGGATTACTTGCATGTAAGGCTGAAGCACTGTTAACAGTCTTACCTTGTAAAATTCTGTTTTAAGAGGAGTCATAGAATAGCTCACCAAGCTTGTTTTATTGTTAGAGTCAAATTTACTAATTCTTAGCTTTTCCTATTTCATAGGAGCTAGTGGTTGAGTTCTGCCCTAGCTGTAGAGCCTGATATACCACCAGACTTTGAAAGTGAGAATATTATCTCTTCATAAACTGTTCCTTGCCTCAGATATCTCCTATTATTTGCTTTGTTCTTGTCAGAATTTTAGATGACGCTTCATTCCTGTTCCTTAAATTCCTGTTTTTCAAAAGATGAAAAGGCATTTGTTTACTTTGCTTAAACATCACTACTTACTAGTGCCAGTGTCTTGTAGCAGTAACATTACCAGTTCTTAAAATTTTTGGCATGTGCACTGTGTTTATGATTCTTTGCTCGATTATCTGAATTACTTTAATTCTATGATTGTATTCTTTGAACGAAGCTTTTAAACCATATTTTTGTAATTCTGTGTGGGTCTGTTGTGTGAAGTTGATGTGCTCTCTTACTGGGGTTGTTGCAGTTGCTTCCTTTATTCCCTGCTGCCGTCAGCTAATTTCAGTTTTTGGGTCCACATGAAAGCAGCATCAGTTATTTAGAAAGCTGAGTCACACAGTGCTGCTGTTTGATGTTTCAGTTCACAGAATCACAGAATGTTCAGGGGTGGAAGGGACCTCTGTGGGTCACCCAGTCCAACCCCCTGCCAAAGCAGGGTCACCTACAGCGGGCTGCACAGGACCACGTCCAGGGAGGGTTATGCTCCTCCCTCTGGGGCCTTTATGATTTTCCGTGTTTTGTTTCAACAGAAAAATGAACAACCCCAGAGTAGCCAGTGACCTCTTTCTTTGTGCCGGTCCTCGAAGCCACCAGGCAGCGACGGAGCTGGAGGCACTCCTCCAAAATCCCAGGGGATGCCCCTAGCCACCATAACCCGGAGTGGGTGAGTAGGGGCTGAGGGTGCTACATTCTCCTTCCTACCCCACTCCTCTTTCTGGCATCATTTTAAAATAAAGCAATCAGCCATCTCCCATGTTGGCCAGAAGCAGCGCAGCAAGTTTCTCCTCCCAGGTGTCCTTCTACTGCGACCTGGAGCAGGATGATGGCAGCACAGAGGACAAGGTCAGGCTTGCATCAGGGGAAACGCAGCTGAAGACAGGGGCTGGGAAACCAAGGGAAGGGAGAAAAACTAGGGATGGAGGAGAGGGTCAAGTGCTAGAAGAGGAGTGGGGAAGGCAAATGCAAAGCGCAGGTAGAAGGAGGTATAAGGATAAAGATGAGCATGAACAACAAGTTGTGGGATATTCCAAGAACAGGTAATCGCCTGGACAAGGTCCTGTGCAGCCTGCTGTAGGTGACCCTGCTTCGGCAGGGGATTGGACTGGGTGACCCACAGAGGTCCCTTCCAACCCTGAACATTCTGTGATTCTGTGTAATATCTGGGAGAAATTGCAACAGCCCAGGTACGCAGGAGATCACACTAGAAGATATAAAGGGCTCTTCTAGCTCGTAACACTGGCACTACAAAAGGGTCTGTCGGCTGGCTCTTTGGCTTGAACGATGAAATTGGAGACTCCAACCTTCTTATGATCATTATGTGGCAGTATGACCCCACACCACCAACTGTAGCTTTTTCCCTTTATTTAGCAACAACACAAAAAAGAGCGATGAATGACATTAAGACTGCAATCTCAGGTGATGCTGGTGTGAAGAGCATGGAGGAAACCTCCAATTCATGTGCGCACGCGTTGCGATACAGACCTGCGAGATCTGTCCTTCCCTTCTGGCAGGAGCTTGGAGGCTCTACTGAACAATTCAAGGAGCTCAGGGAAGAGAAAGAACGATCTTGCGATGAAGCTACATTGGTGTCATCTGACTTCAGGCCCAAAGCGGTGTGGGGCATGCAACACAGTCAGGCTCTTTCTGTATTTCAAATTTTCTGAGCTTCCTAAGTAGAGTATTTCTAGTGCTGCTGGGGTGTTGGGCCCACACGGCAACAGCTGAAGTCTGTAAGAGCCGTGGATTACAAAACCTTGCACCTCCTGAAGAACTCTGCCTCTGTTCTCTCCGTCCATGCCCAGTACCTGTGTCTGAACTTCAACACGTTAGTGCCTGAGCTCCCAAGCAGTAAAGCGAGGCTGCAGAAGAGAACTGTAACGATGCCTCCTGTTCCTGCAGGGTGTTCAGTGAGCGCTTTCATGCTTGTGGGACACTGGCAAACGAGACTGATGAGCAGCAGCAAAGACCCACCTGGACAAGGTCCTGTGCAGCCTGCTCTGGGTGACCCTGCTTCGGCAGGAGCGTTGGGCTAGATGACCCACAGAGGTCCCTTCCAACCCCGAACATTCTGCAATTCTGTGATTCTGCCACGTGGAAATTATTAACTACTCAGTGAGGAGTTAAGATTACACGAAGGAAATATGGCCCCAGTCACACACTGGCTGAAAAGACTGAAAAAATCCAAATTACTACCTACCTACTCACTGGCTGAGACAGAGGCTCTGAGCTAAAAATAGTCTTTAATTACAAGATCACGTATGCATAGGCACATAAAAATTGTGCCTTCTTAGCAGCATTTCCTAATTTTTGAATGCTCAGCTCTATTAACTGAAATACTTTCCTGCAGTTTTTTTTGAGGTGAAACATTTACCCTCTTTAAAGTGCTGTTCTACCCCCAAAAATGTGACTGCGCTCGGCCCTGTTGCTGCTGCCTGTCGCTGGGCGCACATCAGCCGCGCTCTGTGTAACATCTCCAGCTCGGGTGTTGTTTTCTGCCTGCCAGCCCTGTTCCAAGCAGGATATTTTCCATTTTGTACTCAATTGCCAGTAAAAAGGTCCTGGCGAATTCCACGCGTGCCTCTGCACCCTCTCCAGATAGCAGCTCCTTTTTATGTTACTGAAACTATGCTGTGGCTCATTTTCTGCAAATACCTTCGAGGGCAAAAGGTTCTCCTGAACGAGGAACTTCATTTAGTGGATGATGTGTGGGCCAAGAGGGCCTCACTCATTTTCCCCTGGCTAGGTTGGGTTTTGCAGAGCCAATATGTTAAACAGAAACCATTCTTATTTTAGCATTTTATTCGACAGCGTCACATTTATACAGTCACTTTACAGAGCAGAAGAGGGAGTTCCCTCTCCTCCTCCTCCTTTTTTTTATTTTAATTATTTTTTCTGTGCTCACAGTCCCTCAGCCTGCGCGGGATGGAGGGAGGGCATTGCTCTAGACCGTGTCCAGCACACTTATTTACCACGAGCGTTGCCCGTGGGAGGAATCTTACCCACCAGACTGGAACCTGCTGAGGCTCCACAGCAAACGCTCCTAAAAGCAGCTTTCACTATGGCCAAGCCTGCTGAACCAGCCACGGCCAAAAACCAGCGAAAGGATGGCTTTAAATCCCCCTAGGACCTGGCGACCTTCCGGGAAGCACCTCTCACCTCCTTGGTTTTTGCAGATACGATCACCTTCACAGAATCACAGAATGGTCGGGGTTGGAAGGGACCTCTGTGGGTCATCCAGTCCAACCCCCCTGCCGAAGCAGGGTCACCTACAGCAGGCTGCACAGGACCG
>Ga0181612_138888_pt1 | contig 11698 bp, 4 predicted proteins | sample HoacroProtozoa21_FD_119630 | JGI IMG/M metagenome (GOLD analysis project Ga0181612, IMG submission 119630) | Hoatzin crop microbial communities from Cojedes, Venezuel. Combined Assembly of Gp0051906, Gp0051904, Gp0051908 | reverse complement strand
TCTTTTCTTTCTCATGTCCTCCCCCAGCTGTCGTCCCGGCCCAACCTCCAATTCCTGGTTCACCAAAATAAAGTATACAAGTTTTCATGGCATGTGACTCCATTTGCGTCTTAATCTTGTCCCCTGGGATCACATTGAAACCCCCCCCGATATTGGATCAGGACATCTTGTACCACAGTAGCTTGTCTATCATGATTGTACTACTGTAGTTTGCTTGTTGTGATTGTACTACCATAGTTTGCTTGTAATTGTACCACCAAAGTTTGCTTACTGCAATTGTGACTATAATCATGCCTCAATAGTTTGCTTGTCAGTATCATGCGTAATTGTGCCTCAGTAGTTTGCCTGTCATAATCATGCCACTATAAGTTGATTTATCATAAATGTGAACAAACCTTGTAAAGTAATAGAGCACCTCTGGTGTCTTTTCACCCTAATTCAACTGAGGGGATAGGTGAATCTGAGTCACTGTCGTTTATGTAGTGGGGCATGTAATCACTGTCATTACTGGGGTGTGACAAATAGTTAATTACAATTGACAGTTCTAGTATCTGCAATTAATCATGGGATCTGTGATTGTTCACAGGTTACGAATACAAAGAACTTTTATGCTTTTGCACTGGATGCCATTGGCTGGGTTCTTCAGACCATTACACTTGAGTAAGAATAGTATGGCAATAAATTATCAGGCTTCGTGCTAGTATAGCTGAATTCAAGAGGACAATGAAAATAACAGTGGTGACTTCATGTACTTTGGCAGGTACGGTTTCTTCTAATACCAGTACTATGCATTTAGGTCGATACCTGGTAGAGACTTAAAAAGGTGTTTGGCAATTATTTCCTGCTTGAAGCTTTTATTTTAGGCATCCACACAAAATTGAAAAGTGATGGCACTTATTATCTCAGTACTTTTGTAGGCTTTTTACACTTTATTGAATGTTTAGATGGCATAAAGTAAAAGAAATAGTATGTTACCAAGCAGGAAGTTTTGTGAATGTTATTAAAATCATATCCAAGGAAGCAGTACTCCCTTCCCTAAAGGACACAGAGATAAAGGAAAACGAGTATGCAACCAATTAAACACACCTGGTAATAATAAAATTGGTTTTAAGTGTCTGTAAGTAGCTTTGGGTTCTCTGTCCCCATTAATAATTTATTTTCTGGTCAGGTGCACTATTGATTGTTCTGCACTGAAGCTATTTTTTCCTCATTAGCTTTCCAAACTTTTTCTGCCTCTGTTTTCTTCAGATACAAAAGCCAAGCAAGATTATGTGAGAGTGGTTGCTTAGCAACAGCCCTATTCCTAAAATGATAATGGCTGAGCACTCCATGTCATCTTCTCATGAAAGAAGTCAGATACTCCCCACTTTGCTCCACAGCATTTCAGAACCTTTCTCTCTCTCCCCCCTCCCTTCCCCCATTGAAAAAAGCAACATTAAAATGATAATTATTCACTGTTTCACAATTTATATTATGCTGCTCCATGCAACTCACGTGTTATTAAAATTTGAGATGTCGATATTTGTCTGTGTGAAAACAAGCTCTAGTGCTTTATCTCCCTGCAGAGTGGGAAAAAGTACCTAGAAGTATTGACCACCAGAAAAATGAATGGCGGGATGGGAGAAGGAAGGAGAGAAGCAGAAAGTTTTGGGGGAGAGGAAATCCGATCCTTTATTACCCTCAGAAATAATCTTACCCTTCAGAGGAGATTTTTGGCATTTCTAGGAATAATAGATGCCTGGCACTTGGAGTCCTACAGAGTTAGAGAGTGCAGAGGCCTACAGAAAAGTTAACTTTCTATATGACTACTGTTAAAATTTAGGGTTTTTTTTGAAAAAGAGCTAGTGATTCTTTCTTAATCCGTTCATCTCTCTTCACAACACAAAGAACAGTCCATTAACATTCATGCTATAATTGTCCATAAATAAAAATGCTTATTTTTTTAAACAAAATAACATGCTACTTAGGGGAATAGTGCACATACTGTACAGAACAGACAATAGGTCCTACAGGGGAATCATCTGAACAAACACTGAGAGAATATGAATGACAAGGAAAATCAACAGACATGGAACAGGTAAAAAGACTTGAGGATATTGAAAAGAGGTTGGCAAAAGAAAGCAAGTCACCTTCTTCTACAAGTCAGAGGCCTGAAATGGGAAAAAAGAATTATTCTGTGTATCAGGCCATGACTGTGTGAATGCAGGTGTTCATTGACTTCACCAATGGTGGGGATAGAGCAGCATACACCTTCATTTCTAGGGATATAAGATAAAGCAAGTCCTGTAGGAAAAAAGAAGAAAAAAAAAGAAACAGTGTCTAAAAACTGCAAAGTGTTTCTCATTATTGGAGAGTAAATTGATTTTAAACAGTAGCCCAGTGGTAACCAAAGAACTCTCATTTTCAAAGAGACCTCTTCTGCATACAGTTTTCAAATCATTCCTTGTTGTCCCATCTGCCCTGTGGTGGAAGAGTCAACATGCCACCACTTATGACCTTCTCCCAGCTCCATGTTATCAAGGACAGGTGACACAGAAGGAATATAGAGACGTTGTTCACCACTATAGGGAGAAAATTTGTGTAGCCAAAGGTCAATTAGAGTTCAAGCTGGCCAGCACTATGAAGGACAACAAAAAGGGCTGTTTTAAATAAGTTAACAGCAATAAGAGGGTCAGAAATAACATTGGTCTCTTACTTGATGAGGCTGGTCATCTCACAAATAGGGATGTAGATAAAGTGGTGTTATTTAAGGCCTTCTTTGCCTCTGTCTTCAGCACTGATGATGAGCCCTGGGACCCCTGTAGCCCTTTGTTGGGGGATCTTGACTGGGGGATGAGAAACTCCTAGCCAACTCAGAACTTGTTCGAGACTTGCTGGTTCAGCTGGGATGCACATAAGTCTGTGGCACCCAATAGGATTCATTCTAGGGTACTGAAAGAGCTGGCTAATGTTATCACAAGACTTGTCTTCATTATTTTTCAATGGTCTTGGGAGTCTGGAGAAGTTCCCATTGACTGGAAGTTGGCAAATGTTGTCCCAGTTTTCAGAAGGCTAAGAAGGAAGACCCTGGTAATTACAGGCCATCAGTTCCACTTCAGTGCTAGTAAAATTAAGGAGTAAGCTATTCTGAGAGTTATTGAAAAACACTGGAGAGACAACACAGTCATTGGCCATAGGCAACACAGGTTCTTGCGGAAGAAGTCCAGCTTAACCAACTTAGTTTCCTTTTACGACATGATCAACCATCTAGTTGAACAAGGGAAGCCAGTAGATGTGGCGTTTTGGGATTTCAGCAAAGCTTTTGATACGGTCTGTCACAGTATACTTCTGGACAAAATTTCTAGCGCATAGCTAGACAAGTCCGTAAGAAGTTGGGTGAGAAATTGACTGATGGGTCAGGCTCCAAGAGTTACAGTAGATGGGGTTATGTCAGGCTGGCAACCAGTCACCAGTGGGTTTCCCCAGGGCTGTTTTAGCGCCAGTGTTCATTAATGTTTAGTAAAAGATCTGGTTGCAGGAATCGAATGCACATTAAGTAAGTTCTCAATGACACTAAATTAGGAGGGTGTATGGACTCCCTTGAAGGTAGAGTGGCCTTACAGAGAGATATGCGTAGACTAGAGAGCCAGGCAATCACCAACTATATGAAATTTAACAAGTGCCATATTGTCCACCTGAGATGGGGTAATCCTGGTTATATGTACAAATTGGAGTATGAGAGGCTGGAGAGCAGCCATGTGGAAAGACATCTGGGAGTCTGGTTTGATGGCAAGTTTAATATGAATCAACGGTGTGCACTGGTAGCTAAAAGGGCCAACTGTGTCCTGAGGTACATCAAGCATAGCATAGCTAGTGGGTCAAGGGAGGTGATTGTCCTACTCTACACTGCACTGATGCAACCCCACCTTGAGTCCTGTGTGCAATTTTGGATGTCTCAGTATAAGAAGGATGACAAACTATTGGAGTGTGTCAGAGGAGGGCGACCAAGGTGGTGAAAGGCCTCGAGGACACGACTTACGAGGAGCGGCTGAGCTCACTTGATTTTCAGCTTGGAGAAGAGAAGGCTGAGAAGTGCCCTTATCGTGGTCTACAACTTCCTCAAGGGTGGCAGTGGAGGGGGAGGTGCTGATTTCCTCTTCTGGTTACCTGTGATGGGACATGAGGAAACGGAACAAAGTTGTGTCAGGGGAAGTTGAGACTGGACATCAGGAGAGGGTTGTCAGTCACTGGAACAGGCTCACCGGGGAAGTGGTCATGGCACCAAGCCTGTTAGAGTTCAAGGAGTGTCTGGACCATGCTCTTAGTCATACGGTTTAGTTTTAGGCAGTCCTGAGCGGAGCAAAGAGCTGGACTTCATGATCCTTATGGGTCCATTCCAACCTGAGATGTACTATGATTCTATGATTTGTCTGCCCTGAGGGATGCAGCAAGCACCGAGGGGTGAACACTGAGACAGTGTTATGGTAAAGATGACATCTCTGTCTCTCTACTGCTAGTAATCCAAGTCCACAGGTGGGCAAGTTATTATGAGATCCTGTCTGGACAGTCTGACTCTTACAGTAGTGAAGAAAAGACTAAGGATGTTACTAGGGGCAACTCAGAGCCCTGGACTGTACTAGATTTTCATCTTCAATACCTTTTCATCCTACAGCTGTTAAACTGAGACTTGGCTCTGTATTCCCAGGACCTTGGTGATCCATAAGAATTTCGTATTTTCTTACACTTAACAGACAGCACACATCTTACACTGTTATAGAAGTTCCCTTTGTCCTATGTGGTGAGAATATCTCTGGCAGTTCACTTCTAGCCCCTTCTATAAAGGCACCTGAGAAATCAGACAGTTAGAAAAATGCATGCCTTGGAGGTTTAGTGAAAATAAATAAATCAAACAAGCAAAAATCAAACATTTAAATGCTTTCTTAGCCTGAAAACTCAAGGTCATGTCTTCTTAACATTGAATTATGATTATCTGTCTAGTCATCACTCTTACTAGTCTTCACTGCAAGTGTGAATATATCCTTTGAGTTTCTAGCTTTCCTAACAGATTCATGAAAGCACGGCTGCACATTATTCCCATTATTCCGCATTTCTTGGCTCAGGAGCATCACCTTATTAGCTACATAATTAACTCAGCAACTTTTTTTACTCATGGTCAAACTTCATTGCAAAATGCTTTTCTCAATGCCTTCCTGTCTGTGCCATAAAATTAACCTTTACCAAGGAGGAGTAGACTACCAGAAAAAGGAAGAGGTGCCTTTATATTGTGGGACTATGTCGGTGGCTGTGACACCCTATACTTCTGTGATGCTATTTAGCAGTATTTTACCGTATTGGTGGGTAGTACCTTTAGTGATTTTATCCTTTTACATTACATCTTTTGTCATGGCAAGAACAGGCAGTCCTTTCCTTCCACTATAATTACTTGCTGATGATATCCCAGATAATAAAAACATTTTCACCAACAAAAGAAGGTGTGAAATGCATATCATGTAAAGCTTATCTTTGGAGACTGTCCAAAACATGGTTCCAAATGCAACAAAAAATAACTTCTTTTTTCTGAAACAGCTCTACAGATAATTAAATTTTTAAACCATTTTTCTTTTTTTTTTTTTTTCATCTGTGTATATTTAGAATCAATCTATTTGAACTATTGAATTCACATGGTCCTTCTTACTTCTCTAAGGATTTCTAGCTTTCTTCAGTTACTCTCCTGTCTTAGAGGTGGATTACATAAACTTTCTCCCACCCTGCCACTGAGGGACAACTTGTCAGCCAGGGTCCGCAACAGGAAAGTAAGAAAGTGTGGTGGTTTTGGCTGGGTTAGAGTTATTTTTTTTCATAGTAGCTAGTATGGGACTGTGTTTTGTATTTGAAATGGAAATAGAGCTGATAATACAGGTATGTTTTTGTTATTGCTGAGCAGTGTTTACACAGAGTCAAGGCCTTTTCTACTCCTCATACTGCCCTGCCAGCAAGTAGGTTGGGAATGGGCAAGAAGATGGGAGGGCGCACAACTAGGACAGCTGAATCCAACTGACCAAAGGAACTCCACACCAAATGACGTCACGCTTAGCAAGTAAAGCAGAGGGAAGAGGAAGGAAGGGGGGAGTTTTGGAGTGATGGCATTTTTCTTCCCAAGTAACCATTATGTGTGACAGACCCCTGCTTTCCTGGAGATGGCTGAACATCTGCCTGCCAATGGGAAGCTGTGAATGAATTCCTTGTTTTCCTTTGCTTTTGTGTGTGGCTTTTGCTTTACCTACTGAAATGTCTTTGTCTCAACCCGGGAGTTTTCTCACTTTTACGCTTCTGATTCTCTTCCTCATCCCACACAAGAGGAAAGAGTGAGCTGCTGTGTGGTACTTAGTTCCCAGCTGGGCAATGCAGGATAAGGGTCTCTGGAAAGCAGAAGAAACTTCTCTGCAGATGAACCTCTACCAGAAATTTACTGTTTTAATGTAAAGAAAAATTTGCTCCAAAGACCAGTAGAATCCAGGGCTTGTAAAATCTCTTTCAATTAGTGTTTTATTTAGGTATTATTGTGGGGATGGAGGAGGAGCTCTCTTCATGGAAAGTTTGCTTTACTGGGTCGAGGAGGATGGAACTGCGTATGTGATGCAGATGCAGCAGTTGTGATTACGATGAGGTTTGGTCTTGAGCTTGGAAGGCACAGGTGATATCCTTCACTGTTATTCCACCTCCGATCCTTGTCCTTTGCTGATCACTGAGATGCCAAGATAAGTGGATGTGGCTGGAGGCAAGATCTGTTCGTCTGTCTTACAGAGCTTCAGTAAAGGATCCAGGGTCATAGTAGTCTGTCTCTGCTGCTGGCTTTCCAGCTATGCCCAAATGAACTTATCATGCAACCAGGTTATGCACACCTGACACGATGAAATTATGCATGAAGTGCTCACTTCAATGCTTCATGTGACCTACAGTTCTCCAGGCAGGGTATAGGACCGAAGACACCAGAGGTTATGCAACTTCAGCTGTGATGCAGACAGGTGTCTTCAAGCCAGCTAAAGTAGGAGCAATACAAGCACCAAATTCCCTTGACAGAGTCTTGAATACTTGCTAGATATCTTGAGGCCCTGACAATGTCCTTGCTAGGACAGGGGGTCCTGGTGACAGAAGGGAAATTTACTATCAAGGTAGTGTAGTGCTGGGTGATTCACTCTTTTCCACCTGACATAAACGCTTATTAATCACCTTAACCATTATTTTTTGGCCCTCTTCTGTACTTCCAGTAGAAAAGCTGTCCTCTTTTCTTCCATAGATTTGCCTTCACGCATCACCTTTTTTGTCTTCCTCTCTGTTAAAACAATGAATATAACTGCATGTGTGATATAATTCTTAGTCTAATGTAGCCCCAAAATCTTCTATTTATAAAAGCTACCAAGAAAAAAGCGTTTAAAATTATCTTCCACTGCCTTTCTGGAAGACTGAACCATGTGCTTTTCATGGTTTGCTCTCCTCATTTATTACAGAATCAGCCCAAGTCGACCGCTCTTTTCTAGCAGACACTAGCTACAGCAGCATACACAAAAAGAGGACTTTAAAAAGAGTGATGCTGCCTGTCTGATGTATTAAACAAAGGATGTCACAATAATATTAAAATCACCTTATGTACCAGGAACTTTGTATTCTGACAGAATTCATAATGTGTAAAATAAAAAAAAGAAAAAGGAATTATCACAAGTCTACTTAAGCTACTCAAATGAGCAGCTGCAAAACACATAGCATTTTGTATTTCAAAGTCAGAGAGAAGCAAGTCTTCCCCCTTTACTTGTTGATCTTTGCATCTTGTTGTACTCTGTATTTTTTTTTCTCCTTACTATTACCATGACCTTTCCTGCAGGGCTTTCACAGCTAATGTTTTCATTTTGGCTGTCTACACTCCTAACCTGTACTTACCCAAAGTCTCCTGTTGCTCAAATTAACATGGCTTGCTCTACCTAGCTATGTATTAAATGACAATATCATTAGTAGTTTAAGGTGTGAATGCCTTTCTTCTTTCACTGACATCTTCCTCACTGTCACCTTTCTCAACATTTCTAACACAACATTTCGCTGTAACAGGTATCCATTCAGCTGTACCAATTCCTTTTGTATCTATTCACACAAAAATAAAGAAAGCGAGTGGGAGGGTTGTGCTTTGGGGGAAGTTGTTTGGTGTAATTTGGTTTGGTCCAACCTCAGATAGAACTTTTGCTTGACTTAGTTCCCACTGCAATTGTACAAATAGTGTGCTGTGGTGCACTGATGGATGGATTGTAAAGAATGGGAAGCCAAGAGAGAAATTAGGGTTTGTGCTGTATGTGGGTGGTTCCTCGAGTCTGTGGTTGGCTTGTATGCATGATATAAACAGGTTTAAGAAGTCACAATTTCTCCCTCCCTGTTATTTCCCCAGAGTCAGTACATATTGAGTTGAATATTGAATAAACTCATACCTCTGCCAAACCTCTTGTCTGAGCACAAAGCATGAGTTATTGAAGTAGTCAAATGAGCTGGCAGGGAGAAGCAACGACAGTTTACACCATGACTGTGTCAAAAGGTTGTTTGTAAAACAGCACTTAAACACTAATCTTTCTAAATATGAAGTATATATAAAGCTGGTAGAAATGGTAATGTATCTAGTCCATCAGGCAGAAATCCTATATATTCAAAATAATTGCAAATAATGAGGAAACTTGGGCATCACCTGCACTTGCAGTACGTTTTGAACCAAAGGCCTTCTATAGAAAAAGTCATAAACTCTTGTTATGAAACTTTTGCTATCAGCCCCTAACAATACCATATTTGTCTTGTGGACAGCAAAGGGATTTGGAGAGGAGAAGTCACTCCACAGTATGGCTATGCAAATTTTGCTCTAGCTTCCCAACTTTTATAGCCAGATTGCACAGAAAAGACTTGACTATTACAGCAAATCAGACACCCAACCTGATTTTAGAGAGGTATGAAATTGTTAAGGACCCTACTTTTACCTTTAACTACCAAAAGTATTTGGCACATCTGGTTCCTGCATATGCAACCTTGGAAAACGATGCTGTTGGTTTTGAAACTGTGTGCTCTCTGCCTCCGTTTTGTTTCTTCCCTTTATAAACTTGTACCTGTGAAAACAAAATTGAACAAGATATTCTTGGTGTGTATAAAGCAGGTGAACATGTTGGTCATATACTTGAGCATTTCTGTACAGCTTCAATAATCTCATTTCTTTACACTTTAAAGTCAATCATGTTGTTCTTGGTGTTACTTCTGGGCATGTTAGTTTTATTGCATGTGGAATAAATCCTGCATTCATTATTTCTTAACACATTTTATGCATTTTCCTGTAGAACTGAGGAAGTATCTTCTTAATTTTATCTTCGTTTTTTTTTTAAATTATTATTTCATTTAACACATTTCCAACCTACTTTTTTAATTATTATTGAAATATTTTTTTCTTCCTTTAGGTTTGTTTTTACTAGAAGTCCTGCTTTATGTCTTCCTTATTATGTGGTTATTTTTTCCCCTTCTGGCTGTACAATAATAATTTTAGATTCATGCTTTCAAGGTTATTTGATTTAGTGGCTTGCTGAGAGTATTTTAGCACGGTTCGTTCACCAGGATATCTCTCGTATACATTCTTTTTTTTTTTTAATCGTTCCTCTCAGTTCTTATTCAGTTAACATTTCGCTCTCTCTTATCAGTAAAAATGCTATTACTTTCCTTATTACGATGGTCCTGCTGGTATCTCATAAAACCATGAATCATACTTATTTTAGAAGTGCAAATAGTTACCCAGTTATTCTCCTAATAATAAACATCAGATCCAAATAAAACGCATCCAGTCATCTGAATGTATATTTTCTCTTTTTTGAGTCACCGTTTAGAGTCCTAATTGTGTCATACTGCTCCATGTAAAAAGTTGCTCACAGATCTGGATATCTAACTCTAAACCTACATAGTGGTGAGGTCCTTTGTCCAGTCAGGACCAATACTCCTACCCTGTCTTCATGTGATCTGCATGGGGTCAGCAGACAGTGTGTGTTCACTCATTCTTCTTTCTGTGGAGCTGTACAGGAAATACTTAGTTTGAAGATACAGTAGAAATATTATGGATTCCCTTTTTTTCCATTTGCTTAAGAAAAAGTTTGGGGAGCATTACAATTAGTAAATACTGAACTTGGACAAAATAGAGAGGGAGAGAATTAGGAAAAGTTTTCCCTTTGTTTCTAAGATGAACATGGGTCAGGAAATTCCAAATCCGCTCTTGCTCCACACGAGAACACGTCTATACTCTCATAGCATGGCGGGGTTTACCGCAGCACCTAACAGCTAGGACCACACAGCCACTCACTCACTCTTCCCTCCCCCAGTGCAATGGGGAGGAGAATGAACAAAAAGTAAAACGTGTGGTTTGAGATAAAGACATTTTAATAAGACAACAAAGGAAATAAGAACAACAACAATAACAACAACAAGAGCAATAATAATAATAGAATGTACAAAACAAGAAATAGCACAGTTTTTTCACAAAATGACTGATCGCGCAGCCATTCACTAAGCAGCTATTGCGGAATTTGTGAATTTTGTGAATTTTGCGGGTTTTGCAGAACTCAAGAATTTCACCAAACTTGTGGAAGAAGACTGAACTCACAGGAAAGACAAAGTTGAAACTTATGGGAAAAGGAGTTCCTGCCCCCCCAGCCAACCCCTCTTTCTGTGCTGAGCATGATGTTTATAGTATGGAATATTTGCATGGGCCAGCTTGGCCTAGCTCCGTGGCTATGTTCCCTCCCAGCTCTTATGCACCTGCTCACTAGTGAAACGCAGGAAACTGAGAAGAAAGTCCTTAATTTCTCAGCAACAAGTGAAAATATCAGTGCATTATCAACATTATTCTCATAGTGAATCCAAAACACAGCAGTTACTGGGAAGAAAATTAACTCTGTCCTGGCTGAAACCGGGATATATCAGGAGACTCTGGAGGAGATCCAACCACTGATCTGCTTTTCCTGTGCTTTCTCTTTCAGGTTTTCAGATGAGACAATATGATCTGGCTACCTATCTGTAGGTTTTTATAGAAGCAAAAGAATTTTAACTGAGTTTAATATTCCAGGAGCTGCATGAAAACTGTCTGATGCTGCTACTAATTAATTCATCTCCATATGTCAACTCATCTGAAAGCAACAAAGAAATTAAAACTTTTTCTTATTGCAAGGCAGCTGCATTGAAGATTGTCCTCTGAATGACAGTGTGGGATTCTTAGGGAATTTTTGTGAAAGCTATGCAGAAACACAATTTACTTTTGCATTTCTTCCCTTCTCTCTCCCCCACAAAGGTGATTAAACTCTGAAAAGGTGTGTATATGCTTTCTCAGACCTGGTGAAGTTGAAAAGTCCAGGGGATATTCTGAAGAAGATACATTCACCTGCAACTCAGCTGCTGCAAGATTACCACAGAACAGGTAATTCGGGTTTCTAGAACACCTGAAAGACTATTCACTCCCAGCTGAATCTGGAGGTTTTCACTGTGGCCAAACAAGGAACAGGAGATGTCCCAGTTTAGTGGTATCACTTGCTTAAATTACAGTTTGAAACATGCTCAGTCCAGGTAACTATGGCCATTATAGTGGCTGTAAGGAAGGACAGACCACAGGAAATATCTTTGAGAATTATTTCACCCTACCCTTCCCTTCCCTTCCCTTCCCTTCCCT
>Ga0181612_137662_pt1 | contig 11698 bp, 7 predicted proteins | sample HoacroProtozoa21_FD_119630 | JGI IMG/M metagenome (GOLD analysis project Ga0181612, IMG submission 119630) | Hoatzin crop microbial communities from Cojedes, Venezuel. Combined Assembly of Gp0051906, Gp0051904, Gp0051908 | reverse complement strand
TCTCAGTGCAAGTCAGTACAGATACATTGACATTGATGATACTGTATGAAATTACATTGTCAGCAGGTGTGGCTCGAAGAATATAAAGGGGAGAAAAATAAAACAGAAGAGTATCCTTACTGCTTTCTAGTTGGTGTCTACTAACAGCCATTTGCACCCATGCGCATGATCGTATCTGGATCACCGTTCTCCTTTTCTGCCGCATATATCACTGCTGATAGATTCAAACCAAGATTTGGCAGCAAATTCCAAATTCTTAAAATCCTTTCAAAAGGACTGTTCTTCCTGAATTCTGTTTTACTTTCTGGCCAAAAAGCATTCCTTCTTGCTGAGAGCTTTGCAGTAGAAGGCTGGAACTGAGATTTACAACTGGGAAAGGGACAGAAGTTGAGAAGATGTACCAAGTCCATGGTGCATCTTTCTCACTTGTATTTGTTCAAGAAGTGGGACTCTGAATAAAGCCTTGCTGTAGAACATGCATGTAGGACTTGACTGTCACCATTACATTCAGAGATTAACACCTCAAAGAGATGAACAGAATCCATCAAACGGACTGTCTCGGATAATCTGCATCATTATCGTATCACATGATTTCATCCTGTAAAAGGTGGCATATTCCCTGGGAAAGCAGTAGCAATCGCTTCTTCTTCAGCATGTCTGGTACACAGTGCCGAGGCACTCTTCACAGAGCTTGGTGATGGCTGTTTCTTGTGTGGATCATAGAAATAAGTGGCAGGCTGCAGATGAAAGCCTACTCTTCCTACAGTACTCAAGACAAGTGTCACTTCTATCTTGTGAATAATGTGACTTGCCTGAATATTTTTCAGCATAGTTGCACGAATAATCTTGGATTGGTGGGGAAAAAAACCACCCACGTGCTCTTTCTTTTTTTCTTTCAAAGGGAAGAGAAAATTCGGAATGTAATATCCCCTCTTATCCATTTTCAAAGTCTGATCTTACTGTATTCATCAAGGAACAGCAGTAAGAAGTTGCAGGATATTTGCTGTTTGTTTTTTACACTGGGAACTTCATAAAAGATTAAAGAGCAAGAAAGATTCCTTATTCCTTCTAGGTAAATTTACGCTAATGACAATCAGAAAAGGCGGCTTTTCAATCCGAAAAGCTCGGTTGTTTCAGGTTTAGTAAAGGAAAATGGCACTGTCATACACAGCTGTTTGGCATAGGCCAGGTGAAGGGGATATTTTATTGCTAGGGAGCAGAAGGGCACTCACACCTTAGGAATACACACAGTATGCTTTACTCTGAAGCTGTGCTGAGCCATATTCTTCCAGAAACTCTTCATGACCTACTAATTGATCCCAAAACACAGTTTTGGAACTAGATTGTAGCAATAACCATTTCTTGCTATACACACATTCCTGATGATGCTGATATAGAGAAAAATCAATCAAGCTTTTAAGAAAGGTCAAGAATAATCCATTCCAGCTACTGTGTGAGGATACGATTCGAGTCCAAGAAAGAGGAAAAACACTTCTCTCTATAAACATCATGGATTTCTAGCTGAAACACTCCATACTCCCTACCATGCACTTGTTATTAAGAAGACTGATGTTACTGGATCCTGCAAAACATCTGATTTACTGAGATGATGTGAAGCTAATTAAGCCACTGAAAGGTGTATGAGTATTGGTCTCTGAGGAGAGGCAGGATTCACTGAGGCACAGGGAGCTGGTGCCATCATGTTCAGGGAATGAAGAACTGCCATGATCACACCAATTTTTTGCTTAAGACTTCCACAGAATCCAGCCAGGAGCTTTACCAAAGGCAATTTCTTTAAAGACAGACAAATACCTACTAATATCCACTGCATTTGAAGGACAGTCATTGATCTGCACGAGATCATTAAGACCTGGTTCAGCTTTCTTAGTAAGATTCGATGGGCAACGGTGTAGCTGCCTATAACGATCCTCAGTATATCTAAACTTTTACATTCAACAGTAAGTTCAAGGTTTGTACATAAAGCATACACCCTGAACTTCTATTCTGTTGTCTTCCTGTATGAATATAGACCATATTTTGTGTAGCTGAGAGCCAGGCGGCACAGTCTTATCTCTGCAAGTGGAGCCATACAATATAACCTAGATAGTCAGGGATGTGCCACACTGTCTTGAACATGTACTCTTTCCAGTTCAGAAATACTGCTGGCCAGCTACTGATATCTAAGCAAATGTGATTCAAATGAAGAACTAAGCTTTTAATGTAGGGGTTTTTTTTTTTCACTTCCCCGTGAAAATGCAACCCTATATTAAATGCTTTCCTACAGCTAAGGAGAACATGATCAAATATAACAATTATCATTTTTGCTGCTAGGATTTCTTGTATTACTTAACTTTAAAACTCTGAAAATTAAAGTTGGAAAGCTAAAAGGGCAAAGTGCAGAAGGAATCCAGCTAGATCCTAACAGGCAGAATGATTAATAAATACTGTTATTTAGGTTATCAGAAGAATGACTGATTTGGGGTCAAACTTTGCAGCATTGCAAAAAGCAGTAAAGGACACCAGGAAACCTACAAATCACACAATGAGACATAAACAATGGATATAATGTAGGTAAATACTTGTGCTACTTTTAAGCTAAGAACTAGGATGCATCATTACAGTGAATATTTGGCACAGAAAGGATGATAAGCAAGAGAATATTCAGTATAAACTACAACAAATATTACATTTACCTGGATGATAACTGAAGATAAAAAATCACAAGGAATGCTATAACCTTACATCCTGAACAGATAAATCTAAAATGCTTTATGAGGGATGTTAAATGGCCAAGTACAAGCATTTAGCAAAAGAGTAAAAGTGGCAGAAGAAAAGCAGACTTAAAAAAACAAGAAAAAGCAATTCCACAGATGGAGCTACAGGCAGATCAAGAGGACACTCTTTATTGCCTAGAGAAGGTCTTCTAAATCCCCACCTAGACTGAGCTGCTTTAATAATTTATCCACTGCTGAATTATTTCCTGAGAGACAGAAAGTGTATATTTTAAACTAAGCGAAGGAGTTTTAGCCTCTTACATACGAGACCAACACGTTCAGGGTGGGATTTTTAGAGTCCCGACTATTGCTTTCCCCATGGCGATCAGCATTCTTAGCATGAGAATTACCCCTAGGTACGCAGTGAATAGTCAGGTGGTGCTGTCAAAAAGCTGGTTTCAAGGTTTCAATACTAAATTCAAAACTACTGCTCTAATGGAGCAGTAAAAGCAAAAATGTGCCCCCCTTTCCTCCCTGCCCTGTGTCATCCGTCCCACCCTTTGAGTGCTCTGGACCTTGCAGCTGGAAATGGTGCCAAGGGCAGGCTCCCTCCCCAGGGTCGGTGACCGCGCTGTCGCCTCACCCTGCTGAGCAGGTGGCTACACCTCTCCCGAAAATATGCCCGTTTTTTGCTGATGCTGATGGAGAGAAAGAAGCAGCAGCTACTGGGTGACTTAGCTCTGCAGCCTACAAAGGACGCCAGGCTGTGAACCTCTGTACAAACGCTGCAGCCTGACTGAGCTGGGTGGGCGCTCCCCCAATGTCTGTGGCTTGACTCACCGCTCTCAGCGTTGCTGTAGCTCTTCCTATTTACAGAAAGCATGAAGTAAAGATGCGCTGGTTCCTTGTGCAGTTGAAAATGACCACATGTGGTGTAACACAACAGAAAGGAAATGAAATATGATCAGTCACAAGGAACATTTACAGAGGATGAATCTTCATTGTATTAACAGTCGATAAAACCCCTTGGCTAGGTTTCCATATTAAACATCTATATTTATTTCTGTTTGTTGCTATTCTACTTCGTACTTCCCATTTTCTACTGCTTGTGTTATACTGAAGTTATATTTCCACGCCCCAGGTTTGTAAGTGCTTTTTGCCGACAGGCATGTAGTATAAGAAAGTGACAGTACTTGACCCCAGGAGTTTCCGCTGAACACACAAGAAAATCTTAGGGCTAAAAATGTTCAGAAGCCATGTCAGAACTATAGCTGCATGTAGAATGGATTTCTAGTCCTGTAAATGTTTGAAATTATGAATGTATGTATATGCGTGCATGTACTTTAAGACTTTGTATTCCAATGATATTACACAGAAAAATGACAGGAACACCTCAAAACTGCCGGTAGCGTGGAGGTCCTCTTTTAAAACGCAAGAAATCTTAGAACTAAACCCTTGGCATGTGAAGGCCTCACTTTCTGGTGTGCTTTTGGTTACTCTAAGCTCAATTTCTACTCTTGACCAGATATTCTTCCCCACCATAAACTGAGAAATGTTTCCTGAAGAAATTGTCATTGAAATAGATACCTCCTGGTGCACATTTGTATGACTGTGCACTTTCTAATGAAAAGAGTCCATGAAAAATTCTCAGTAAGTTTCATACAAACGATCACTGAAATTAAACAAAACTTAAATGGCCTTGGCATGTTAAATCAGCATTGTTTCCAAGCACTAAGCATGGAAGGCAGAAACTCCTAGAGTTGTTTCAAAGTGAAAGGGTAATTGAATGGCACATATCTTAATCCAAACAGTATTTTTCTTGCTTTTAATCCACTGGAAATGGCAATTTATGTGCGCAAGCAGTTCTGCCCAAGTAGCCAACCTTAAAATGCCTTTGTATTTAAATAGAGTGACATCCGACACTTCTGTGTCCGTGTGTTATCAGACTGCTGTTTACCCTCTGGAAAGCGCCAGCATAAAGGGAAAATAAGGGAAAGTGAGAATTTGCCTGCTGGTTTGGGGACAGCTGGAACTCTGATTTGCTATGAAAGTTCAGGATGTCCCAATTAAATCAGGACACTCAAGAGATACGAAGACTTAAATGTCCCCCCAAAGCTTTGGTCTAATGTGATTAAGGTGGCTGGTTTTTCTAATGATAGACACATTCCAAATTGCAGAAAAATGATAAGTAGTTTTAATGGATTTTTACTGTTGTGTACTTATAAGAATATGCCCCAAAACGATTTCTGTTCCCTGCTTCCATTTCCTATTGAATGTCAATCACTTACAACTTTTGGTGCCTATAATGCAACCCTCCTTAAGATACATGAAGCCCTTAGCTCTCAGGAACATCATTCTCTTTTATTTTTACCCCTAGACTCCTCTGCTACCTTTTTTTTTTAAACTTTGCTTGTTGATTTTTAGATTGGTATGCATTTGTGAAATGCCTATGACTTCTTCTTCATGTGGAAAAACACTGTTCATACAGTGGGTACTAACTGAAAACAAAATGTGAATAAAATTTACCACACTATGCAGTATAATACTGTACAAGTGTGCAGTGCAGCTGCAGTTTTGAATAGGCAAAAAAATATTACATCCTAAATATCTGAATAGCATTGAGTTGGGACAGCTTAAGAGTTGCTCTCAGCTGTTTTCTTGACAATTATTGGTGAACTGTAAGCACATATAGCTATTGCTTAACTTCCAGAGACAAATATTCTTCAAGAAATGAAAGGGCAAATAAAGGAAAATGTGTGTTCTGTACTGCTGAAACAGCCTAAAAAGGAATGAAAACTAGAAAGAAAATCCACTTACAGGCTCATAATTTTTAAATTTCTGTAATTGTCTAATGTTATTTAAACCCCTCACACACACATGTTTTAAGTCAGTGATAAGTTACCATTCACAGTGAAAAGTCTTTCTTTAGCATAATGGCCTCCTTTTCCCCCACCATGACAGATTGTCTTTAATTGAACAGTTGCTGGTTTAGAACTGTCATTAAAAATGCATATATTCAAATAGTCTTAGTACAGCGTATTGCCCTTTCAGTTCAGTTCCACCTTTTATGTAGCTGTACATATCCTTTTGTGCTCTGGTTCTAATTTATTTAGAAATAATCTGCTTCTTACTAAGTGCAAAGATTGTTTTTAAATTATAGAATAAGCTTGTTAAGTTGCTTTCTAACATATTTTTTAATGACCTAGTGTCTTTCAGTCCTTGTACCATTGAACTCCCAGGTCTTTGTAGAGAGGACACATTTGAAGAAAAAACTTGCATCTAGTTCTTTTTTTTCAAGATGGTTTTAAAAACTAACGCATGCTGTGAAAATAATTCTGGCCTGATATGAGAGAGAAATCTTACACTTCAATCAGCTAGCGCAGATCCTGACTGTAGTTAAACAGTGGAGAGAGATCTGCCTAACTGGAGCTTTGTGGAAGGAAGAACTAGAGTGCTTAAACCATATCCACACACCCTGTGACTGACTGAAGAAAATGTTTTGGCTACCTTCTCTCTCAGTTTATACAATCTAAGTTGTGCTTTAAATACAACCACATACCAAGTCAGGGAGTGAGCTGCTCATACAGATGTTTTCAACAACATGTATATCCACATTTCATTAAAAACCTGGGATGGAATCAGCAGGACATAGATAGTTTTAAACATTACTGCCTGCCCTGCAGCATTCGCTACTTAAGTCTTAAACATTTTTAATCTCTTCTTTTCTTCCTCTTTTATTTGTTGGAGGGATGGATCTAGGTACACAACAAATTAAAATTAGAATAGCTAATTCTATAAAATAGAATAACTGTGAAATATCATCATCCTGGAAGCAATGGGCCAGACCTTTGGCTGCTGTAAGCTGTAAAGCTTCATTAGCATAAATGGAGCTATGGCAAATCTACATTTGCTGATGAGAAAAATCTCACAAATGCCTGTGACTTTTACAAGATATGTGTGGAGGTGGCTCTGAAAGTTTCATAAACTATGAAAGAAAGGAATGGTTATCACCAGTGACAAATCTAATGCTCTGAGGACTCTGACATTGCTCATTCTTCAACTATCTAAATGAGTTTTTACTTTTTTTGAGATTTTTCCAGTAATACTGTTATGTATTTTACTGTTATAAAATTAACAGTTCATTACTATTCATCATATGGCACTGGAGACAAACTTGAGAAAACATACATTATTTACCATCAGCATACTAACATTATTTGAACAGAATTAAAAACAATAAAATAAAAAAAGCGCATCACTAAACTACTCACTAAGTATTCCTCCAAGACTGGGATCTAGCAAAGTAGTTGGATGAGACATAGCAGTATGTTAATTAGGTAAACCTGAAATCCATCAGAAATAAGATGAAAACTAGGAATAAAAATAGAGGAACAAGAGACAGTAATTTTTTTTTACACTAGGACTTCTCAAAACTTTGCGTTATCAACACTAGGAACAGACCTAAGAAATGTGAATAAAACTGGAGCATTTAGAATCAGAAAGATCCATGATCACTGATGAAATTTGCATGAGAGAGATGTATTTTTGTAAACATAGTTGGATTTTTGGCTATCGAAAAATTCTAGTATGTCTTTTCCAACAAATATAGAATAGTGCCAGCCAACTCTCTGTCAAACCAAGCTTATGTGCCTCTGGAGCGACGATAGAAAGATAACACATATAGGCAGAGACCACCATCTCAGTGTCAAAACTGTTGAAATCTTTGCTGAAAGGATTATATCACATATGTATCACCATGAAATATTAAAGAGAAGTTGCAAGTGCATGTTTCTCAGCTGTCAGGAAGATACATAATATGTGTCTTTATTTAGATTTTACATAGACACATGATGACCGCCACCACTTTCTTAAACCGATGCCAAAACTTGAGAGATCAGTGAGGATCAGAACCTGGTTCATAGCCACTTCTGCTTACAGTCTAAGCAAGTGGAAAGTCATCAGTTCTGCCATGACTCCAATGACAAAAAAAAGAAAAGAAAGAAGAAACGCCAAGTCTTAAAAGTGGTAACACATTTGTAGCATAACAACAGAATCACTGAAGGTGCAGATGTCTTGTTAAGCAGTTGTAACGACATACTAACATGGGCTCTGTAAGTATATTTATTGATCAAGGACAGATTATTGCAAAAATGGTAATAAAAGACAATTGTAGATTCCTTTGCAAAGAGCTTCACATAACCAATAATAGTCCTACGTGCTGTATATGCATATTTTGAACAAAGCCAATTAACCTCTTTATGTGCAAACAAGAGCTTCATTATTGTTGAATACAGCAGCTAATCTTTTGCAGTAGATAACTTTCAGCAAGTATGAGTGGCATGATTTGTACTTGCTATGTCCATGTTCTTCCACAATTGAAAGATTAAATATTTAATTTGCTAAACACTGGTATATATGAAGGTTAGGAAACCTTCATATGTACCTTGGTATAGTAGAAGTCAAGGCATCATCTGAGGATATAACAAATATTTGCACTAGATCCATCTTTCCATTTATTTCTTTTCTTGACCAGTGCAGCCCTACAGGTAAAAACATACCCTTTTTTGGTCAGCATAGTTCAGCTTCTGTTAAGGCAGTAACAGTTTTTAACCAGCTTTAAATTAGCATTATGATTGCATGGCCAACAAAAAGACTGCTAAAAGCAGCTACTCTTTTTTTATTTAAAAATGTACCAAAGTTGCATTGATAGACCAAGGTAGCTGAGCCATCATTTCAATCAGTTAAGATTAATATATTTCTCTGAGATGCTTAATACAGCACTATACACACCACAGAGAGAAATATGTACTCACAGTCCTGTCTTTATGATTAGGACCACACAAATTGATGCAACAGTAATTCCTGATTCACGGTAAGGTTGATGAAACTAATTAGGAATAAATAGTATGATGTATTAGGAACAAACAGTATGACAAAGCAGACAGAAAAGCCTTTCAAAAATAAACTCTTGTTGTAAGAAGATAATAAATCAGGTTATCAGGAGGCAAAACAGGCCAGCAGATCCTCCATTCTAGAGCTTAGGCTTAAGATCCATTCTATGACAACACCTTGTTTGCAACCTTCTCATCCAAAAGCAGCACCGATTCTTGGACTGTATGCAAGAACAGTGAGACACGGAGGGAGGCTTAACCTTTTGTTCAGCCCCAACCAGACAGCACTACTAAATTGTAACCTCAGCAAGGAACAGGACATTAGAAGAGCCTATTATCTTTCTCTCCTCAAAGCACAGAAATCTTCTTATTCCAGGCAATACATTTAATTTGGAAAACAGACCTATTTTCCTTGCATGTAATTGAGTTCTGTTACAGAACACAAAACAGGTAGGGCTTGCTGTCATTGGCAATGGAAACAGGTCGATATTGAAGGACACAGATGCAAGTTCCACTTTCTTTTCAAGGGCATATGTTTCTTTATGAAAGGTCTCTGGAATAAAAGAACCTCTCATTTCTGCATTCGTAAAGGCCGAACACTGTTTACACTGGATGAAGGTACAAGCTGAACCTCTTCTGTATCGTTATTTCACCTAACTCACTCTTTTTTCCTCTTCAAGCAGATTTTTCAGTGACCACCAGCTGCAGTCAGGTCTCTCATCACTTAACCCCTCCTTGCTTAGATTTCTCTGTTCTCACTTTGGTGTTGAACAGGTTTTTGTTTGTTTCCACCTTGTGTAAAGGAGGCAGGGTTTGGCCGAAACTGCAAGCTCCTTTCGAATACTGTGGGAAGAAGGGCAGGCTGCTAGCACCACACAAGTTGTGTTCTGCTGCAAGACCAGCTGTTGAGGAGGATTGGATGATTCAGCATTCTTTTGGGAGTGTCCTTAATAGGATGTTACTGGTGAGCTAAAAGTAAGATGGTGATGTTGGAGCATAAATATAATTTTTTCACACAGCAGACAGGAATGATCCAATTAGAATGTGTCACTAGTGTCAGGAACTATCAGTTTATACATGACCAAGGTTAGTGAAGAACTGGTTTATGAGATGTCAAGATTAAATCTATAATAATATTATTAGTAATAATAACAACAACAACAGGTGTTGAAAATGTTGGGGGTTTTTAATGGTTGAAAATAAACACGTAAGTTCTACATATGTGTCAAGCACACAAGTGCTATGACATGCACTAAGCTTCAAAACAATATTGTATTTGATCACCTCAGACCATAAAAGGTGAAAAATGGCTTTTGTGGAACCTGGGAGTTCAGAAGATGGCACAAAAGTACATCTCTTCTTCAAAAATGTAAACAGATTGTCTAATTTCTCCATCTACGTATTAGAATGCCCCTTACCATTCCTTTATCTCAGCAATGATATGTCTTGCAAAGGACACAGGGTTTCAGCTACAAGTATTCTGAAAACCATGTCCATTTAAACTCAGAATATATCACTGCCCTCTGCTGAACCTGACATTCTACTATAGCTTTCTTAGAAACATGAGGTGATAGTAAGATCATTGCTGATTAAATTTTCTTCTTCCTCTCACAAAATAGTGACAGCTGGGTAGGTGCCTTCACATGGCTCACCTTAGATATCAAAGTAAGGTGCTGCTCAGACTATCTATTTCAGGGATCCTGGCTTCCTGTATACTCAATGAAGGTAACTGGAGTTTTCCTGAAGTAAATCTGAGCACTTAAGTTAGACAGTACACAGGAAGAATATTTCTCTTGCAATGGAATGGACTAGAATGGAATGGAATAGCATAGCATAGCACAGCATAGAGTATTTCAGTTGGAAGGGAGCTACAACAATCTGGTCCAACTACGTAGTCTTGAAAATTACCATTGACTTTCTTTCATTGTAAAAAAAAAATCTGCATTTCACAGTGGGAAAACTGAAAGTCTTCTATATAACTACCATATGCAAAACACATGCATTAGTGTATATTTTACTTCCTTTTAATTGTACTTTTTAAGGAATGCTTACTGTGGCTAGACATTATTTAAATAACAAAAAATCCAAACCTTCCAAAACAGAGAGATAATTGGTATCACATTGTACTATTTATAAAAGGAGTTTCTGGAGAGGAAATATTATCAGTAGGTCATTTTCTTGCCCTCTGCTGAAAGAATCACTGTAGAAATTCACTCTTGAAATAAACCTAAAGCTAACAAATGTTTACAGCTGCTCTACTAAACACATAAGAAATAATCAAAACGTGATTCTGTCTGCAGTCCCCATCCAAATCACAATGCAAGACAATTCAGTGGTCATCATGAAGCAGATAACACCGATTAATGTTCCCATATATCAATGACACCATACATATATGGACAGACTGGTGAACCTTTGCCAAAGCTCACTAAAAGCTGCTGCAAGGCAAGATTGACTTTTAACCTCCCCTGTTTAACACAGGGACTTCTTGGCATAAAAACTGTGCTAGTAGCATACAACCTGCAGGGCTACCATTACAAAAACAGATTTCACCAGCAGGATATCTCTATTTCTTGAATAAACTCCTGACACATTACATGAAAGTGAAGTTATACAGGCATATCTGGAAACCGGAAGAAGAAGCAACCAAAATAAATTAATTCTTAGGATAATCTGAAAAAAAAAATTTTTGCTTAATTTTTGATGTGACAGTCTCCCTTTTAATTGGTCAATAAGTAATATTATTTGATATAATACAGATTTATATATAATATAATAATATATAATATAGGCTAAGAGAGTATATAATAATATAATAATATATAATATAATAATGTAATAAAGTACAATATAATAATATATAATACAGGCCGAGTTGGGGCTGTTCAGCCTGGAGAAGAGAAGGCTCCGGGGTGACCTTATAGCAGCCTTCCAGTACCTGAAGGGGGCCTACAGGAAGGATGGAGAGGGACTTTTCACAAGGGTGTGTAGTGATAGGACAAGGGGAAATGGCTCTAAACTAAGAGAGGGCAGATTTAGATTAGATATTAGGAAGAAATTCTTCACCATGAGGGTGGTGAAACACTGGAACAG
>Ga0181612_128135_pt1 | contig 11698 bp, 8 predicted proteins | sample HoacroProtozoa21_FD_119630 | JGI IMG/M metagenome (GOLD analysis project Ga0181612, IMG submission 119630) | Hoatzin crop microbial communities from Cojedes, Venezuel. Combined Assembly of Gp0051906, Gp0051904, Gp0051908 | reverse complement strand
CTTTATCTACAGCTTTGTGGCAGGAAAGGGAGAACAACTGCAGAGCTGCAGAACCTCTGACTGGTTATAAAAGGTAGTTGTTCCACTTTCCATATATGCTACTCTAATATGTTAGTTTCAGCTGTTTATCCCTGAGCTGGAGCCGTGCTGCGGATTAGAATACCAAACCAAGTGTCTTTAAATCTGAAAGTTTCCCTTCACAGTAGTGCAAAGAGAAAAGGCTTGTTGGGAGGGGTTTTTTAATGAACAAAGGAGGGAAGAAAAAACCAGTATTTTAGGGTAATGCCTTACCCATTTTTCAGCAAGAATAATTTCTGGTATTTAATTTCACTCTTCCATTCCAAAAAGCCTAACTGTTTTTTAAAGGAACTATTTGGAAGCAGTTGGAAAAGCAACTAGATTAAAATAATAGCTGTTGATTTTAAATAAATGTCTTGTTCCAGAGCTGACCACAACTTGTAACTGCAAACACCTGGTATTAAAGTGTTTGTCTCTAAATTGCATCTACTGAGAAGGTCATGTTCTATGAGATCTGATATGTGAAAGCCAGCTCCCAGGTGTTTTCTACCTTTTGTTTTCATTATTATTTATTCTCCATTTTTCAAGACAGGCAGGGATGAGATCATGACAATAGAGAAAAGTTTTTCTTTTTGTCTTTTTTCTCCTTTATCAGTCTCTTGTGTTAAATATTCTGTCTGCCTTCTCATCCTCTGATTTATTTTGGTTTCTAGAGAATAGATGAGATAATGAAGAGAACAAGGAGGAGTGAAACACCAGAAATAAAGGTATGAAACAGTGTGTGGTTGCAGGGTTTTTTTGTTTTGTTTTATTACCCGTATGTGAAAATTAAACACTAGAATAGTTCCCTGTTAGTAGGTATACTTAGGTACATTCTACACCCAAATTTTAGTTGTATTTCAAACTGAGAATGACTGTTGCTATGTCACAGTTATTGTTGTGCCACTGCTACAGAGACGCTGCTTTATGCAGCTGTTGCAGACTGACCTCCCTCACTGTCTAGCAAGGTGGCAAGAGCCCATTCCTGGATGCTGGAGCTGTAATGTTTGCTGCTGTGATGTGTTTTCTCCTGCTTTGTACCAGGCAGTGAATTAGGTACTGAGCTCTCTGTGTTAGTCTGCCGGGAATGTGGGCTTGAGAACAAGGCAACTGTGTCCAGCTAGAAAGTTGCAAAGGGTCACGTTTTCACTTCTCTGCTAAGTTTTCTACTAAGGAAACTGTTTCTTCAGTTACTTTCAGAGCATGTTTTATTTTTGAAGTGTGGGGGGAAAAAAAAAATATATCCTGTGCCTAATTAAAAAGGGGGGGGGGAATCCTCTCTTGCTGTCGATGACCTTTGACCACCCCGTGGCCCTGGGCAGTCACAAGTTTCGAGTCCAGTCACTTCCATGAAGGTTACAATCCATTGTCTAACATAATTGACTCATTACTTGATTACAGAAGGAAGAGCCAAAACTGGAGGTACCATCAACTTTGAATGTGGAGAAACAACCAAAGGCCCTTGTTCTCAACCAGCCAGGTAAAAATTGCCATATTTTTCTGACCTGTTTTTACAATTAGTTCTTTTCAGAGTTTTGTAATCTCAGGCAGAGCGCTGTGTATTATCACAGGTTCTTTGCTTTCATCTCCAAAAGAACAGCTATGTTTGTGTGAGTGACAAATGTTAGAAACTGGAGACTCAGCTTTGTTTCGTCACGTAAGCAGAAGCAGAGCAAAATTTCTCCTCCCTATTAGTACCTGACGTAGCATTTCTGTAAATGAGAAGTTCCAGTCTGGCAGCAGGTTTGGTTGCTGCAGTCTGCTTTTGAATTTTGTAGGTAGAAGATTTTTGCACACAACCAAGCTTGCAAGCTTTATATAGCATTGCTCTAAATCTTACACTTGATTTGATTTGATGAAAAAAGCATATGTATTTAAAGAATTATTAAATAAAATACACATATCTGGCATTTATCTATATTTTGTTCACCTCCCCAGGCCAAGGCTTTTAGTACATGACATAAAAAAATGATACATTCTCTTCCTGTTTTCTCAAATTTAAAAGTTGTAGCATAAAGAGCAATTTTAGAGTGGAAAAGAGGATTGGCGGTATAGTACGGTGAGTCATAGGCGAAACTGAGTCTTACTGCATTGTCAGTCTTTCTTTTTACTTGATCTATAACTTAAAAGCATTTGTGATATTTTTTTTTTAACTTTTAAAATAAACAAGTTGCTACTGTCATAATTTCTAACCTTCTTTTATAGAGATCAATGGATTGGCAGCCTGCCTGAAAAATAAAAGCTTAGAAAGTGCTGCCACTGTAATCCCTTCCCAAGATGTAGTTGCTAATGGACTCAAGTCGGTTCCAGGACTTATTCAGCTGGAAGCTGTTGATGGGAAGTCTAACAGCATGGAAGATTCAACAGATGAGGTTCAGTCCATGGATGTGAGGTACAGACCATATCTACTAATAGAAATTGTGGAACACCCAAAGGTTATCTTACTTCTCACCTACCCCACAATGTGGCAGTCAGGTGTCTACTGTGGTGTCCCCTACTCCTGTCAAGATGCAATTTGGTCGTTCCAGACAGGAGTCAACAGAACCTCATCTCACTCTCACATATTGGACGGAGGGGGAGAGGGCTCTGAAATCCTTCCGCAGTCCGTCCTTACGGATTCCGTACAAGTTTGCCCAAACTTTTCAGATCGTTCTGTGAAAGCAGCTACTGTCGATACTGTCAGATGTCACCGTTATTTTTTTATTTGTGCTAAGACTGCATAGCTATGATGCATGAGCTTTTCTTCCTCCATACAAGCAGAATAAAGAAAATAATTTAGAATTTTAAGTACTTAACTGGAACAAATGTATGGAAATCAGAAAATAACTTTGTGTGTATTAAATACTGTTGGATTTCGATGGAAGGACTCGCAGGAAAGAAGGAAGTTGGTAATTTAAGGCTGCTGTGAGATAGCTTAGCTCTGAATTTTAAACATGGAATTTTGATACAGTGCTTCCTTAAGCAGCAAGCCAACTTAACATCTCATACTGTTTCAGTATTTCCAATAAATCTGCGTAAATACTTAAGAAATGCCTTACTGGAACAGACCAGAAGTCCGTCTATCCCATTATGTGGTCTCAGAGAGCATCAATAAGAAAAACTAGTTAGGGAGAGCACCTGAGTCCACCGCTTTCTGCAATCCAAGACCACACAGAAGCGTTACGTTAGGGATGTCAGAGGGCACAACTCTGCCCTGCCCTTTTAAATACCCACTGATGGACCTGTTGCCCATGAGTTTATCCACCTCCCTTTTCAACCTGCTGGTAACGTTTGCATCCAGGACCTCATCTGGCAGCAAGTTCCACAGTAGTCCCACTAGGTAAATTATATCCTTTGATCTGCATTAAACCCAGTTTCTTACTAGTGTCTTTGGGCACCCTCTAGGGTTTGTGTTGCAGGATTTGATGCACAACAGCTTTGCCGTCACCTTGTCCGCCACCCCTTCATGGCTTTAGAAATCTTTGTGAAATCCTTCCTCTGCCTTCTCTTCTCCAGACTGAAATGCACTAGCCTTACTAGTCTCAGCAAAGCATCAACTGGTTGCAGTGCTTCTTAAGGTTAAATTCTGGGATTTCTGTGTCTGAAGTATGTCATAAGGTCTTAACAAATAACTTTTTATTCCAGTTGTTAAGTGTGGGTGCTTTAGGTAAATGTTTGTGGGGTCAGGACAATAATTGAATTTGCAAGATGCAGTAAACATTTAGGTAAGGGAATGGTGCAGGGACTGAAATAATGAGTGATCAGTAAACTACCAGAAACTTGGTGTCAGGAGAAAAGTGTTCATATCGCATAGCTACCACAAACCTTAATCTTTAAGAAATATGGATTAGGTATGACCTTCCATCCTGAACAGGGCAACCTCTTTTTGTTTGGATTGGGACGTATTCTAGGTAAAGGCTTGCTGCAGCTGGCCTTAAGATAAGTAGTAGTTTTTGAACAACCAGAAGATTAATTTGCTTGTTGCTTAATGAAAACTTACACATCTCTTATTCTGTGTCTTCCTTTCATTTATCTTTTGTATAGCCCGGTTTCAAAAGAAGAACTTATCTCTATCCCTGAATATTCACCCATGAATGAACTTATGCCCGGTTCTTTGGACCAAAATGGGACAAGTAATGCCAAGGCTCTTGAAGATCTCTTGGATTTCACAGGCCAAGCTACATACTCCAAGATGTCCAGTGATACCATTAGCCTCGATGACTGTAACAAAAACTTGATTGAGGGATTTAACAGTCCAGGACAGGAAAATACACTGAATTCTATCTGTTGACGACCTCGCTGTTCAGCCGAACGGATAAAGGTATTGTGATAAACATCTTAGGTCTGATAAATCGCTGTGATTACATGCGAGCTTCCCAGAAAAATATAGCAGTTGTAAACAGCATTTGTGGAGGGAGTAAGAAAGCTGATCTCCTAGATATTTAAATTCAGCACAGTCTTTCATATTTGCAGCTCTTTCTAAATTGGCATCACATGCAAACTGAGTGTATCATAGCAACCAAAAGTGTTCGGTAAATTGAAACAATTCCTTTATCCATTCAGAATATAGTAAGAAGACTTGCTTTTTTCCTTCGTTAATACGCTGCCTTTCTTGTAAGTCTTTGGAGCCTATTTGCATGAAGAAAACAGTTAAAAGAGGGGCCAGCCTAGAAAATGGTAGTTATTGTTGCTGCTTATTCTTTTCTGCTGCTATAAATACTTGCAGCATGGTATAGAGTCAGTTATGCCAGAAAGGCTGCAAACAATATGAGAAGAGCGTAGTAGGCTTTAGTGACAGTTTCAAAGTACGATACCACAGTTTGTTGGGTTTTTTTTTTTCTGTGAAAGAGTGTATTCTAAATTACAAAACTGAGGTCATCTAACTTGCCTATCTGACTTGACATTCTCTCTCTTTTTTTTTAATTGACAGAGGTAGCAGTTTGTGGAGGATGTATCTCCCCGTGATGCTGCTGGCAGTAAAATATGAGCTTGTCACTTGAAAAAGCTTCTGCAGTCTGGAACACTGGATTTCAAATAATCAGAGCTGAATATAACTTTGTCTTCCCGGGGAATACGTTGAATAACCGTCTGCTTTTGGCAGAAATCAGTGATCTAGAGCCTTGATGGTTTCAGGGAAGACCGAGTGTGCATTAGAATTTGAGCTTTAGCTGCTAATTAAAGCACTTACTACTACTTTTAATTTAAAAATCATCTCAACATTTCACTGTGATTTTTACCTGTGCATTTTATTTTGAAACGATTCTCCCGTAAGCTTTATCATACATCTATTTAGACATCTTTTTTCTGTAAATAATGATGAGGTTTGCCCACAGTGCATTGAAATGAAATAATATACTGTACTTCAGGTTTGTGCCTATCTTTTTTTGTCTTTAATAAGGAGTTATTGGCAACTTTTATGCAGGTATGTAATTCAAAACTATAGCTGAAGAGGCTTGAAAAACATACAACTGCTGGAATCCAGAGCCTTCTTACTGACTGTGGAGTGTGGGAGTTATCCCGTTACCGTTACGTTGACACTTTTAGTCACTAGTGGCACTTAGTGGTTAATATTAATTAGTCCATGAGCGACTATCAACTATGTGTTTAAAAACATACTTGCGTAACACCTGTAAACAAAGGAGGCGAAATGCCTAGTATAATCCCTTAACATATGTATAGTATAGCTGTAGTAGATGCAAGTGAGTGGTCGGGGGGTGAGATAACAGGTAAATCTTTGGAGACGCAGACACTTGATTCATACCAGCAGGCTTTCTGTCACGTGGAGAAGCATTTTGTCTTCCTGTAGGCTCAGCAAAACAGGATTTAGTCAGCAGCGAAACAGCAGGCGAATGTTGCAGCAGAAGTACCAAGGCTGAGACACGCGCACGGGGGAACACTGCTAGCCCCCATCGTATTCTGCAAGCATCTGTATGGAAAAATTCACATCAAGGTGTATCATGTCTAGACATCACGTGCCATACAGTGTTAACTTTATTTCTGTTGGTGAACTGTGATAACTTTATGATAGATCATGTGCTGCTTTGAGGACACTTTTGTCCAGCTCCTTATAAGAATAAACTATAAATACAACTGTCTTTGGAAACTAACACAGAATAAGTGAAAACTTGGGGGGGTTGGTGTCTTTTTTGTTTGGGTTTTTTTTTCACATGTGAGGGAGTTCACAGCGTGGCTTGAGCTCAGTTGTAGCCTGGTTCTTGTGCTCTTTAAAGTCAGCGACGGGAAAGTAACCAATGACATTATGCGCGATGTGTAAAGAAATCCTACCTACAACAATCCAGCTCTATTTATGTTAGCGTACTTCAGCAAAATACTTTCTTTTGACTGTGCAGTAAGCTGTGGCATGGTATTGTGTCTTCCAAATTAGTCCTTCATCTATTTCCTGAATAATAAACAAACAAAACCAGTTTGTTTTGTTGTGGTACGTTGTGTTTGACAAATGTCACATTATATTTTATTATGGTGCCATTGTATAACCTGTAGATTTCTGTATTTGCATGACCTGTATAGCATGTATAAAGGTGAAATACATTTTCATTTATGAATCTAACTTGTTTCATAGCGTTTTTTACTCCCAGCAAAAATATGACTAACTGAAAAATACATGTATGTTAATTTATTCTGAGGTGTTTTCTGAAGGCGGGTGTAATACTGAATGAAGGAGTGGTTGTCAGAGCCTCAGAATATTTCGCCATTGTTTCCTTTGCCATATGCCAGTTTGCTTTCTGAGGTCTTGCTGACACACAGGGGAAATGCAGACTGGTGACAGAAGAGCCTGAAGGTGAGGGCTTCCAAACTGTGGCATCCAGGGTGCTACTGACAGCATACAAGCCAGTCTGCAGCCCCAGCTTCTGCCCTCTGAGGTATTACTTGGCAAAGAAAACAAGGAGAAGAAAACCTGGGAGCTGAGGCCAGCAGACACTGTTGTGTTGAGCGTGCAAGAGCTGTTCTGTAAGGGTACCTGGACTGTAAACGCTGAACTTCTCTTCAAGCTCCAGGCACGTACTGCTGCTTAGAAAGAGGCCAGCCTGGAGCTGCTGTTAGTTTTCTAGTGAAGTGTTAGGGAGAAGCATTCTACAATTTTTAATTTTTCTTTTTTAAAATCGTAACTTCAGTCAAAATTAAAAATTATAGAATCTGCTTTTATTATGAAGTATATTAATACTTTCCATGGTGACAGTTCATCTCACTTATTAACTCTTATTCATGTGATTTGTCAGTTATTTATTAAAATTAAAGGAAGGATAGGTGAGTATTCATTAAGAAGGATATTGCGTATTTTCCTTTTTGTTTGCTTTCACATGTAACTACAAATTTGGCTGAATATCTTGAGGAAGTACTGTTAGCTGAGGGGTTAAATTGCTTCTGCTTCCCTTTGCTTTTGATGATTCTTCAAGCACTATTAATGTTTTTTGCTGTGATTTAAGTCTGTGCAATGAGCTTTACTTATAATTTGTCAGGGGTTTTGAAGCTGTGGTGAAGGATCACTAGTGATTCACGCGAGTCCTTAGTGGAGCTTTTCTGCTCTAAAGCACCTGAGAATCAAGCTGTGAGAAGAAGCAAGAAAAAAAAGAGTAGAGCGGTGATCCTTCAATGGGTTTTTATAAATGGATGAATGGATTTTTTTTCAGATTTCTCTTACAAAGTGATCTGCAAAACAGGATTGTACACACCAAGAAGAATCAGACACTGCTGCTGTCCTTTCTCAGATTTATTTTCAGTAACTAGTGTAACTATTAGTAAGTTTCTAATACATAAATAATCCCAGCGAGGGGTGGATCTGGACCCCCAGGCTTCATTTTCATCTAGAGATGAAGGGCTAGAAGGGGGGTCCTCTCTCCTGTAATTGTGCAAATTATACATGTGGAGAAAGCAACAGCAGTAGCACAGGCTGCTGCTCTGGCTGGCGGGGTGGGGATCTTGCCTCTGCCACGTCTCAAGAAGAGAGCGGTGCCTCTCCCCACTTCCCCCCTCCACGCCATGGTCCTGGCCTCACCAGCGTGTGCTGCTCGGGTGTCCCTGCCACCACCCCCGCTCATGTTTTGGGCATCAGCAGTGTGGCTCTCGCTGCCCCACGGGCCCGAGGTAGCGCCGCGGCCTTCTCCAGCATCAGTGCCGGCCGGCTGGAGGAGCCCGCGGTCCCCGGGCACCTCTGGGGCTTCAGCGCTGCAAGGCGGCTGGGAGGCCCTACTGGAAGACATCCTTCCCATAAAGGCTTAGACTGTGGTCCCTTCCCCATATTGAAATGGGGATAGTTTAATATCCAAGAGCCGAAGACTATTTACTCTGTGAGGTCTGCCGCTTGCTTGCTCTGAGCCACGGCCCGTATCCTGCACAAGATGTCCTGTACGCGGCACAGAGGAGTCGGTGGGGATGCGCTGCTCTGGCGACCTGCGGGACTTCTTCCTTGCTCCTGCCCTCTCCCTCCCTCTGCAAGCACCGCGTAGAGATGGAAGAACTCTCCTCGTTTGCTCTCATTTTAGAAAGACGTTCAAGCTGTTGGTTGCCTCCGAAAACAACATGGGAGAGCGGCTGTTCACCTGTGCTGCCTCTGTGTGTGTGTGTGTGTGCAAATACACAGGAATGGCAGTTACCTCACGTTTGGGGATGCTGGTATCTGGTGTCCAATGCTGAAAAAGGTATTACTGCTGGGCCATTGTGCTAAAATCTGGAAAATATAATGTCTGACTGAATGCCGTTTTCTCTGGATTTTCTTTTTAATCTTAAGAAAAACGGGTTTTAAATTCAGTCTGTCTCTCCAGAATACATGTACTTAAAAGTAATAGAAAACTCAAGATATTCAGATGCATTTTTGTCATTGCTGTTAATGGCAATAATACCAGTCCAGAACACCGCAAGCCACAATGTTTGTCTCTCCCCCACTTTTTTATCCCATAATTTATCTCATCTTTATGATCTCCTACACCTGAAGAGTAGGTGATGCTCTTCACTCAGTTGGCCAATTTAACTTGTCTGTTGAAGCAACACATTAAGTGTAAAAGCCCTTAAAATTGCAGGCAGAAACACCAAGGGAAAGAATGCGTAAGCTTTTAAAATAATTACATAAAGTATAAGAAAATGGTTTCTTGACCACCAGAATAACTTTTGACAGTTGTTTGCTTCTCAGTTGCCTTGTTTGTTCTCCAGCTTGTATATGTTTTATAGCATTTCTCATGATTCAAGAGTGAGGTAGTAATGTTTTAAACTAGTGGGTTTGATGATTACCTGAGGCCTTCAATTTTCAGGATCAACATAAAAGCTCTGGAAGCTGGTGTGCGATGTTCACTTGGGAGCTTTACAGAAATAGATGCGTATCCCTGCTGAAATCAAGCCTTAATGATTTCCAAAGAAAAAACAACTATGATGCCAGAGAGATTCAATGAATAGAAGGAAATGTTAAGCAATGTGCTGCGTGATCTATGAAGTTCTTGCTGTAAGAGTAAGCTTTTTAAATAGTTACATAAACAGCTCAAACCAGAAGCTGTGCATTGTCACCTGTATCTTCTTGCTGTGTCTAAAAGGAATAACTTGAAGTCAATGGCAATTGAGGTGACTGATGTTGTACAGGAATGGACCCAAGGACCTAAAATTATACAGCTGGAGGGAGAAAATTAATGGGTGTGAGAGAAGTTCACAATTGGGGAAATTATTCTGACAGTGTTTCCTGACTTTTTCTAGAAATAACAGCCACTCTCACCAAATTCAATACATGAGCAGCACAGTAAGCAGGATCGGGGCAATATCTGTAACACCGTATTAACGTTATGTTCACACATCCCTTCTCAGAGTAATGTCTGTCTTTTAAATTACAGATGGTAACATTGTCTGAAATACCATTATTAGCACCTTAAATATGCAGAGCTATGGGGGTTTGTGCCAATAGATTCTGTGGAGTTACTTCTAATTTTCCTGCTGCAAGATCTCAATCAGGAACAGTTTCCACTCCTTCCTTTTTCTTCTTTTTCTTAAACCTATTATCAGTTCAAATACACAAATCCAAGAGAGTACAAATTCTAGTGGATGCCTGCTGGAATGAGTTTGTTCTCTCAGTTCCTGGACAAAGACTGTCTGCACCACAGCTGGCAGAGAAACAAAAAGTCCAAGGAGTCTTTTGGAGACTGACTATGTGCAGTAGCGCGTCGGGGACAGCAGTGAAGGACTGCTGGCATGGGCAGTGAATATAATCCTTGTCAGAAATGGCTGAGACCTGGTCAGAACTTCTTTCCTTTTGGCAAGAAACGTTTGTAATTCCAACCTACATTTTTACAGGATTAATTTATGCTGGTGTTCTTGGGCCAGTGTCGGGTTTTAAGGCAGAAAATGTCCTGCAGCAAGTGAAACTGCTGGTGGATTTGGCAAATAAATGAGTTAATGAAATGAGGGAGAGGAAGTAGGGTGGGTGAAGGTAACAGTCGCTGAAGAATGCTAAGACACTTTGCACATATTTACTACTGAGTAATTACTATTAAAATTCCTACGACAGATCACATCAGTCATGCCCCTAACATCCTGTCAAGCCGGACATTTTGAAATCTGATCTCTCCTCAGACTTCTCGTCCTGCTGTTTCATTGCAGTTTCCCCTCCTGTCACCTCTCCGAGATCTGGCTCTTGCACGGGTGAGGAAATGCAGCCTTTCTGCACCTCTGCCTTCCTCCTCACACTCATCCGCTGCGGCCTCTTGGGTGAAAAGCCTGGTTCAAAGCCTTTGCTTTTAAAATCCTGTTACCCTATTTATGTCACACGTTGGTGTTAATTCATACACTGAGATTGTTTTCACTGGTACATTGCCAAAACCCTACCAAGTTCAGACAGGCCCTACGCCCAGAGGCAACAGCGCAGTTTTCACATGTTGTTACAGGGAAGTCATGATAACCTCATAAATAAAACATGCGGGCACGATTACATCACGACAGCCCGGCCTCGCTGAAGGCTCTCTTTAAAGACTAATTTGGCAATGCTATCGGAGCCAAGTCATGCAGTCAGTCATCCTCTCACATTCCTTCGGGTTTTAATTAAACAATTACTTTACAGCTTTCCCCAGATTTCAAAGCTAAATAATGTAGGACTTATTTCCTCAATTAAGGAGGGAATCGTTATCTGTTGCTCTGAGCCTCAACTGAAAAAAAATCACAGTTCCACAGAAAGCTGTTGAAGAAAGTTCCTACAACTGAACTTGTCTGGGTTTTTTGCTTTATTCTGGACCAAATTCTTTCCTTGTCTGGATGAGGTGTTACAGATTTGAAGTTATTTTGACAAGTAACCTCAGGTGTTGACCTAAACACCAGTATCTCAGTTTCTGTAAAGTAAGAGAACAGCTGACACTTGTTTGCTGGGGGCTTAGAGATTTAGCTGATTTTGTTCCTTTGAATGATAGAAATATTTATTTTTTTTATTAGACAAAGCAAATTAAGCAGCGTGCCCGCAAACAATTAAGCAGCTTGCTCTCATCTCAGGACAGGAGATGTGCTTTGTGGCTTGGCGAGAGTATTTTGATATAACTCAAAGAAAAAAAGCCTGGATGTGCTATGGGATGGGGGTGGGTGAGAAGTGGAAGAACAAAGCATTAATGTGAAACTCCTCCAAAAGCAGAGATCAACGCTAACGAAGCCATGCAAGTCTCGTCAGGAGGCATAACGAGATAGG
>Ga0181612_104193_pt1 | contig 11698 bp, 9 predicted proteins | sample HoacroProtozoa21_FD_119630 | JGI IMG/M metagenome (GOLD analysis project Ga0181612, IMG submission 119630) | Hoatzin crop microbial communities from Cojedes, Venezuel. Combined Assembly of Gp0051906, Gp0051904, Gp0051908 | reverse complement strand
CCCACCATGGCATCAATGGGAACTGAGGTATTCAGACATTGAACAACTGTGACTAAGGACTAAGCTTGCAGGCTCCTCTTCTCTCCAAAGCAAGGCAGGCTTATAGCCATGTCTGCTCCCCAACCACCCCGATCCAACAAAACTCTGCTAGAGAAAAGAGACAAACAAAAAGGAGAATTTTAAAGGGAAGGTGAGCAGCCATGTGGCTAGAGACCAGAGAAGCCTGGTTCCGTTTCCTCGGGGGCAGAGCTCTGAACCTCTGTAGCTGTCCCTCCCCTCTGTCTCACCCTGTGCACTCAGCTCGCCTGCACATTTGCTGAGGCTGGGGCTGCCTCTCACTGTGTGTTTAGCACTTTGCAGCACAGCAGTTTTGACTTTTTTGGATCCTTGGTTTATATTCTAGTATTAACAATGAAATGACAACCTGTAAAATGGGGTTGACTCGATTATTCTGTATCAGCCTATGGATTTCCTGTCTGTCAGGTGTGATCCTCTGCTCCACCTTGCAGTAGACCAGAATTTAATGCCCAGAACTGTCCAGAACTAAACACACAACATCTGCTTGGCTGTGTTTACCTGCAGAGTCACCAAATTCTTGGGGCCTGACCCAAAGCTCTACAAATGCCATTAAAATCACAATGAATTGGTGTTTCTGAACATCACCAGAAGACACAAAGTCAGGCTTCTATTCCATACTCTGTGTCTTTTGTGTCCTAGGCAAACCGTGTCACCTTTGGATGCCTTGGTGACCTATCTAGAGAATAAGAACGCTCACCTATCTTTCTAGAGGTTATGAATGAAATTACTGAAACGCAGCAGAATCTTCTGAGTGCTCTGGAGCAGAGGCACTGGGAACACAACCATCAGGACAATGCATGCAAGAGGAGCTGCGTTCCTGTGCCAGAGCAGCCACTGCTGACCAGTTCAGCACAAAGCCTTTTAACCTGGAAGCCCAGCAGTGACTGTGGACAGATGAGCCCGTCGCAAGCTGACAGCCTTGGCTTTGAGTCTGCAGGAGGGTCTGAGCCAAGGAGAAGCCCAGCCAATGAGACTGTTCTGTCATTATCTCTTTACAGTCAGTCACAAATGACCTTGCAATGCGTATCATTCCCTGGAACATATGCATTCCTGCTCTTTCCCTGGAGACTGTCTCTGGGCAGCCATGAAGTCACATCCCACCAAGTTCTCGCATCAGTTTGGGCATTAAATGCAAGGAGCGCAAACGCTCTCTCCTGTGTAGTATGCAGGATATGTAGACCCGGTGAGAACAGCTCGCTTCGGGGATGGTTCTGCAAAGGGAGACAGACCTTCTCAAATTTAGCTCCCCATTAATTATTGTCAGGTCATCTGGTTAAATCTCTAATAACAACAGACACACACTGCTAATTTCTATGGCAATCTGGATTCTGCTGTCAACATCAAGTTCCCTTGCCAGTGTTTATCACTCCCCATGGCCCTCAGACTAGGCCAAATCACCATTTTAGCTGGAATGTATTCAATCAGAGTCGACGGAGATCGGCCCATAAAATAGAGACCCATTCTCATTCACAGGTGGGGTCTGCAGCGCTTTCTATTCTCTGTACCAGACATCCTGCCCTGTTGCAAAACTGAACTAAAGGACGAGCCAGTATCAGTTTCACTGGAGAGTCATGCATGGCAAATTATTGCTGTGTTCCTTAGTTTTTTTGTGTTCTGTCCATGAGATACATCCAGTATTGTAATGAAATGGGGCACAGGTATCAGTTTATCCAGTGGAGGCACTCATGAATTCCATGCTGTGGTCCTGGTAGTTAACTGCCATACAATAACACTGTCTAGAACAGAAATCGCCACACCTCGATAAAACAAACCCGAGATGAAGTGTTTCAGAATAATTCTGTGGTAGCTCAAAATAGAGATAGGAGAGTCTGCATACTTGATTAGGACTTGATGGAACCAGCCCACATAACCTGCATCTACCTCTTGCTGTCCTTTCCACTCGCAATCACTCCCAAAGTAATCGAATACAAAACTAGGGCCTCCTTTGATTTCTTTTTGTATGTTGTCTTATATGAATGAAAAATGTGGGTATAAAATGCTAGGGACCATCCTCTATGATACGATATACTTCAGCATGATTTCATTGACCTGACATTATGATTTTTGCCAGAAGATCCCACTCCAATGCCTGAACTGCAGCATAAGATTTTCTTTATCCTTTTACTTCAAACCTAGCCACATCCTTCTTATTTAGGAATTGACCCCGGCTCAAAGATGGACTGCTGGAAAGAGAAAAGTGCTTGGCTGCTGACCTCTCCCTCGTCCTGAGTCTGCCTTTACGCAGGGATCTATGTGTTTTCTCTAGTGCTAATGAGCCGGCCTGTGTTATCTCTAATGTCATTTTAAAATTAAATTAACCCCAGACTGTGGGTGTGTGTTTGCATGGCGATAGTAATACGTTGGGAAGGAGGATGCCTTGGGCGCACACACAAAACCTGCAAAGCTTCTCTGCTGGCTTTGGCTGCTGTGCTGGCTGGCACTACCCCAGGGGAGAGTATGCCCATGCATCGCAAATGTGCTTTTTGGTTCCCCTTCCACCCACCCCTGAGCCGAGCTCTCTGCCAACTCAGCTTCTGTATAAATCAAAGGGAAATATTCTCCCCCTCCTGTTTTTTTCTTTTCCTGAACAGATTGGATGTCATTATGTGCAGCTGAGCTCGCTGCGGCTCGGGCGGGGGAGGAGGGGACAGGAGGAGTGATGGAGAGAAGAGCCGCTTTTAGAAAAAATGCTTGCAGTCCATCAGAGGAGGAAAACAGCCTCCAGCTACAAGTAACCAGCACTTCACACACACACTGATTTACTAGGGAAACCCAGAGCGCTTTAATATTTAAAAATAAAATAGAGAGTCAGGAAAAAAGAACTAGAAGGGAAAGGATGTTCTCCCTATTGATGGAGCAATGAGAGAGGCATCACAGGGCTGGGATGGAGGAGCAGAGTGTCAGAACACCTCCTCAAGCTGTCTGACGTATCGGGGGTGCTCCGGTGGGAATTTCTAGAGCACATGTGATCTCTTAGGCATTAGTCCACGTACAGACTGCAATGACTAGTCTCAAACATTATGCAGAAAGGCTTCTAGATCATCTTTTACGAAGTGAAAAGCACCCTTCTACTCCTCCCAGCCAAGCTGTTCGCCATGCAGTGCAGAGAGTTTCCCCATCATTACTGAGGGGATCACTAGGTGAGAAAGAGGGAAAAGAAAGGGAAAGAGAGAGGGAAAAGGGGAGGAAGAGATAAGGGGGTGGGAGGAAAAATAGGGAAGTGGTCAGGAGAGCGAGGGGGAAGTGAGAAAGGGGGGAAAAAGAGCAGTAAGAGGGGGACAGAGGGAGAGAAAGAGGAGGGAAGGGAGGGAAGAGAGGGCAAAGGGAAGAAGAGAGCGAGAGAGAGACAGACAGAGAGGAAAGGAGGGGTGCGCGCCAAATGCATGGCATTCAAAAGCAGCAGCTTTCAAAAGCTTTGGCTGGGATGCAGATTTGCAGAATCTCTGGACCCATAATTCCCTGGCATACAAAGCCTGCTGGAGGCATCAATGTGCCCAAAAGGGGCTGCAGAATAAACAGCAGATAAAAAAACCCCAACACCCACAACAAGCCTATGAATTAAAAATGAGGGCGAGGGAACCAGCTGTACTGCCAGGCTGCAGGTGACCTCATTGTGGAAGCTGCGCCACAGTGCGGCACGGCCACGTCCAGTAGTTCTGAAATAATAGGTATGGACAATAATAGCTGGGAGGAAGAATACATTCCCTGTCTATATTAAAGAGTAGGTAATTGCCCATCTCTCCTGCCAGCTGTATTTTAATCCAGAACCGAATTACTCGGAACATTCTTACAAACTTTTATGCTACAGCATCTCCTAAAACCTCAGCTGACACTCCTAAAAAACACTGTTCTCACTGAAGTCGAAGCAGCCAGAAGGATGATTATCCACCAAGATTAGCCCAAGATCACAGAGTCTGCGACAGCATCAGGAAGAGTCCAGATTTCCTCAATCTCAGCCTTGTGCCTTAAGCAAACAGCTACTTTCTCCCAGTTTTCAGATGCTTATTGAAATGAGCAAAGATTGCGTGTGAGAAACAAAAAAGACTCCTACACTGTAATTCAGTTCATAGATGTGGTTCTGCAGTTAATAATTAACCTCAACTTTGTACTGATTACTTTGTACTGTGGCAGAGCAGTATCCTATCACATCAGATAATTAAAAATAAGGTAACAGTATTGAATAAATGCTATTGACTCCACTTTACAGATGGGGAAACCAAGTCATAGAGTGGAGTAATTTTTCTTCAGTGTTCCACAAAAAGTCAACGGCAGAAGATGGAAACAGCTGATATATGTCTGTGTTATGTGCCACTAAATCAGAATTTTTCATTCACATGTTTCACTGGTATTATTATGCAACTAGGAACTGAGGGTGACAAAGGATGGACAATTAAGCGAAGAGCCACGTTACAGGGAGACATCTTTCTACTCTGGAAAAGGAGTGCAAAGGAATGCACTGTCTGTAAAGACCATCTCGCTTCCCAAAAGTCAGCCACTGAACTGCAGCATTCAGGTTTGATATAAAGATTAACAGGTAGAAAAGTCCTGCAATGTTTCCAAAAGAGGGATTGCTAAAACTGTGGAAATAATGTTCTTGTTTTTAAACAACAATTTTCCTGAGCTGCTGGCTGTAGAAGACTGTCATTCGGGGCGGCAAATGTGGCAGATACTGGGGAAGAGGGTAAACAGAGCCGACCCTTTTATGAAAGCGCTATCTGCAAGCAAGATGCCGTTTCTTTCCAGAAGCAACTAATGGTAGAGCATCATGTTCTGTTCCGCTCCACCTGTTGCTGGAGTTGGCAAGTAAGTTTAGGGGATGTGCTGATAATGCTTTTGTTCTTCCTGACGCTAGAACTCAGGCTAAATTGAAAAAGTCTCATCGTGCTACTCCTTCCAGAAGAGTTCTAATTTCCAAGGAATCTTTTGCTGGAAAAAGTGTTTTTCCTTTTCAAATATTGTTTATTAAACTTTGTTGTATTTAACAGGCAGGTCTTCCTTCCAGTGTAACTTCATTCCATAGGATTCCTCCTGCCTGAAGAGGGGTGTAAGGGTGCTGTACCAGGCTCTATACTGCTTGTGCTTTGCCTTTTACAAGGTGGGAGAGTAAACCAGGAGCACAGATGGGAATGGATTTCCAACAAGAAGAGTACAACAGGAATGCAATATGCTAGGAAGCTGACAAAGAAGCTGCAGGGGGACAGAAAAGTTTGGCAATTAACGTGCTTTAGGTGGACTTCTTTCCTACAAGGCTTAAAGGCCTGGACTTCTCCTTTTCTCTGATGCCTACCATAAATATCACACAGTTGAATTGGAGGATCCAAACCAAAACATCTGAACTTTTCACTCAAAGGACTCTGAAACATTTCACAAACTGCTGACCCCACCCTGGGAGACAGAATGGGAAATGATATGAGAACTGTTAACAGTTGGACTCTGTGATCTTAAAGTCCTTTCCAACCTAAGTGATTCTATGATCCTAACCACCACGTCTCTGTATTTGTACATAGCAGACAGTAGTGGTAAGTTTTAGTATTTCAAAACTTCAATATTCTTGATCCTCAGTCATTTACTATGAAAGGAAATGATTCCACAATGAGCTAACATGGCTCAAGCACCGCAGCCTACACCCTTGTTAGGGGGCTGCACCGCACTCGCCTGTCTGTGGAGATACGGCAAGGGATGGTGTAAAGGAAATTATGGCAGAAAATTTCCAAATGGTTTTGCCTGCTGGATATCGGAATGCCTCAAAACGCACAAAGGCTCAATACTCACCATCTTCCCAAACACATACTCTGTCATGCCCAGCTTTGGAATGAAATCAAGCAGGTTTTTAGAGAGCACATTGCTTTACTAAAGATGCAGAGCAATGGAGGATCAAAGTCTGTTCACTTTTTAGAGAAGAAAATGACAAAGAATAATAAACCCACATGGGAATATGAAACAAAAGCAGTCATTAAAAATTGCTTCTGAATTGGTAGGTTTTTGTTAGAGAGAGATAATTCCAGAGCTATTTAAAACAGAACCAATTCCAACTGCAGTTCTTGTTTGTTGTGCAGAGAATGGAAATGGGCTGGCTGCAAAAGGGGCCCTGATTCCTCCAGAAAATGACCATACACGCACACTGGAAAGCACGCTGCGGTTCTGTCACAGGGCATTAAAAATAGTCAGAGAGCACGTACCACCAAGTAACAGTAATTTGCTGCTACCAAAATAGTTTACGGTATTTAAAAAAAGCTTAATCTAGAGATAGTTCTCTTGGCAGCAAAAATCTTTCCTGTGCCAAGAGAAAAATAATTTGCATCCCTGGTGTCAATGGTAATACTACCATGTTGCCTTAACGCTCCAGGACACGCAGCCAGCTCAGCACTGCTTTCAGAAAGAAAATCTCTGAAAATACCATGGAGAAGAAAAGAAATTCACATTGCAGTTGCATCAGTAATGAATCTGACATCAGCAGGTGATGAATCATTCTTTAGTTGAAGCATTTATCTAATGAAACACAACCCTGGTGTTTGGCATTGGGGCTTTTTTCTTTAATTCCATCTGTTGTTAACAGCCCTCAAAGAGTTAAGTTTTCAAGAACACGGTTGCCTTGGTATTATGCTCTCAGCTGTGATCAGCAATATGTAACAAAAAACAGTACTTAAATGGATTTTTTTTAAAGTATTCCCCACTGTAAATGTGTAATTAATTAGCCTTCCCCTTCCCCCTCTGCTCGACGTTCAGACCCTTAGGGACCCTCCCCTTTTCTTCCTATCAAATTCAGACAGTGACTAGGAACTGAATTATTCATTCAGCTGTAGGTGTAACACATCCATTTAAGTGATTTAAAGTTTAAGCAGTCTTGCTGCGGTTCAGCAACAAAAAAAGTTTAAAGAGAAAAGTAGAGCCCAACAGGAATTTGGAAAGTTCTTTTTTTCTTAAACCACTTGTTTGATTACACAAACAGCGCACGTTTTTGTGAATCAACCTACTTGAATGAGAAAGGAGGGCTTGTGAGAAGGGCGCATAAACAAGAGCACCTGTCACTCATTAAGAAAATACCGCGATTATAAGCATTAGTGAAAGCTTTTGTCCCAATACGTCTAGTTGAATATTCTTTGCTGTGATAATTTTATGCACGCTTTGCTGGAAATACATGGCAAATGAATTTCATATTGACAATCACAGAAAATAATGTGAAGATACCTGTTTAGTCCTCATTATCATTGTATCAGAGAACCTCATGCTAAAAATTATATACAGCCAGTCAAAGAAAAAATTAACCATAATTAACAACACTTTATAGCACTTCTGATCAGATCTCAAAGTGCTTCAAAGTCTTTAATTTTCTGGAGATTTCTGCAATACAAGGCAGTGCTGTTACTCCTATTTTAAAGCTGGGGCTGTGAAGTACGGTACCTGAGCCTGTAGAATTTGGGGCAATTTGGGAAAGTTTCTGCATGCCTCTAGCAGGCAGCGTGGCGGGCATAAGGCACACTGTCCGTAACCCTGAGCTAACTGCAGAATCAAGATGGACCTCCCGGTCTGCATGTGTTCTACAGTTGAGGTTCAATGTTGATTCACAAAAGTCCGTGACAAAACAAAAAGTCAGATCTAAACTGGAGCCCAGAGTCATCATCACTCGGTGGCCACCAGGCCACAAACTAGACTTGGTGTCTTGGATGTACTCGCACGCAACGTGATGTGTCAGTTCAAAGGAATTCAAGCCGTGAATACAAATTCTGAAGACTGTGATTACATGAAGTACTGTGTTGCCAGTACTTACAGTTTTATTAGCAATACCATAATATGTGCTCTTTCTCTTGAAGATGCAGCTGCTTGAATGTCATCTGAATACCTCAGCCTTTATGAAAAAGTGTTCTATTTTTAAAGTCATAATTATGCCACTCATGATTTTGAAGTACAGGCTTATGCCTTTATTAGTAGAAGATTGGCAACAACGAACTTAAAAAAAGCCCAAATCCTGAAATACCTGAAGGTATTTTAAGCAAAAGGAATGCTTGAAAGAAATGGGTGACAGGATTCTTCATTGCACACAGATTCGGGACCAAAGCCACAGACTCTCACAAGTGAGAGCGTCCAGAAGTAGCACCAAGAAGCAGCAGAAGCCTTCAGCAATTCTGTGTGACACCTACTACTTGGGGCTACTTTCAGTTAAGCACCTATTCAAGGCTACCCAAAGAAGTCCTCTGGGTTCTAGAATGCAGGATGGATCATTCTGGTAGAAAACAAAGGTTACTTAAAACGACTGTATTCCCATCATTGTTAAGAGAACCGGAGGCTGCACAGTGCTGAAACGCATCAGCCAGGAGCCCATAAAAACCTGTAACTGCCTGCACACACAGTGCGGTTAGGTCCTGGTTTGCATCATCGCAGCTGCCTTTCGGATTCTACCCTGCAATTGGTTCTACCCACACAAACTTCATTGTGGAATCAAGTCTTTTATTTCTGTGACTCTTTTTTGATCTAGACTTGAGTGGCATCATCTTCTTGATTAGAAGGCCCACTTGCTCAGAGCGGAGTTTTCCTGATGGTTTTCTTTCTATGAATTGCTCCATCAAAGGACTGTCATAACAGACTGTTTGCCAATTTGAAATCCAACAGTTTGTCTGGTGTAAGTGTTAAAAATGTTGTCTTGGCAGTTGGGGTTTTTTGGGTGGCTTTTTTTTTTGCATTAAGTGACTTGATTTTTTTCTATTTGCTTCTACAGTATGTCAAGGAAACTGGATCATTTTAGTAATCAAACCTGCTTTTTTTTTCACTTCAGATAAAATCCATCACTTACCCTATGACTTCAGAGAGTAATTTTATTTTAACTGTATAAGCTCTGCAAAACTCAGCATGTCTTTTGCTGAAACTTATGGTCATTGCTGGTAAAATATAGCAAACTGTTTTAAAGTGGGGTTAAAAGCAAGATAGATGCCTGTTTTATTTACTGAGAAAGAAAGAGTTGAGCCTGAGTTCCCTCAGACTTTAGTCTGTGAGATAAGGGCCCTCCGTGATGACTCAAGTCAGGTTCTTTCAAATGATCTTTTACCAATTTACCTTTTCACTCATTACAATCATTAAATGACTAAAGTTTTACAGTCTACTTCTGATGCAAGAATACTCACTTTATGCTCATGGTCTCTAAGACACTCTAAAGAACCACTGAACTTGCTTTCTCTGATGGCCCAAACTGTTCCTAAGTAAAACAGTTCTTGATTTGTAATTTCAATTGCACATTCATCACTTCTGGTGAAAGAGTCCTATGTGGACCCAGGTGGTAGTGAATAATTATTTCTGCGGAGGTCAATACGGTGTGAATCTCATGAAATTCACAATTGGTTCAGTACCTGAGAAAACATCAGATAGGCTACAATAGAAAAGCAGCAACAATTCAAAATTAGTAATTGGAATTAATCCCCTGCTAATAAAGAGGAAAAGTGCTTTACAATCACGTGCAAAGTTTGAGTAACTCAGCATCCTGGAGAAGGCATTTACGTGGGAAGAAAGCCACAGGATACTGTATAGGTTACCATACTGTGAACGGGAGCACCGGGACACACTTCAGGACAAAACGCAAAGGTCAGAAACCCCGACTGTCAAGAACTTTAAATTCCTTCATTAAGGATAGATGAAAGAAGAAGCTTTCAAGATCCTAGGATTTCAGAAGAAGAGAGCCACAGAACCACTGATTTTAGTGACCCGTTTTTACCAGGACTCACTATTTCACCCAGCCCTGAGCACGATGACCACACGACCACCGACAGCCAGCAGTGCAGCTGTGAATCGCACCCGCTACGTTTGCAGGGGAAAAGCTTGCTTATTATAAAGCAATATGGGACAATAGCAGCTCCTCTGAAGAGCAAGCGGAGTAGAGATCTGAAAGAGAAAAATGTGGCCCCGGTGTTATCAGTAAGTCAGAGTGCCAGAGAGCAATGAGAGCCGGCGGCTCCCCGTGGGTTTGGAAGCCAAGCTTGTACGCTCAGGGCCCAACGAAGAGTCTCCGCGCTACGCGTATAACCACGCTACCTGTCACCATGGGATAAACAGCTTATCCCCCTTTTGCAGTGACAGCTGCAACCGTGTAAATCACCAAAGTCGTACCAGTGTAAAACCCTTGGGAGTGAAGTAAGAATCAGGCCTCCAGAACGTACACAGAACAGACACCAAACGTTACCAAAGGTGGATTCTCTCCACCCCCCGGGAGCACTGCGTGGGTGGCTCCGGCACGGGGCACGCAGCCGCAGAGCGCTACCAGGCTGCACGCGCGTGTGCAAAGGGACCTGCGTGAACTCAGCGCCTGCGGAGGGCGTGGGCAGAAATCAACTGCATGGGTTACAGCAGTCCTAATTCCAAGTGACGAGGATGGTTAATGAAGGAAGGTGCCGGTCTCAACTCCAGAAACGCGTGCCTTCCCTCTGCCTGCCCCGAGCTGTGGTGGCTGCGCTCTCACCGGCTGGCAGCGCTCCGAGCGGCGACGCCGTCATTCTTTTTACAGTGGGGTCTGTGTGTGCTATTTCTTTTTAAATGATTCATGACTCCCACTTCTCACTTCATCTGCCTTTGTTTTGCTCTGCAGTGGAATGTGTCTGATACATGGCAAAACGTGCTGTGCTCACGCCAGCGCTGTGAATGGTTGTACATTAATGTCAAGGTAACGGCGCCTGCAGATACAGTACAGTGATGTAAACGGACTTGAGGGGGTTTGGATTCCACTTCTCTGGCCTTGTAAAATCATACAAAACAGGAACACAAACAGCCTCCCCACTGAATCACTTTTCTTTGGTGCATACTTCTTTTCTTTTTCTCTTCCTAGTGTCCTTCTGAACTCATCTTTAGCAATAGCCTTTCCCAGTACTTCACCCAATTCCTATTTCTTGTGACAGTAAAATCCAGATGTTAACCAGTATTTTTCTACCCCCGCTTTCATACGTCTTTACCAAGAACCAGCAACCCTCTATACAGATGGAAAAACTGAAGCACAGAATCAGAAAATACCTTGGCTAAAGCCACTCAGCAGGCTAGTGGAAGAGCTAAGAATAAAATTATGATTTCCTGATGTTTAGTCTGATCCTCTATGAATTGAACTGCCTCACACTGAGAAGGTGCTCAACAATAAATAAACTTTATTTATATATTTACTGTTCAAATATGGTATGTTCTCACATCTTTTATTTTCATGTTAATCGTGTTGTGAATCTTCTCCACCCCCCTCCCCCCCCATTTCCTTTGGTACATTTGTTCCATAGCTATTTGTGTAGAAACCAAGCAATTTCTGCTCCACCTGCTCATAAACACAATGAGAGAGAGAACACTATGTTACAGCACAGCTACTGCCTTAGCAACAGCTTACAGCATCTCTGGGAAAGGAATAGAGACCTTCTGGAGGGGAGGAGTGCCCTTTATCTCCCTGAAAAGCTACAGCAGGCAAGTTCTGCCTTTAATTATATTTCCTGCACCCCCCCTCTAGCTTTAAGCATCCAGTAGCTGTAAATAAAGAACGTAAAAACTGCGCACAGAGTTAGCCCCTCGCACTCCGAAAAGACGAAGTGGGTTAGTGAAAGATCGTGAGCAGATTGGCTTCCAAACAGAATACGCAGACCCATATTTGAGCACTCAGTCATGGCGGGGT
>Ga0181612_164520_pt1 | contig 11699 bp, 5 predicted proteins | sample HoacroProtozoa21_FD_119630 | JGI IMG/M metagenome (GOLD analysis project Ga0181612, IMG submission 119630) | Hoatzin crop microbial communities from Cojedes, Venezuel. Combined Assembly of Gp0051906, Gp0051904, Gp0051908 | reverse complement strand
CGCGGGCACGGCTGCGGCCCCAGAGCGGGTCCCGGGGGTGCCCTTCCGCCCCCGAGGCCACGTCCCTGCCGAGCGCTGGCTTCTGCAGCGCTGCAGGGGCTTCTCCCTCACCATCGAGCCCCCTCCCCCCACGTCTTTTCACGCTTTCAATCTGCTTCCCCCGGGAAATGGGAGCACGGCGCCGGTAGCACCCAGCCCCACAGCGCGGCGGGGACGGCGGGGACGCCGTGCGGCTGCTCGCCCGGGGGTGCAGGGCCCTGCTGCAAGGCCCAGGGACTCTTTGGTGGGGGGTGAGACACGCAACGCACACACAAGAGCAGATTTTAACTTCTCTGGCACAAAGTTATCATTAATAACTGCCATTGAGAGTGATTTTTTTTTTCTCTCATGTTGATTTATCTTGTCTTTCAAAGAAAGTTTAGACCTTGTGGGGAAGGCTTTATGTTTGCTTAACTTTGTGTGTAACAACTGTGTTTGTCCTCAGTGCCACCTGGGGACCTCCTGGGAGCCCTCAAAGAAAGCTTCACCAGCGGCCTAATGCCTCCCCGCTATGGACAACGAAACTGTCTCCCACTCTGACAGACCTCTATTTCCTGGAGCCTGGAACACCGAGATGGAATTTCAATCCCATACGCTCCAATAAAATCGATGCCATGGGGAAAAAAAGCAGGGTGAATTACACAGGTGTTTTGAGCAGGCTGTGGGACGAGACCGCTCCAGCATATTGGCCCTCTTTACCACGGTCAGATGGTTACCGCGGGTGTCGAAGGAGGCTTAGCTGCTTTCCTAATCCCTGACGTCCACAGACCTCCCATGTCCTGCTCCGCCAGCTGCCGGAGAGGTTCTGTTTCCTCTGGGATAGTCATGGCGAAACTCACTGTTTTACACCATCTACTTCATTTTGATAAATTACATACTCCATTGATCAGAGAGGGGTTGTCTTAGTCCTCCCTGATTAATTAGCTCATCCGAAAGCTGTGTTTGACCAACCAGCGCTGTACATGATGTACAAATATCTAATGGAATTGGGTCAAAATGGGGTAATGCACTTACTACTTGTGTCACGACAAGACAAAAATTGGAAATTGGAACTGCAGTTGCCTTAGCATTTTCTAATGTTTTAATCTTTTCCAATCTTGCATTCAAGAGTGTATTTTCATCCCCAATTATAAAAAAAGCTTAAGCTTATGGAAGCATAATTGGCTGTGAAATTCACATGACACAAAATTTTGTATATTGCTTTTGTTCACAAAGTCTTCCCACTTGATTTATGCTCTTTTCAGAACTGTCTTCTAGAAGAGACGGAGTTGTGGTCCCATTTCCCAAGGACCCCGAGACACTTGGTCTGGCAGACAGCAAGTTAACCCAGTTTTCTGCTCATATTTGGGTTTCTCCAAGTGCACCCCCTTCATCTGAAATTCCCTCTGTTCTTCCAAATGGATGAGATATTCCTCTTTCTGAAGTGTGGCACACTATTGTCGTCCTCTTATCTCTGCCAAAAAGAGGATGAAGTCCTGTCCTCAGTTTAAGTCAATGGTAAAAGTCCCCTGGATTTGAATGAGGCCCAGATCAAAAAAATAAAAGGTTTAACAAACCATTTAACATTATCAATATTGAATGAAGCGATTGCTCTGCAGACAGTTCCATCTTGAACTCCTCCACTGCCACAAAGGTCCTAATTCCTGTATAGTTCCCACAGACTTACATTATGTTAGTGTAATTTAGTATTCCATTTTCTTAAAGTATTTTGAGTTCTCCGTAAATGAGAACTATAAATATGCTATCAAAATTAATCAGTTCTTAAGCTTTCATATGTGATATGATACTTCACTTCCGACTTGGCTCCGATGCAGGATATGTACATGATGGTAATTCAGTCCTCATTTAGTATTCACAAGTGTGCTCTTATTGCTGTGGCACGGTTCAGGAAGACTCAAAATACCGAAGGCACAGGATCCCTCGGCATGATTCAAGCTGAGCAATAAAAATATCCACATTCTGTAAATGGATGTAACTTCTTTAGATGAGAAATTTCTCCTATTCCCGCGGGCCTCCTAAAGATATAATTTTTTGATTCGTAGATACAGGGCGAATATCCTTTTCAGAAAACTGATCTAGCAATCAGGAGTGTGTACCCAGTCTGCATTCTGAAAAGCAAAGAGCTCACCGGTTTCTTCCTCGCTCTCAGTTTTTCCTTTCTCTCCTTTTGTTTGGCTTTCACTATTGTCCTCTTTCGCCACTCTGTTTTATTTTAGATATAATTTTATTTCAGAAAACCTGCTGTTTAGTCTTTTTTAACTATTATACTTCAAGACAGTCTTCTCCCTATTTCCCATGGCAGATAGTATTAAATAAAATATTCAGTACCATGATTTTCTCTTTTTTCCAGCTAGACTAATGAAATTTGCATTTTTTTACTCCAACAGAACTGTGCCATTTCCTTTTTTTTTCTCTTTGACACATAACCAACCATTTTCAAGCTTTAAATGTTATCCAGAAGTTTAACCAAAAAAGCTTTGGGGAATTCTTGATTTTTACATTTGAAACAGAGAATTAGTTTTCAAAATCTCCCGACGAATGGAGAATTAAAGTAATTATAATATCACTGGATATAAAAATTTAAAGATGAACAGCTAAGGAAACAAAGGATTTTAAGTCAGACTGTTGAAAACAGTCTGATGTACAATTGTTGTTGCTAAAACCTACTTAATCCAATATCTGATAAACAATTTGGACAAAGGATCTATTTGTTTACAAAAATCAACAGTCCTGTCCTTTCAATTAAAATGTCAGAGCTCACAACAAACATCTGAGACCTTCAGCAAGTCCTCCAGCAAGACAGAAAAATCCCAAAGCTGACATTCATGTGATTTCTAAGGTAAAAGCCGTTCTCTCCACTCTCCTCCAGAAGTAATCCAAGAACAATCATTTAGGACTACTTTCTGTGTCTTTAAAAGTAAAAAAGAAGCCCATTTTTAAAAGCATTTTGTCAATCATCTTGAAAAGAGTAGGCTGAACATTCTCTTATCATTCTTTGCAGTTTATTCTTATAATTACTTAGTGCTAGGAAGCTCCTGTTTAAGCGGAGTAATAGAAGGCACACAAGCATTCTACCTCCGTTCAAAAACTTGTCCTGTAAAATATGCAAATATCAGTTCAAAGCAGATTTTTATGTAAAGGCAAAGAGCTGTCATTGTCACACTGTAGTATATGCTGCCTTCTCAATGAAGACAAATACATAGCTAACAAAAAATAATGTTAAGTAAGTAAGATTTTAGAGAGAAAAAACATGGACACATAAAGAAAGTCAGCAAATCCAGCATAATGCCCTACTAGCCACCACAGGTATCCCAGCCCTGAATGTAAGTACCCAATATAGTGTTGAAGGCTGTGAAATTGCAAGAGGCTGGTGGATGTGTAATAATGCTGGCGTAGTCAGAAAGCATCTGTCAGCATTAATAAACAATTTGGGACAGATCCTCTAGGCATCCTCTGTGCTTTGGTCTGCTAGAAATCCAGGCTGGAACGCATCCAGGCGTCCACACTGAACGTTTGCAAAGGTGGTCCCATACTCGGAGCAAACCTTGTTCCCTTTAACAGACGTATTTCTTTGTGCTTACGAGGCAAGGCAGAGGAAACAGATACTCCCAATTCTCCTCCTTAATGTTTTCATTGATGTAGGCACTTAGATTATGTCCACTCCACTGTAAAGTAAATAAGGTTGGTCACTCTTCACATGGCAGCTTTTTTCTGCACCTAGTCGGTCTTGCTCCTTTTCTCTGAAACTATGCTAATTTGAACTGGTTTTGCAATGGATGGACTGGGATTCTGCAGAGTAGATGACAAGCACTGCATGTAAAAGTCTGCTTACAGCTTGTGTTTCAGTCTATGTACTTGTTTCATATACACCCTAATACTGGGGGTTTTTTGAGCACATCTGCGTGAGTGGAGATCTTCATAAAGCTACTCATAGCAATGCGCAGGTCTCCCAGCTGATCTGAACTGGATCCTGAATTACTCCTCAAAACCGTACCAAATGTGTTCAGGTTTTTCCTTCCAATATGCAGTGCTTTGCATTTCATATGTCACTTTAGAAGTTACCAGCTTTTTCACTTAAAGTTTATTTTGGTCATTTTCTTTTTAAATCCCCAAAAAAAGGGAAAAAAATAAATTCCATTTCATCTGAGAGTACAGATGATAACTCTGGTTTCCTTCCAGGCTTACATGACAAAATCCCATTTATTTGTGATTTATAAAATGGAAGTTAGAGCAATCAGACACTGGTTATGCAGATGGGGTAGATTAGTTTTCTTTTTAAGCTAATTCAGATCAAAATTTTTGGTCTTGGCAGGCCAAATTGTACAAGAGATAGGAGAAGGAAAGAACTACATGCCTTGTCTGTTAGAAACAGGACCCTCATATTGTGACTTGGCTGTGATGATGACGGTGACAGCCAAGGCTACTAGTAGAAAAGCAGTTAATATGGAAGGGAAAAGATATTAATATTTTTGGTGAAAGAAGCTTAATATTCTAACATGCAGAATTGCACGACCATGTATTTCAGCAAATCATTTCGCTCACATGTAAATTTTCTTGTAGCTCAGGAGTTTTTAATTCTCAGGCCCCTTCTACCATCTGTAACTCAATCTCTATTTTTTAAAGAAATTGCAGACATCTGTTTAAATACCCATCTCTTCCATCACATGGAATTTTAGATTCAAAAATCTAAGCTTGAAAATAATACCAAAGTTGGATTACATTTCCAAGCAACCACAGACTGGCATTTTAAATGCTGCCTTTTTAATTAGCCCATTCCGCTATACTGGCTGCGTCGGGCTCTACAGTGCATGAACAATGTCTGGTGCGGGTGCGGGTCGGCGAGGCCGGCGAGCGGGTTGTGCTGGGGGGACAGGGAAGAGGGGAGGTGGAGAAGACCCCCGGGCTCATTGCAGCCGGCTCTGCTGCAGCAGGGAGGGGGCCTGGCCTCCAAGGGGGCTGCAGGCCAAGGGCCCATTGCTGAGCCTGGGATTCTGCTGCGGTCCTGCGTTGTGCATAGAACTAATCCTGCCTGTGAATGAGACCAGAGCCAGCTCAAGCAGCATAAGCAAAACTGAATTTCGCTGCCCCACACCTGACTTTCTGCAGCGGTGGGTACCATTTCAGGGTGTAATCAGGGACATGCAAGGACAGGAGGCAGGGACGGCAGGAGGAAAGGGAGGGCAGAGCAGTGGGACCCATGGGAAAGGATGAGAAGGTGATGTGGGATGTTCCTAGAGGCTGTAATGAGATATGTGTTTTTTCCTTTTTGCAGCCTGTCCTTCTCCAAGACACCTTGCCTTCCCCTCACCCTTCTCCCAGGGCGTGGAGGCCCAGCAGGCAGGTCTCCATCCCCCAGCTCCCTGCCTGGAGGGTCACTCCCCACTGCATCCCCACCCTCATTCTCCCCCAAAAAACACTATTCCCATATAAAACAGGACAGAGAAAGAGAGGTTGGGGCCAGTACTTTCACAGCGTTTTAGTTTTCCAGAACGGCTTGCCTTGGCTGTTTGTAGAAATTCATCCTTCAGACTGGTGCAAAATACCTTACTCTTTGTGTTTCTTTAGAACATACTCATCAGTGGACTTTGTCCCTTAATCAGCTCCTTGCTTGCCTTACTGGAAAAGCAAGACATTTCCCTGGGTACACCGGAGGTTTGATTCATTTACATGAATGCCCGATGGCTTGATAAAGCCGTGTAAGTTTCCTTGTGGAGAGAGGTATTGGGATCCCAGGCTTGACAGTGCCAGGTGGGAATGAAGCCACATGGGATTTCCAGCCTGTTTACAAAACCTGATGGTTGTGGCATAGCGGTGAGCACCCTAAAGCTCTCACTGAAGCGCCTATGGACACGAGTGGCACCGCAGCACAAGATTTCCCTCCTCCAGCTGTAGAAAACACCTTGAGTTCAGGGAAGCCAGACCACGCTCAGAGATATGAAGATGGAATTGCCCAGCTAAAGGTGTCTTTCATAGACAGGGATAACTTTCATTTGCAAAGGAGACTATTTGCCACCACAAAAGCTATATTTTGCACCATTCTCTGAAAAAAGTGTTGAGTTTTCCACCCTGCAGACTGTCCTATGGAAAGCAATTAAGGTGCATTTAAGAAGTAGGCTAATGTTTTTATGCTTCCAAAAATGCATTAGAAAAAAAACATACTTAAAAAACCCTGCTGGACTTAATTTGTACCGCTTTCAGATAAGTTGAAGACCTTGACTTATACAAGTCCTTATGTCTAGATCTTGCTAAACTACAATAATCAATAATAAAAGTGAAGTCAGAAGGCCACAAATCATGCAGAATTTGTTCTGTTTTTACTACACTAACAGTTAAAACCTGGAAAAGTAAAAAATACTTATATGAGAAAAGAACAGCGAGAATACACTGCCCACAAAGAAAGATGCCAGGGATACGTTGATGAGGAAATGCATTTTAAAAGAATCTATTAGCTGCCAAGTTGGGCTGCATGTCTTCTCTAGACAGAACTAGCTCAAGAGGAGCTTCTACATTCCTAATTCTTTCCAGTATAACTTTGTTCTGCAATAATACTTGGGTGACAAAATACATAAACTCAACCAATCAGTTAAACAAACACAATCAGATTTTTTCAGCTCCATATTTTGCTTCTCAGAAAGTATTTACTGTCAACACTCTTAAATGCAATCTTGTGTCATTCTAGTTAACAGAAGTCATAAAAGGGCTCATATCTAACGGTAAACACAGACTCCACTTTTCTGCGGAAGTTTCATAGTCCTTTGGGGGTGTGTAAAAACCATATTTTTTGAAATATCAGAGCAAAACTTTTAGCTGCTCACAAATATTTAAAAAAGAACATTTTAGGGACATGATTGCAGCTCAGGCACCTGGAGGAGCACTCCCCAGATCCAGAGTGCTTACCTGAGTTTTGAAGAAGTACCGAAAGGACGGCAAGCAGCAGCAGCAGCAATGCACTAATCTCATATTCAGTTCTTTAACCATAGTTCAGTTAGGACTTTGGAGCCAGGGGAGGGATCACCATGCACTACCATGGGAGAAGACACCAAGCACGCAGTTACAGAATTCAGTGTAACTCCATGGGACTTGCTGGAAGGGGGAGCAGAACGCTTACAACTTCCAGAAAAGCTTTGAGCTATGTTTTGGTTTAAATTAATCTTTAGCCAATAGAGAAATATTAATATACATACATCAAAACATTTTCTACTACTTGAGAAGATGAAGTCAACACTACGAAGTATGGATGACACATATCCTTTATTTTTCATTTACTGTTCATTTGCAGAAGAGCACATGATTTATGTTGTGAATGTACCAACATTTTTCTAAGTTTAATTTGATAGTTTTCCTGCAGGAATAGGCTAATCTTCATCCATACCTATATAATACCTTTAATAATATTTATTTCTGTTCTTCTGCTCCTCAGTGGCTGACTGAATATTCTCTCTATGTCCATCTGGTGAGTACGCTTTTCCCGAAATAGCCCATGACCACTTGTTCCTATATTTGCACAAGAGATGTACTATTATTATATTTGCATGGAAGAAGTTAGGCGATCCTGCAAAAACATTTTTCAGTGATATCACTTGTCCAGCTTGTAAATTGATATACAGTTTGAAATGTGACATCATAAGTGGCATGTGACAGGAGATCTAAGCAGGAATTATTTTGCAGTCTCTTAGAAATCTAGCCAGAGTTGCTCTTTTTTAGATCCTCTGTTTCTTTGCCCAGAAGAGTTAACATTTGGTCAAAGAGAATAACCTGCAGCTATTGTTATTCAGTGTTCAACTTTCTTCCAATACTGAAAGCTGAATTATTGGTGGTTTTAAGAACATGGCTTCTGAGATACAATTCCACACCATTAGCTGCATTGGGAAAAGAGCAGGAGCCAACCCTGAAAGCATAACAAAGCATGTTTTGAATGCACAGGACATGCAAAGCCACAAACACCAGCCAGCCAGCACCACACGCTTAAAGCCACGTTCAACGAACCAGAATTTCCTCAAGCACAATAATGCCTGTTGTGACAAGTAACTAGACTCTTGAGGAAACAACATTTAAAACACATTTTCCTCTCCAGCTAAAGGAATTCTCACTACACAGACTCCTTCAACAAGGTAACACTTCGCATTTTCATTTGGTTTTTTTGTGCAGGTATCTCAAAACACTAATATCCACACAGAAGCCAAACCTGGCCCCCATGATGCCAATGGAAAAAGCCCTTCTTTTGCCTTCACTGGGATCATGATTTGGTCATAATCGATTAATCCTCACTCCATTCCTGTGAGACAAGTGAGGGATATATAAAGATCCCTTCACACACCACTGCAGCATAGCTGTTTCTGGAAAATATCAGCTGTTCCAAAACAGAGAGGAGCCCAGCATGCAGTCTGGAACAGGATGCAGTGGCCAACACTATCTCCATCTGGAACAATACAGGAAATGCTGATAGCCAGAGTGGCATCACTGAAAATAGATTTTGGCCAGCACACAAGGATTAGCCTTACTTTTCAAAAGGTGTGCTAGGACCTTTAATAACCATAAATAGTCAGGACTTTGTGTTTGTGCCTCACTGGGAAGATGGCAGCACTCGCAGTATGGTGTTTCCTCACACCATGCTGACACATTGCTTCATTACTGGATCATATGCAGCTTTCAACAGGACTGATGTGACTTCCGAGTCAAACGGAGAGTCCTGACCCCGCTGAAGGCAAAATCACAACAGTACTTGGAACCAGTGGAACCAGGATTTCTCTCCCTGGAAATAGACTGTGAGATCTGGCAGCAACATTTCCCATCAGACAGCAACCACGAGATCTTTGGTATCTTATGTAACTGCCGTCCTTAAATAAAACGTATATCTAGTGCATCTTTTTTTCCCTGATTTAATTAGAATCTTGCTTAGTTTTTCAGGTTGGTGAAGTCTTATCTTGCAATATGCTGCAGATGCTACTGCTTGGAGATTAACGTTTGCTTTTTAATTAAAGTTTTTACTCAGGAAGTTTGTGATACCTCCACATCAGCATTTAAGACCAAGAAAATAACTGTGTATTATTCTTAAAATGAGCAGCAATAGCATAATATGAAACAGTCACATTCAACATATCACCAAAAATTACTGTATGGCTTTCATTTATGTGTGAGCTTAATTTTAATGAGCCTCCATCAGAACTTTGCATTTTCCAAGATGACATCTCTACATTCTTTTAAGTTTAGGCTCTGTTGAATAGTCAGCTTGTTCCTCTGCACTGGCTCCCAACCAACAATAGAAAGCAGCGTTCAGCTGAGCGCTAGCACACTAAGCAGCTGGTTGCCACCACAGCATGGCTTCTGCAGGCAGTGCAGGGATGGGAGAGAAATAGCCACAACTCAACAAAATGGTGAAGAGAGAGACCTCAAACTGGGAGGGTGGGCAGGGCCACGGGAACAGCGGTGCTGCGGAACGGTTCCAGGAAAGGAAACTGCTGGAGGAGTCTGGGGCAAAGACAGAGAAGGAATTACACCAGCACTGGGGCAGGCAAGGACGCTGTGCCGCGACATCCAAAGAAGAGGTCTCAGGGAGGGCAGGAGGGACACAGATGGGTGGCAGCCACAGCATAATCTCCTGAAAGATTAGGAACCCTTGTCTGCTGGAAAGAATGATCTCCAGTCCTAATTTAGTAACAGTTATTACTGCTAGGAGTAGAGGTGACCCAGACCCCCAGATAAGGACCAGCCCCAGCATAGCGCAAACAAAAAGTGAAAAGATGGTCTCTGCCCAAAGAGTTTCCAGATTTTGTGTAGGGTAAGGGACAACACAGGGGGTGCACGGCAGTGGCGAGACAATGTCAGAACATGGAGCAGACTGCGCAGTCCAGCTTTGCAAAATCCTGCAGGCTTCTCTGCAGCTCAGCTAATTCACTTATACCTTATTTCACTTTAGCACAGTGTGGTCTCAATACAGACTGGTATCTCAGGAAAATTCTGGTTTACAATTTAAAAAAAAAATTACTTCAGATTAAGAAGACACTCCAAACTTGAAGTACCATAAAGTTGCCCTATATTTCAGCCTTTGCTTCCTCTAATGGCCCTTAACCTTAAGAGGAACTGCAGAGAACATTGAAGAACTCTCCTTACATGCAAAGCAAAGAGAAAGAAGGGAGACAAATTCCTGGGTTACTAACAGCTTCTTGGTTAAGCCATCTGGAGGGACCTGTGTTTAGTATCTAAAGGAGGGAGCATTACTTAGACCAGTTCCACTGACCCAAGTCTTGAGAGGGAACAAAACACTGAAATACTGAACATGTGCTTACACATCTGCAGTGGCTCTGACACACAGAAGCGGGAGGACAGGCGTGAGCGGGGCCTCGTTGCCCATCTACCTGCAAGGGCAGATTTCAAGCCTGGGCCTCAGAGAGGACATGGGAGCCCCACACAAGGAGCCTCGGGGCGATGCTCGAGGGCCTGGGGAACGTCACCATCCAGAGAAGGGAGACTCCGGGAGGGAAATGGGAGACCTAGGTGTCCTCTTTAGAGGCTGAATATTTGACTTTGTATCCGAGGCAACTGATTGGCAAGCAACATGCAAACTGCATAAACTACCCAACCCAGGAGAAACGCTAGACGTTTGCTAAAAAAGCATAAACATTTCCTTCTGCTAGATCCTAGCTTTTGCAAGGATCTGAGTTTCTGATTTAAACACGGCAGAAATTGTTACCAGATGTGCATGTCAGGGCCCTGAATGCACTGACAGGCCTTAATTGCCACAGCCGGCCCCCCTGGGGCCTCCCCTACACCCCTGCCCCGGGCACAGGGCTGGCATGAGCTCAGCCCAGGGCCCCCCGTCCCGGTCCAGCACTGCCCGGGCTGTGCCGGGCTCCAGATCCAGCCGTGCTGCAGCAGTGCCGTGCCTGGCCATGGACCCCATTGATCTGGGCAGTGACCCATGGACGGGCCTTGGACTTGTCTTGTGCCCATGAACCTGTCCAGCCCTCTGAGCTCTTGGCTGCTTCCCCCAGCCAACCTGGCTCGGGGCTGTGGGATGGGTCCCCTACCCCACCGGCTGTGCTGTCGGCTCCCCATCCCTCCCTGCTCCCCAACAGCGCAGAAGAAATTCTCTAAATATCCCTTCTAAACTCAGCTAGGTGCTAGCAATTTGTATCTAACTTACAAGTTGGTGTTTCCATACTGCAGGAGATTTGAATGTATTAGACTGGATATGAACATGAGTAATAAGCCCAAGCTAAAATTAAATATCCAACCACAAAAGAAAATTGAGTATGAATAAAAAAAAAAAAAAAAAAAAAAGCTATAGAAACTTCCGCAAAAACCCCCTTTACTTTTTGCAACGATTTTTAAAATAGGCAACCCATGGGACCATTGATTTAAACATCCGCACTTGCAGGATTACTTGACATATAAAAAGCGTCTGAGTTGGAGTTTAGACAGCCTGATGATTACGATGAGCTTGATATCTTAGCATTTGGCTGCTCCATTTTCTGACTTTCAAGCAGCTCCACAGACGTATGCTTTAAGTGTCTGAATATTCCTCCCTCTTTTCTTTTCTTTTCTTTTCTTTTCTTTTCTTTTCTTTTCTTTTCTTTTCTTTTCTTTTCTTTTCTTTTCTTTTCTTTTCTTTTCTTTTCTTTTCTTTTCTTTTCTTTTCTTTTCTTTTCTTTTCTTTTCTT
>Ga0181612_131033_pt1 | contig 11699 bp, 6 predicted proteins | sample HoacroProtozoa21_FD_119630 | JGI IMG/M metagenome (GOLD analysis project Ga0181612, IMG submission 119630) | Hoatzin crop microbial communities from Cojedes, Venezuel. Combined Assembly of Gp0051906, Gp0051904, Gp0051908 | reverse complement strand
CGCGGCCGGCAGCTGCGGGAAAGCAGTATGCCGCGGAGCTCCTGCATGTGAGCTTTTCATGAGGATTCACTTTAGTTCTAAGAGTATGGATAGGGTCAAATGTAAACAATGAGGCAAGTTTTTAGTGATTTAGGAATTCTGTTAGCTAGGATGATTTTGATTATGGCAGTTACAGGCTTTGGATCTGACTTACATTGGCTTGATACCCCTGTAGGAATTTATACCTGTGTAAGTAGTAAGAGACCCCAACATTTTGATTGGATGAAGTTGTGTTCAAGCCTTTTGGGTGGAAAGTGCTCTGAGATTGCCGTTATGTTTTTTGGTGTAATTGAGTATTATATCCTAGCTGCATCAACTGGGGGGGAGAAGATAAAGGTGAAAAGCTTTATTCCTTTTGCAAATTTTTGATCAGTTCCTGATCCAATGCTGAACTTGCCTTCAGTGTCATACTACTGAAAGAATTTTTATCAACTCTCGAATTTTAATCACTGCCTAACTCTATGCTGTAGCTATGTTTTAAATCTGTGGTTAGATTTAATGAAAACATAACTCCTTATCCACCCTGTTTAACTTACCCTCAATCATACTCTGTCTGAGGCTGACAAAGTTGTTGAGAAATGCATGTAGATCCTGTGGCTTTAATTTGTAAAATACGTACGAATGGCAGGTCATCCTTTTAAAAACTTAGAAAACTGCTTGGAATCTGTTTGCTGTTTTGTCCCAGATTTCTTTACTACACCAGACTCAGTTTTTATTCCATCCTCTATGCAATGGTGGTCATTCATCTTCTAAGAGATCTTTTTCTTCATTTGTTGAATTGCTTAATTTCTAAAGTCAGAGGTAGAAACTTTAGTAACAAACTGTCTTATTGTTAACTATTTTATAATTCAAATTAACTATTTTACAATTGCAGTGTTGCAAACCAGGTTAGATTGAGGATTGTAATGTATTTCCAGTGTGTAATTAATAGATGGAAAATCATTTAGAACTTGAATTGCCTTTTATTTGAAGAAAAATGATAAATGCTAAAAAAATCTCTGCTAGTAGTAATAGTTTTAGAATTGAACCTGTCAACCAAAATAAGCCTGCAACTGATTGCAGGAGAGAGATGGGCTTTTTTTTACTTGTTTAAGAAGTTCTCTAATTTTTAATTCAAAGTAGTGAAGACTGCTTGTTCAAATATTGCAGTGTCTTAGAGTGACTTGTCTTTTGGTTTTGTAGGAAGGAGAGGTCTTACTGTGAAAGCTACTAAAGTTGTATGTGAATCCTCCACAGATACAGTCATACTGCTTGAAGAAAGTGTGGGAAAGGTTTATCTGGAAATAGTTCTTCAATATAAGAGTCAGAAGAAAAATACCCTTTCTTTCCCTCTTCAAAGCAGTGTAGCTTCTAGGAATGTATTTTGAGACAAGCTGAGTGAGAACCCTGCTGTAGTTACAGAAAAAAATAGTTTACAGAGACAAAACATGAGTTCTCTAGCTGTATTTAACTGCTGTTAGCACCAAGACAGAATCAATACTGTCAACTGCACTTTTACCAATGTACCCTGGTTTTCCTTGAGCATTGACAGGTTTAAATGTACTGATTCGCTCCTTGACTCTGTCTGGCAAGCTTTGATCTGATGTTGAAGTGTTCAAAAGCTGCAAGTGTTGCAGGATTTCAGCAAACTTGATCTTACAGGTTTAACTTAAATATTGTTTCCATGTTGAAGTCTGTCATATGGGTGTACCACAAAGAGTGTTTGGTTTTAGCCCTGATGTCTTGGGTGGTGGTATGCAGCAAGTAACAGAATACTGGGAATAAAGAAAAATCCTGAAATGAATCCCTCCAGCTTATGGGCGAGTTGAGAGCTAGAGAGACAGGATGTAAAGTAAAACCAGTATGTCTCCCTTTGATCAAAGGATAGACCCCCCTACCCCGCGCAGCAGGTGATTAACACACAAGTACATTCTCCTAAATGGGCTGATTGGACAAAACTATCTGCTTAGCACCTACAAAGCAAACTTCAGTTAATAAACTGGTGTTAGAAATATTTCAGATGCTGTCTTTGTGCATTCAAATTTGTGAAGTTATGTGATCTGATGCACTGAAGTTGCTACTAAATTGTGTTAGAATATGATTTTCTCTAAAGGAAGAATTAGTAAGCACGTTATGAAACTGAATTTTTCTTTTCAGAAAACAAGCTCTCCACAAGTAAGTTGTTTCATACTTGTATGCTTTCTGTATTTGGGAGTAATTCATTAATAGTCAACTGGACTATAAATTTTGAGTATGGTGAAACAATAGTGTAGGGTGTGGCTGTGCATGGTCTGATGCATAAAAGCTGTTCAGAAACAGCCTTGACCAGCTGGAAGATCTGTAAGCCATTGACTGGTTTTACTTCAAAAGTAATAATGACAGTGGCTGTTTCACTTTGTTTCTACAACTATAATACTGGGTTTAGAAGTCTTTGTTTTCTCATGGTTTCATCTAATTTTATTTATTACTTGCCAAATACGTGTTTGTTGAAGAGGAAGGACGTACCACATGAAGCCACCACTGTCCTGAAGAATTTACAGTGTATTAACACACTTAGGTCAGTAATCACTGCGTTGTCCCATTGACTTCTTTGAGGACAATATTACGCACAAGGACTTTTGAAAAGGAGAGTATGTCAACTATGCTGGTCTCATTTTCATTATTATTAATTGCTTTCCAGTACAAATCAGAATATAATGACCAAGATCTAAACCACCTCTGCTATATTTTGCTATTAGTGTAATAGAAAAATCTCATCAATAAATGTCTTTTTAATAAGTAGCCTCTCTTGGGATGTCTGATAGAACCTAATCTTAAGAAAATTTTTATTCAAAGTTAATTGTAGCACAAATATTTTTATATGAAAGATAAGCAAGCCTTCTCTCTTACCAAGCAGGATCTGTCATGTATCGTCATTCAGAACAATGTATTTCAGAAAATGCAAAGCAGTAAGCTAATTACTAAACAAGCTATTTTTTTCATAATTTTATTATGTGAGATCAAATTTACGTATACATATGACACAGACGGTTTTTGCTAGGATCCTGCTAACAATAATTAATTAAAGTATTCATCCTGTTCCGCAAGAACTCTACATTCTTCTTAACATTGTGACTGAATTTTTGAAACAGACAAAGATGCCTTGCCAGATTCTAAACCAATAAATAAATCTTAACCAAAAGACATGCCAACATTTCAGAAATAAAGGGTGGATGTGATACTCTAGAAAATAAAACACCCCAAATCTATAAAAGCTGCACTGGATATTGTCTTTGTGATTGTCTGTTACAAGACTGCACTGGGTTGCTATGAATTCTGTGCTTTGGTATTGGTATGATAATGCAATTTTAGCATGCTTCTGTTTAAGAAAAATATTGTTTATCAACCAGTCACTATTCCTTAGATCAAAAAAGTAGTAGCTGGAATATAAAACCTCTGAATCAGCAGAAGGGGTGTTTGACAAATTGATGTAATTTAATAAGATGGAATAACACTGTTTTAAAAATGTTATTTACTTATTGTTTTTCTACATTCTTCCCACAAATTGTGGGTAGAGCGTGCAGTTTGCAAGAACCTAATACTCTCTTGGCAAATATTTCAAAGATTAATGATCAGGTAGTTCCAACACTGGTGTTTTTAAATGATGACAGATGAATAAAGGCTTTGTAGCCAGGAGAAAACAGGTGCTGAGATGCAGAACGATTTATTCTATTTTGAGGCTTCTTTAATAGTAGAAAAGCTGCTTTCTTCTTCAGTGACTAGTTGCGTGTTGTTTTATGATTTTAGCTAAAGAGTCCATCTTTCGTGACAGACTGCTCAAAGTGCTGTCATGATACAGGTTAACAAAGCATACCCAAGTATCCTGATGTGCAATCCTGACTGCCAATCACTTGGTACCTAAGCCGATAGGTGCTGTCCTGAATGTCCTCGGGGTGAATTCTTGTTTGCATTTCCTTTACAAAAAGCCTGCAGTTGTTATTACACCTGCTGGTGTTCAGTGTCACTGACCTCTCACCTAATGTACAATCAGGTGCACTTTTTTAACAGGCAATCTGGCATTCAGCCCACTTAAATTAGGTTCATTTGTCATGTACTCCTATCTGCCAGCAAGCAAAGTCGGGAAAAAGAGGTCAAAGTAGGGATTTTTCAAATGTAAATGTTTCCTGGAAGCTGCTGTTGAAACTTACAGTTGTCATTCCAGATGCGTGTTACTGCCTGCCTTCTTTCTTAGAAAACTAATTGTCTTTTACAAGTACTTGCTTTTCCAAATGCCTTTGCAACAGTTTTGCATGAAGTTTTTGCATGTATATTTTTGTTGTCAAATACTGTTGCAAGCAGTTAATAAATTACTGGGCCATATTAAAATCATATTTTTAATGTTTTTTATCAGTGCTTTTTTATATGAGATGTGTACAAATATATATTGCAGTATGATATTAAATCTGCATTTTGAAATTATTTCATTTTGTCCTCCTTTATGGTTTGGGTTTTTTTTGGCTAATTTAATCAAATGGGTCAATATATTAGTAACATGGTGAAGTGTAGATTCTGGTAGTAGATGATGTTACTTCTTTTAAAACTTAGTGGTAATTAACTTAGTGAAGAATTGTGTGATTTCTGTCACATTACTAAATGTTTCAATACCTGTAACAACACTACAACTTGTATAAGGCACTGATCCTTGAATCAAGATTATCACAGCAAGATACAGCTATCCCCAGTAACAGAGATGGAGCGTGGTGAGGTCGGGAGAAATATGCTTTCTTCCTTGTAGAGTAATAATTTACTTTCAGTTTAGCCATTCTCTTCTAAAGGAACTGAAACGTCATCAAAGAACTATATATAATCTCATGCTTGGATCAAAAGGTAATAATATTGGCTAGATAATGTAATGTCTTTTGCTTCTGCTTCCCTTAGAAGGAGGGAAGAAAGTTTCAGGTTGGTGAGAAGTCAGTGAGAAGGGAGAGACTGGCTGTGAAATTGGGAACTGGCTTTCTGAGACTGCAGACTGACAAAAAAGAGGTTTCTTCAAACATGTGCTTGTTTCTTGTGATTGCAAGACACAGACTTGCTGACTGGTGTGAATCTTTTCAGGCAGGTGGAAGTACGAAGGAGCTGAAAAACCTGGCTAGTTTTAGCACCAGGATGGGGTGTAGTTTGTTTTGGCAAGACTGAGCATCTGAGACGAAGGAGTGAAAAGGTGAATGACAAAACAAGTTATATGGGTTATGTCCAATAAGGGTGGTAGGTAAATTGTATGCTAAGAGTTAGATTTAGGGATAGAATTAGGAGATCAATGAAGGACTGAAAAAATAGTCATTATTTCTTTAGTCTCCAAGTTATTCTTTAATGGATCTTCTTCACCACTTTTTTTGAGGTTTCTTTTGTTTCCATTTTCTTATGTCTCTACGCCTTAGTCTTTGGATAATCTCACTTGCAAATACAATTTATTTTCTATGTCTTTGCTGATAGTTCATAATCTGCAGTCCTATCCTGGATCCAATTTATTTTCTCCAAATTAAAATCACGGCTATTGAAACCCTCAGGTGTCTACTTATTAGCTTGAGGCAATATGTCTAAAATAGATAATCTACCTTTTGTTTTTGTTTATTTGCTTTCATGATCATCATACTATAACCTGACTTTTCTAATATTATTTATTAAATAATTTGTTTAAATTCCCCAAATAGTCAAACTACCATGATGTGTAATTTACTTCTGCAGGCACATAAAATTAAGCAGCACACAGCTGAAAACTCAAAGCAGTAAACTGAAGGGAGGTGAGGTCTAGAACAGAAAGGAAGACTAGGTTTTCTTTTTACTTTTGTTGTGCCTGTGTTGTGCCAGGGCAGCTCTTGTTTTGGTGATGTTTACTTTAGGCTATGAATGTTGAAGCCCCTTTAGGAAATTGGCCTCCAGTTTCCAGAATAGAATACAATTATTTTATTCATTGCTGAAGGTGGTAATTAACACATATAAACTATCTCTGCTTCTCCAGATGAGTCAGTAGATGATGGTATTAACACAAAATAAACTGGCTGGGATTTAGTATGGATGGAGATGCAGTATACACATCATCTCGCCAGCCCACAGAAGAATCTTCTGATGGGGTTTTTGCAGTGAGTGAGATAATGTATATTAGTTATGTTGCTATAATAAAGCATAACCAAAACTATTTCAGTAGAAAGAGTCATAATTGGCACAGTAAGTTAAGTTATCTTCAATCCTCTACAGACCAGAGTACAGACAAAAAGAATGGTGTAGATATAGCAGATGTCAAGTGGACAGATTAAAGAAATCCCACTCCTAGTGTACAGGGATATTACCTAGGTATTCAAAAGATTAGTTCGACAGTTGGAGTCTTTAAATAACATTTCTCAAGACTTAGAATTCTTCTACAATGGATTTACGGCTCTACGTGGTGAATTCTATTAAGGAACACACAATTTATTTCCTCAGTAGGTGAAGAACAGGTCAAATTTTCAGAAAAGACCCCAACAAATTATTAAAACAACAGTATTGTAAGTGCTATTATTTGTTTCAGATGCTTTTATTTGCTGTTGTGAGCTAGCAATAGCATATGAGCAGTGAGAAAACTTTTCTTCTTTCTTCATGGCGTTTTGTCAGTTCTCAAAAATCCCTGCTCCCTCAGAAAACTCTAAAAAATTGTTCTTTTGTCCTCCAAAGCTAATTGAAACTACACTGGAGAAGACATTTTATCTGATTTTTTTTCTTGTCGGATATATAGATTAAACAAGATAAACAGGCGACATTTAGGTTTCCAGTGGGTTTTTTTAAGAACTGTCCTGTAGTGGATGGAGAATTCTGACTTATGTAGTAGGGTTAGAAATATATAAGTTTAATGTAGTAAGGTTTAAAATATAATAAAATACGTAATGAGGTTAGAGATTCCGTAGAAACTGCTGTTCTGAGATAGTGAACAAGTAATGAGTTCATATTAAGTATCATATACATATTAAATCATATATATCATATTGAATTTCAATTTTGAATTGGGGAAACTGTTACTTTTTATTCTACAATTCTAAGTGTTTTTCAAATCTCTCTGATTAAGAAGACAATAAAAATCATTAAAACAGGAAATTATGTCATGGTCAGTCAAGTTTTAACTGCTATTACTTAGGAAGTTTTTAGATGTTTTTAATAAAGTTTTCAAGGTTAATAATGCCTTGTCTTCTGTTTTCCAGTTAGTGAAAGGTAGAATAGAGTCCTAAAGAGTTTGAAAAGTCATGTCAGAATTTCACAAATTCAAAATAATTTGCAGGAGCTGAGGAGGAATCAGGAAAGCTGTAGAAAGTTGTATGGAAGATAAATTCTATTACTTTTTCCCTTAGTGTAGATGGATCATCATCCACATTTATGTTTGTGAAATAAAAGAGCCAGGGCCTTGTCTGACAATCAGCTTTCTGCTGGTCTGTCCAGTCGAAAAAAAGTGGTTAAGGGCTGGTAACTGACAGAATCAGAAGTCTACTCCAAATGTAGCTTGTTCACAGGAATCCATCTTACTGTGCTCCCTCCAAACAAAAAGATGCATCATAATTTCTGTTTGTCTGCTTTGCTGTAAAATAGGAGATTTTAAAAAATAATCTGTTAATATAGAGTGCACAATATAAAATTATTCATATGAAATCAAGAATAACTCAAGACTTCTAGATCCTTATTGCTAATTTCCAAGGCAACTGCTGAAGTCAATCTTAAATGTTTGTTCTCACTTTAGCAGTTTCTGGCAGGGACAATGTTGTGTTGTATAGGACAGCTTGTATGATATCCAAAACAGGACAAAAGTTTGGAAACAATGGGAGAATTTGGCATTTATTAATCGGTAGGGTGTGCACATAGTTTAAATATCTTTACAATGTGAATATTTATGTGCTTTAGAGTCAATAATCAAAAGCTTTGCAGATTTAGGAGAAAGAATTCTATTTTAAAATAAAATTAACATGTCATAAAAAAATCTTAATGTAAGACTGGAATGCAGTATGATATAGCACATCAAGGTTTATGTTTTCAATTCCTTTTATGTACCCTATTCTGAACACAAAGCCCAGTATGTACATGCAGATTGAAAAAGTGGATCAAATGCACGTCAAGCATCAGCAAAGATTTGTGTACATATTTTTGCATCTGGTTTTAAAATGTTGATTTCCCTAAATTATTGTGACTCAATGTATTTACATTTATTATTATTTTGTTTTACAAAATGTCTTTGACAATAGATTCATTAATCACATGCTTGGAGATACCAGTAAATAATAAACCCTTTTGATAGCTGTGGTTTTGTCATTTGAAATCTAGTAAATTTGCCTTTTCTTCTGATTTTCTTAGAATTGTACGCTATTTGCATTACTGTGGTGTCAGGGGTGTATCATGGTAAAGAATATGACCAAAATGCCAGTAGACCATCAAAGAATTCCCAATGCTAAAAAAATGTGACAAGGTTTGATTCACCAGATTTAAGCTTTCTTTATGTCAGGGCAGAAATCAGGCGTACCAGATTCCCGGTCAAGCCTGTAGTGTTTTCCCAAGGGTTTGCCACTTAGTGAAAAGAAGGCCTGTTGCACAGAAGCCTTAAAAGTATAAACTCAGCTATTTTGGTTTTGTGGTTAGGACAGTGCTGTTCATTGAATTTCCAGGTAGGAATCTGGTAGGTTATCTAGCACTCAATAAATTACTGTATGGCCATTGAACTAAAAAAAAAATAAAAGATCAAGATGCTTACAGTGTCATCGCTGGAAATCAGTCAACTGGTCAATCTGCTTATTTAAAACAATTTTATAAAAATGAGCAGATGGCTTCTGCCATAATTTGCCTGTTCTATAAGGGCATGTTTTGATTTGCTATTCCTATTTACAACAACTTCAAAGAAAACTCATTAATTGCCTTGCCATATAAGCTACATTTTTTTGGTTTATTTTTGCGTTTGCAAGCACACTGCAAGCCTGAAAAAGTAAATGTATTGTGCTGTTTAGATTAATGAGTACCTAACCATTTTAGCTTCTGAATGCTTGAAAATTTGACAGCCACTGAAACATAAATATATCAGAGTTCAGGGTCGAAAGAATAAATGAAATGGATTTTTGTTCATACATAGATTGTTTAATGTACTATTTTATCATCCTGACATGTTCAAGGAAGTCTAAATCTACATTCCTTTGGCCAGTTGGCTTGACTTCGCTGCCAGGGTCAGGGAAATGAATAGTCGTGCCAAAGTTTTTTATTCATCCCTATTTACACAGAGTGACTGGAAGCTTTCAGAGTCAATCATTCCAATCACTCATACCTGAACTGAACCCACATGAGTGTAAATGCATTTGGCATTTACCCATCCCTTTGAATTTGCATATTTACCTATATGGTTTGTATCTTTTTTTGTAGGCATGGTCAAATAGTGTTTATTATTTTGTGAGACTAGCTTGACCAGTAGCATCCTCTGTGAGTCAGTGAAAGAAGGAAAGGCGTGTAAAGGACGTACTGAGCAATATTGCCTCAGTTTGCTGTTTGTCTACAGTTTAAGCAGAATACGTGTATGCTGGAGTACGTGTGAGTGAATGTCTCTTTAACTAGCTGTGTGGTGTGAGGGCCAACATGATGAGGTAGAGCACGCCAGTTTTCCTTCCCAAAGGATCTAGTTGTTCATATTGGCAGGAAGTTTTACTTACCAAAGTGGTTAGCAACTGGCAAAGTGAGCACATCCAGGTCTGAGGTATTCCTTGCACACGTTTCTTCATGGGAATTTCTCATCTTAACAAAGGTACAGTATGCAGTGTGCTTAATATTCTGTTTTATTTATCAAGGCAAAGAAACAACTGTATGAGTAAGGTCAATATACAGTAAAAATTATTTTAGGTTGAAGGTCAATATGTTGGTCCTTGTGGTTTGTTGTTTAAATCTTAAGAGATTTTACATATTAGCAGCTATTTCCTGGAAGCAATAGGAGTGATGTGAAATCCTAGAAGGATTTTCACTTTTCATTTTCCTTATCTTCCTTTTAGAGGAGAATGATACTCACCCTCCTAAAATTAGTTCATTTCTTAATTGTAATATTTATATAACTTTTGAAGACTTTTGTATTTTGTGTGTATTGAAGAAAATGTGAATATATTTTAAAAAGTGCACAGATTTCATTCATCTAAAAACTGAATAAAATTAGATCAGTTGAAGTGTTGTGTTTACAAAACTTTTACTCTTTTTTTATCTGCACCAAATATAAAGCTACAAAAGGTCCTTGTTTAAGCTAGCAAGTGCAGGGAATTCTATCCTGCCTCTCATGGACATGCACTGTCCTACTGCTGAGGTAGTTGCTTTTCGCTACTGCATTTGATTTAGAACATTATTTTTATTCAAACAGCTATGTTTTAAATCTTTTGCCTAAAGGAACAAGTTTCTCCAAATAACTCATTGAATGATAAAATTAATTTCTACTCTTGTTTAAAAAAAATAACACAAAATTGTTGTAATCTTATCCAAAACAAAAAAACCCAACACCCCCCCTGCACCAAATAGCAGCTTAAAGGTATCAGAAGTAGTTTATTGAAAAAAAAAAAATTCACTTTTGTTACTGTTGTTGCCAACATTAAGACACATCATGCTTTGTCTTAAGGGTTTTTAATGGGACAGTGTTGTATTTAGTAATTTGTGATCATTACGACAGCCTAGCTGTTGAAAGACCATGTCTGTGATTATCTGGAGGACATCAAGGTGCATCACCTGTAGAACAAGGCCTTGTTTTGGCTCACAGCTGTCCTTCTGGAAAGGCAGTACAAGACTTTGAAAGAATGTTACTGCTAAATCCATCCTTTCACCTCAGTTACAAGCTTTCCTGTATGTGAAGTTTAACTGCAGAGGAGTTATTTCCACAATAAGGCTCCTGTGTTAGCAGTTTTTAAGGCTTGCTATGTGTTCTGCTATCACTGTTTTCTCAGTAGGATGACAGCAGCTGTTCTTTGATTGAAACATGAAGAAAGATGTGTTGAAGTCAGATAAGCATCACTGCTAAAGCAGCTTTACCTCCCAATTTTCTGGTCTTTGTAATATGGCTAGTAATAAAGAATGCTGAAATTGAGCTTTGTACTTGGTTTAAATTATAATCTTACAAGATATGTGTAAATCTATCTAAAGAAATTTTTCTTTTAGTATCTCTGCTTTTTGAGATGAAATGCACTTGTTGTAAACTAAAAGGCACAGAATAAGAGGACATCATCTGACCCTTGGTAGTAGCTCAGTAGCATATTTTTTTTTTATCATTCCTTATGATTATGATTTGCCTAATTGATGACTTACGAGTCTTTTTTTTTTCTTATCTGAAGTGATTTGTAGTTGTACAGAGTAGTTTCTTTTATCTTCGTTTCCAAAGCTGCACTTGTAAGACCATATTCAGCAGCAGATTAATCCTCAAATACCTTGGTTCACTTTTCACAGTTGCTGCCAAACGGGCTGTCTTTCACAGACCATTTTATACTTTTTGATACTTGTAATTAACAGTTCCTTATAGCAAATCTACTTCTGTATTCTGTACAATGAAATTAAGCCTTACTGATACAAAATACTAATGAGGATAAGCAACATGAAAATTTACATGAAACTTTCCATCTCTTATTTTTTTTAAATGCTGTGAAGTATAGTGGGCAAATAACCTGTTGGTGAAACGATCCCAAGTGCTT
>Ga0181612_177695_pt1 | contig 11700 bp, 7 predicted proteins | sample HoacroProtozoa21_FD_119630 | JGI IMG/M metagenome (GOLD analysis project Ga0181612, IMG submission 119630) | Hoatzin crop microbial communities from Cojedes, Venezuel. Combined Assembly of Gp0051906, Gp0051904, Gp0051908 | reverse complement strand
TCTGATCTACTGAACGAAGACTTTACATAATGCAGACACTGTAAAACGAGTGACAAATTTAGGGCAGAAATAAATTGCACATTTTTTAACAGTGGAACTCTTTATCTAGGAATGGCCTGGTTTCTCTTTTCCCTGATGCTTAAGTCAAGATTAGATAGCATGCTAATAGTTCCATGTTAGCTCAACACAGTTATGAACTTGACACAGGATACATGAGGTCTGCTCTTCTTATGCACTGTTAGGTTTTAATTTTGATGAAGTAGATTGTTGTCCTGAATTAATTCATTGCTGATAATGGGACCATGAAGAGATTGTAGCAGAAAGACACTAGACAAATGGACTGTGGAAGGCAACTTGCCTTTACTACACAGCACAAGAGGAACAGGAAGGTTGGCTGGGAAATAAATGCTCCCCTTACCACTTTCTCAAAAGCAGGACTCTACATGTCACCCTTAAGCAGATAAACTGTTAACTGGCAATGGTGTTCTCCCAGATCCAGAGTAAGGGCATTTCTTTCAAGGCCATGCTTCAGTAATTATCCCAAACAGAGTAATCGTCTAGCAAAACAAAAAAAACCCAAATCCCCATATTTAAACCACAGCTGATGCCTAACATGAATGCCTGGAGTATTTACAGGAATTGAATTTGTGCTGCAGTCATGCTAGTTTCTTTCCTTGGTATTGCAGTTGCATTTACCATGGTAAATGACTGCTATTTACCACGGTAAATAAGTGAGAGAAGAATTTGTTAGATCATAAAAATCATGGATGTAGAAGTTACATGGTGAATGGTTGGGAAGGAGCAACCACATTCTCTGATGTTACCTCACCAAAACATCATGATGCCGACATGAGGACTGGTTCAAACTAATTAAAGACCTTTTCCATGTATCTGTGCATTATTTAAGTACAGAATATTAACGAATTCAGTGGCAACATATGGGAATGCATCTTGATACATAACACGAGTGACTTTTGTGTCTATGTGTTATGAGCTACACTGTGCCAAAAAATACTCTAGATTATATCATGTCAGTCTTGAGCAAGTGATGAAGCTACTCAGATTATGCTGCTGTAAGAATTGATCCTAATAAGCAAAGTGCAAAAAGTAATTTCAGGATACCTTGCTGTGCACATGTCTTAGGGAACATGTTAAACCAAATTGCAAAATACCTAGGTGAAATTATTGCTGTCAGTATTGAAGAGTCATCAGAGGTAATGTACTATCTCTTAACTGCTGAGGGAAGATATTTTCCTCCCATTGCTTTGCAGCTTGCGAAAGACCAGACTTATCTATACCCAAAAGCTGTAGCACAGGCCATGTTAAAACAGTCTTGTTTCTGGAGATCAAATGCCTAAGAAATATATTTTTAGTATCAGGAAAAAGGCTCTACTGTGTTCTTTCAGCTGAAGAATTGCCATAGTTTTAAGACGTTATTCTCCTCTTAGGTCTTAGTTCAGCAAAATGCTTCAGCACGTGGTTAATTTTAACCACTTAAGTCATCCCATTCAAGTCAGTGCTTAAACACTTTGCTGATTTGTGTTTAAAGCAGGGAATGAGTGCTTGAATTTTCAAAAGTCTCTAATTGCAATTATATATTAAAAAGGAAGTTTTTAATCTTATTTCTGTATTTGGTGGACAGTTTGGATTCGAAAAGAAATGGCTGCAACTCCTGTTTTATATACAAAACTCTTCTGACTACATGATGGGAGATCGCAATGCAGAACTTTGTTTTAGAATAGTTTTGCCCTGGAATTTATTCCAGCCTTCCAGAATAGAAGCCAAATTTACCTTAAAATCACAGTCTGTCTTATGACAGCCTTAGGTCTCAGACTTGTAATTAAGATACTGTGGCTTAACGAATTACCAAGCTTCAGCTAAGCTGAGGTAATTGTCTGGATGCAAACCTTACAGTAAATGCTTAGCCTAAATGCTGAGTCAATTTATCCCTGGGCAAATGCAGAATAATGTAATTTAACACTTCAGACTAAGCTAAAATGAATCACTGTGTGTTTGCCACAAGCAAAGAGAAGGGACGTAGGCAGGTCCCCCAGCTGAGGAGAGATGTGATAACTCACAACCCTGGTCACTTGAAGAGTTTGAGCCCTTTCACACTGCTGGGAATGTGAAAAAACTGGTGCTCAGCAGTTCTGCCACATCCTTTTGCAGGTGTTTAACGATTTACCAATCTAAGGACATAGTCCAAATCCAGCACACATTGGTAGTGACTGAAATGACCATTTAATGACATATGGTAAGGCTGATGGTTCTCAGTTCATTTCTGGAGGACAAGTGTTCATCACAGAAATTGTGCTGATGAAAGTAGAAGTAGAAAGGGAGCAATTTGTGCACCTCTATGAAGTTAATGAGATCCCCAGGAAAAGGTGATCGAGGAAAGTTATGTTAGAAATCTGTAGAGTTATGAATGTCTTTGAAAGGATAAGCAGCGAACGATTTCCCACTGTCTCTTTCCATTCAAGAACCAGGGAACATCAGAAGAAACTGAGTGGCAGGACAAAGAAAGGAAGAGAAGATGCTTTTTCACATATTTTGCAGTTCAGCTGTGGAACTTCTTGCTGCAGGTTTCTGTAGTTGTGGAAAGTTTAGTGGGATTCAAAAAATACATAGACATCTTCACAGGAGTAAAATCCATCAAAAAATGACATCTTGGCTCAGGAGGTTAGTGAGCCACAGATCGCTTGGTCTAGAAGTACCTAAAGAAGGAGTCAGACAGAACCTGGCTCCGTGGGCGAGTGTGCGTGTCCATTGAAGAGGGCACAGTGTACATGAAGTGTGGCTACGTCATGAAAGACAATCACAGAAGTTCTTGCAACCCTTACAGTCTTTGGAAGACATCATCTTGTGTATAAAATGTCAGCTTCAGCAGAGAATGAGGGCCAGGACTGAGCCGCAGGGTGAACTCATCTTTTGCTTTAAACCAGAGGCATTTTAAGGAAGTGATTCCTTCAAAGCATGGATAAAGTGCTCTGATGTTGCGCATGGGGAGGCTATTCTACTGGGAATTTGGCATGTGCAAGTACGTACAATCATCTCTCAAGCCTCTAGGGTTTGTATTTGATGGGGGAAGAGGCAGCTGTATGCAGATTCATGAGTAATGAGGTCAGGAACTGAAGAAATTCTTGCCAGATACCTCTGACTGGCAATTTTATTATTGCCATACAAGCAGCCAGGGAGACTTAAGATATTTATCAGGAATCATTAGGTTGGATCTGTAGACCGTAATAACTGCACACAAGTTACTGGAAGTAGCAGAATGCTCTTTAAATATTCATTTACTCTTCAAAAAAGGAAGAGAAATTGTCCAGCGTGGTTCAATAACAGACATAGAGGATCCTTTAATTTATCATTTTATTTAAGAGAAGGGACTGATCTGAACCCCATGGAAGCCAAGGACATGCTTAATAAAGTGAACGTGCCACATTTTTGAAGTCTATGGGAAGACAGCTGGAGAACCGAGCATGACATTCAAGCTTCTTTTCCAATGGTCAGAAGGTTAAAAATGAGTTTAGCTTAAACCTTGAGGGTTTGAAAACTCTCACACAACTGTCAATGATGAAATGGAGACTGGCATGGGAATTTGCAGGGGTCTTTCCTAGATGTAGCAGCAGACTGAAATAAATGTGATTTCCTTCCACAAAGACAGGCATAAAATTATCTGCTTATGAAGGGATATTCAATGGCTCAAAGGGGAAACACACAAGAAGGGAAATAAATGGCAAGGTAGGAGTTCTGCGTTCCCCAGTATGATTTTTTTGGGGGGGTCCAGAAAAAATTGGAGACAAGATTTCAGTCTGCTGTGAAAAATGGATGCATAAAGAGGAACACTATCTTGCAAGGTGTCCAAAACAATAATCTCTAACTCAGCATTAACAAAATCTTAGCTGAAGTACAGTGTCCTTTTATGGGCATCAGATTTTAAAAAAAGGAAAAAGAAGAGGCCAACCAAAGGCCTAGAAAACTCTAAAGGAAAGACTGAAGACTTTATGGTGTTCAACACGCATTCTGTCTTCGTGTTTTAAAGGGGAATGGATATAGAGGAAGATGACAAACAGCTCTTGGGGGTGAGCCAGAAAAGAAACTGCAGGCTTAAGCAGGCAAAGGAAATGTCTGCTTTGCACTGGGAAAATAGCAATGGCAGTGAAGCTATGAACTTCCTGCCTGGTAAGTCAGGGTGCCTCCATAGCTGAAGGCTTGTAAGGACAAATTAGACAGATATTCACAAGCAATGATACGGTCAAGACATGTGCACTTCAACAGCCAGCACATGGGGAGTTGCTGACAGCGACCCCAAGTTACTGCTATAGCATCGTTCCTTCCTGGAGTCCGTTCCCAACGCTCACACTTCTCTATTGTACTCTTTATAGTGGAGCAATGGGCACTTCCATTATTTAAGATGCATTTACACCATTCTTAGTCCAGAAACCATGCGTGTGCCAGGAGATGCCTCCTAAGATTTATGCAGCTTGTGGCTTGATACCAGGAAAGAGAAAAACAATTGCACAGTGGGAGAAAAGTACCATTTTTTCCAAGTTAATATTTTCAAACTTTGTAATCTTAACTTTCTGACATGTCAGAGGCCTTTTCACAGTATCTGATTAATAAAACACTTTTCTATTTACTTTTGTTTGTGTAACCTCCCTATTCATGTGGTTTGGTAAAGACATCAGAGGCGACATATTTAAACCATCCTCAGTGACAAATATCTGGATATTTATAAGTCCCTTTAAATCACCTCCTATCCTTGGGTGCTATATGTTCAGCTGCATAACCACTGTTCTGCTTTCTGCATTCTCCAACTATAAATATGCTGGTGTCCACGGATAACATTTTTTACTATTATTTCTCACACAGGGGCACTGATATCAACAAGACTATTAAGATGGGTTGTAGACACTCTGATGGAAACTCCTCAAAACTGGGGTTAGGAAAACACATCCAAATGTCCAGACTGACCCTCCACTAGCTCTGGGTGTTGATGTTAGGAGCGGAGTCACAATAGACACTCTGTGCGTGTATTTGAGAGCAAAACAGGGACACTTCTTAAGGGACACAGATGTAAAACAGACCAAATTTTTAATGTCACTCCACAGTCCAGGTAGGGTTCCCCACTTGATAAGAGTCATAACATGGGCATCTAGGTTTTAAGCATTTCAGAGACAACAGGCTGAATTGAAGTTCGTGAAATACTTTACGGAAGTTAGATTTCTGTGTGTTTCTTCCTACAACCTCCCCTGAAAAGATCATCTGTGTTGGTTCTTTGTCTCATGTGAGGAGCTTTCCCTTTAGACTTTGGATTTCTCTGCCTCCTTTGAGAACAGTACAAAAAGGCTTCCCAGAAACCCAACACTGCTTTCCACTGGGTTCCTGTCACACACCATTCCCATGAACAAAAATCTGTGGTTTCTACTTGGTCAGTAGAAAACCTACCTGTCTCTCCACAGTCAGTGATTTCAGAAGAATCATTGCTAGATGTAATTTTAATCTCTAGTGAGTGAGTTCAGGTAGACAGCAACACAAGGAACATAGTGTTGTGAGCAATTTCTCTTGAGAGCTGCCGAGGAAAGCAGAGCAAAGTCACATTTGCTCATGTCAAATGTCAGCAAGCTAAGACCTATGTGTTTTACTTCCTTTGTCAGGGAGAATGGGAAAGACCACTACAAATTTTCTTAAACCCATGGCTTAAATCCAGAATACCCCAAAACCAACCTTGGAGCATCTAGAGGGTGCCAAACCCTGTCTACGTCTTTTTGGGGTGTCCTGGTGTTAGGCTGTGACAGTAACATTTAGTTGGACCACCCAACAGGCTTTGTGGCATTCAGAAAGCAAAATAGTTGTTAAGTCTCCCATCTGTAGGGTTCCACCAGAGAAAAATGAGTGGTTACATGTTTCAAGAGGCTTAATAAAAATGTGTTTTATTTTCTGTCCTTTGGGAAACCATAGGGAGGTCATCATAAAGGTCCCTGGATCATTCAGTTTATGGCTATGATGGAAAACCTATTAAAAATTCCCTCTGTGATGATAACATTCATTGGGTTTTCCAGTGCTCTCTCTTCCCTGCTGTCAGTCTCTGGTGATGAGTTCAGGTGCAGCAGGCACTCGGAAAAAATAGTGTGACAGCAGGTTTAATTTCAGTTTGGGACTATGTGAAAGCAAGACCATTAAAGGTGATTTAAGGCAGGTGGGGTTGAACCTGTCATGAGTGTTTCATAATGCTCTGTTATTCTTAATGTATGATTACACTAGCCCCTGTGGATCATCCCTGGATTTATGCTGTTTGCATACATGCTTGGCTGTAAATTAGTAGATGTTTTTGAGTGGTGCTTCACTAGCTGGAAGTCGTAGATTTGCAGTCCCTGCTGAGCCATCAACCATCCTAGGGGAGATAAGCCAAGAAGACCTTGATTCGTGGGCTCAGCAGCAGTGGTGAAACATGCAGGACTGTCAGCCTTTCTGGAAAACATGATGTCTTTTTTGCAGATTAGTTGTGTTCCAGTGCTTGGGCAGGGACAAGGAAGGCAGGAGCCATTTGACTTCCCAGGTATCTGTTTTTGTGGTTAAAAGGACAGCACGAATAAGAGTGTATGGTATCTGGATTTGTGTCTTTGGAATTCAACCTCACTCTTCGCCTGCTGAGAGAAAACCTCCAGGCAGCATAATTTCAGGTGTGTTGCAGGTCCTGCAGGCTAGTGTGGCAGCTGCTGCTGGATGTGATGCTCGTTGCATCTGTCTCTCAGGCTACAGAAACTAATGCCTAACCATGACACCCCAGTCATGCCTCAGGCAAACCTTCAAGCTATTTGTTCAGCTGGGGCAAGTTTTCCTTCTTAATCTTTTCAGCTTGGCAGGAGCACTGCTGAGAACACAAGGAAGCTCATCAGCTGCTGGCTGGATGTTTGGACAAGGGGATAACTCCTGCTGAGGCTGGTGAGCTCCAGTCCTGTCTAATTTACATTGTTATTTATTCTGCAGGCATTCCTGTGCTTCCTGAGTACAAGCTGGCTTTTCAGCACGTTTACAGCCACACTCCCACAGAGAGCACGGCAGTGACAGGCAGCTACACACAGAAGCAACGACCCCCTTGCATCATGGAGGACGGATGCTTGTAGGCCAGCAGTAAAATACCACCCCCTTCTGCGGAGAACAAAGAAGATTTGTTCACCAGGGGCCATCTACTTCAGGTTCTGGGACCTCGTATTTTGGTCAGATTGCTGCAGTTTTCAAGACGCAGTTTTCAAGTCAAATTTTTCCAGGTATATGTTACTCCCAAGAAAACCTGGATACTAGGAAGTTGTTTGCTCTTCATCCTGCAGATGAGATTAAGGTGACTTGGTCAATGGCATGTAAGCAAGCGGCACAGCACATTGCCAGATGTGACCATTGGGTCACTCAGAAGGTCAGACCTGCTTGTCCACCCTGCAATATCAGCTGGAAAGGGCTGTTCAGGGCAGGCATGTACAGGCCTGCATGACAAAAACATGTACAGCATCGGAGTGGAGAACTTGGTGAGCTCTCCTCAGCTGGGGGGTGGCAGGAAGTCATCTGTGAGGACTGCCTCCAGAGGGGCACACAGCCAAAATCTCTAGTCCTTAGCCCTGAGAATGGGCACTTCATCTCTAGGGCTGATATCACATCTGAGCTTTGATTAAGTTGTAAGGAGTAAAAGTCATTTCTCCATGCTGGAGGGAACTATATGCACCACTGGTGGTGGATCTCACAAATAAGCAGCGGAAGAGACAGAAATTCTTCATGGCTTGAGCTGAAGGGCCCTGCCATGAGCTCTGTAACCTGGGACTCAAGAAAACAGGAGGAGAAAGGAACAGCTGCTCTGTAACTTCTGCTGGCTTTCTGTGGGTCTTGGTACTTGTTTCAGCCAGACCTGTGAGGTCATGGTTTTAGGAATTTGCACCCACCAGAACTGTGCATATAGTAGCAGGGGTTGGACACCTCCCTGCTGACCAGAAGAGACATGTTGATGATGGGTCCTGGGGTGATGGAAGACCAGCACCATGAGAGATCTTACTTTAGCTCATCATCTGTATCCAAGATCTCAAAGAGGCAGTCCTTGATTTCTCCTCCGTGTGGTGAAATGAATGTCTCCCTCCACCCCAAGGGGAGGACTGTTCTGGAGGTAAAATCCATTTGCAGTCTCAAAGTACTTGAAACCCTTTGGTGCTATGTGGTCATTTGAATGCCCATTCTGACCAAGACATTCTCCTGTAGGAACAAGCAGGAAGAAAACCTCACCGTACACTCCCTCAGCCAGTAAACTACATCCTGGAGAGTCTGATGGCTGTGACAAAATTTGCACTTTATTTTTTCACTGCCACTGCCTCCTTCTGGTGCACCCTGCCCTGCTCCTTCAAGTCAGAGATTAGTTTTAGGTGGCCACAACCCCTTGTCAGTGGGAACGGCAAACAAAATACACTTTTCACTTTGAGCATCACATCAAGACTGCTGTGATGGAGTCAAACCCTGGCAAGGGGAGAATGGCTTTGGTGTCTTTGTTGGCAGCCAGCTACACCTGTCTGAAACATTCCAAAGAGAATTAAGAACAGGTAAATGAAATATCACTGGATGGACACAAACTGCTGTAAGAAAACACCTGAACAAAAAGTTGTCTCTTGCAAGAGCAGCTGCCAATGTGGATTTTTTGCTTCGTGCTGATTGCCTCCTGGACTAGATCTGTCTGCCACATAGCGCTCATGACGGGCACAAGCCTCAGACCAGGAACTGCTGGTCTCAATGGAGTGTCACCTGGGAGGTGATGAACACAAACAAAGGCACCTCTTTAATTTTTATAGTGCTGCTAAGCCCTTTCTTTTGTAGGGTTGGATTTAGCTCAGAGCCCATGGCTGCCTGATGACGTGTGAACGGGATGTCAGCGAGGAACTGACCTTAGAGCTGATGACAAGTTGTACTGGCAAAAGCTGGTGTAGCTGAGTGAAGGCTGAAACCATGTAGCAGCAAAACCAAGGTGGGCTTGGCGCAGGGTGCAGGAAGCAGGCACAAATATGTGGCATGGCAGCTACTGACTAACACAGCAAACACCACGACACAGGAGTGATTAGGGCATGGATCACTTGGGAGATAACAGCATCTTAGGGAAAAAACCCCACCAAACCCAAATAAACAAGGTATGGGACTGTGAAAACCAAGCCGAGCTGCCACTGTTGCTGTCTCTGTATTGCACTCCTAATTTAAATGAAATTTACAGCAAGAATTATAGTTTTCCCCTGCCTCCTCCTTTTCTTGTGGAAGTACTTGTTTTCCTTTACCTGGGAACAGAGGACACTTTGTCTGTAAATCTTTATGGCTTTCCTGCTGTTTCATATTACTTGTGTAGCTCTGAACTACTTTGACTTGTACCTGCCTTCCCTCAGGCAAATTTCCCATGTTCAGATTTCTATTCAAAGTGACCCCAGCACTTCTGGAAAGCAAGGAGGATATAGCTGCTTACATCCTTCCTGTACTCTGCGCAAGGATTTTCATGTCACCTAGAGAATTCATTTAAGTGATTAGATATACATGTGCATAGATCCACACAGTCTTTTGCAAGCAGGCAGGACACGTTTTGCCCACAGTTCAAATTGGTCCAACAGCCATGGAAACGCAATCACAAGGGGCTGAGTGACAACTAATATAGCCTACTTCTCAAAAGCACTTATTAGCTAGGCTCAGCAATACACTAAAATGACTGCATTACTTCCCACATGGAGCTGGCTTGTGCTGGGTAAATTCAGAGCACAGTATTTCATGAAGACAGGCCTGAAATTTCGTCCCATAGGGTCCTGACTTCTTTTAATGAGGTTTATCAGATTCGGATAGAAGAAACAGAATCACAGGAATAGAAAAATCTCCACAGACCACCAGCCTGGAGATCATAGCTGAAGAATCTATCTGCAAGGACTAGCAAGACCCCAAAATGAAGTGAACACGACTGATGTTGGCAGTTTATTACAGTTGTTGGCTGGATTAGTGAACATACATACACTTTTTTTTTTTGGTAAGGTATTGTATTTTAAGCCAAAACCTGCTGTGATTTATGTACTATTTTAAATTTAAACTAGAGTGCATTGGTGTATTTCCAAAATAAGGAAATTCACAGAAGAACATTGTTCTGGAGCCAGAGGACATTACAGACATGTGGCTGTCTGTGACTACTACCCTGAGTCAGGGTGCGCAAAGCCAGCATTAACCTGCAGGGGTAAATCCACCTGCTCCACATTTCTTCCATTCCCTTCTCCGCTCTTACAGCAGCAGTGGCATCCCTGTGGTCTCATGAGGAACAGGGTCAGGGAACTGATCTGGTTAAAAACTAGTGGAAGCATAAAAGCAGTTCAGTTTCAGCTGGCTGAGCTTTCCAGTCTTAATTAACTTGTGACTGGAGCAGGACTGTCTTCTTCACCGGCAGCAGAGTTTATGGTGGGTGACTCTGACTAGGTGTTAAGCTGAAGCTTTCCCTGTGGCTGCTGATGCTACATCAGCACAAGATCACAGGGAGCTGTATCCAACGCGACCTCAGACCTGGTGTACCAGGCAAAAGACACAAGTCAGAGACTGCAACTGACATGAAATCGTAATCTGCACTAGTTTCTTGAGGGCAACCCCTTGTTTCCTCCAAAGCCTTCTTGCTTTGTGCAGTGGTGTACAGACACCGGTATCCTTGTGCAATGGACCTTGAGTCCTCAAGGCTTTCTGACCATAATAATAATAACAAGATGAACCTAGGAAAAGGATTGATTTAATGTGTCTGAAACAACTGAGCTGGCTGCCTGTCTCTACCTTTCACCTGTATGTGAATTACAATCACTTTTGAGAGAACAAAGGAGAAAGGCACTACAGTCTCGGGAAGAGCACAGTTTGGTGGGAAGTGTATTAGAACAGGACCTACATAACCTACATGGAACATTCACATTCCAGCATCCAGCTACAGACATATAACTTATCTGCCTAGTTGCCCTCTTCTCTGTCAGATGCAGTGGGGAGATTGGTGATCCAGAGCACAAGAAATTAGGCTCCTTCTCTGACTTATCCTCTAGAGGAACTTCTGCTTTGGTTTTGAAGGATGGAGAGTCCTTATAGGTTTCTAAATTAAACCAAACCACATCTTTTGTGTTTGGGAGAGAAAGCAACTAGCTTTACTCAACTTTCCCCTGTGAAAAACCTTTCAACTGGCAGCATTTTCCTCACACATTAAAGAGATCTCATCTGAAACCTGCAAGATTTTGGGACCTCTTTCCAGCAGTTGGTTTGCCACGCCCAAAGCCATCCATCTACATGGGCAGGTGGCTGAGGCCCCAGCTGTACCACAGAAAGGTTTTTGTGGGTCCCATGAAGCTCCCCAAGACCCTCCACTGAGGTTCTGGATGTGTTTTTTTCCTCTGCCCCATTCCTGCGGAGTCACAGGATCCTGGAATTGAAGCTGGCAAGGGATGTCAAAAACAACCAAAAGGGCTTCTTCAAGTACATCAGTAGTAAAAGAAAGGCTAGGGACAACGTGGGGCTGCTGCTGAATGAAGTGGGTGTCCTGGTGATGGAGGATGCAGAGAAGGCAGAGCTACTGAATCCCTTCTTTGCCTCAGTCTTCAGTGCCAAGGTAGCCCCTCAGGAATCCGAGGCCCCGGTGGTAAGAGAGGAACCCCACAGACAGGATGACTGTCCCTTGGTCTAGGAGGACTG
>Ga0181612_172838_pt1 | contig 11700 bp, 9 predicted proteins | sample HoacroProtozoa21_FD_119630 | JGI IMG/M metagenome (GOLD analysis project Ga0181612, IMG submission 119630) | Hoatzin crop microbial communities from Cojedes, Venezuel. Combined Assembly of Gp0051906, Gp0051904, Gp0051908 | reverse complement strand
CCACAACCCACCGTTGCTGTCCTAAAGCCAGTGAATGCTGATTTCAGTCCATGTGATGTGGGTCAGCCATGTCCCTCGTGTCTGAGGGTATGGCTGTGAACTGGCTTTATGAAATGAAGTGGGTTTTTCCTTTCACATTGTCCTTTTTTTTTTAGCCCCACAGTGCATTATCACTGACAATTCTAGGGCCTGCCTCACCTTGCATTACTGTTGTTTTACTCTTGTGTAATTCCACTGATTGACATGGCCTCAGACTTTACTAAATTTGGAGTATCCCAGCCTGCTGTTTTTCATATAAATTAAATCCAGCTTTCCTCATACGTATTAGGGGCAGTTTTATCTCTCTAGAAGCTGTGACTCTTCAGGAGTATTGTTACATCTGCTTCAATGTGTTACGTGCAAAGTCTCCCTTTTTGTATTTTTCCCAGGTGAAAAAATAGATGGTTCTCCAGTTACCACTGTCAGAACATTTAACAGAAACTTCATGCTTCAAGGATCTCTAACACAAAGAACTAAAGAGAGAAAGAGCACTGCCAAGGAGTTAATGGTAAGCTCGTAACAACTGTTTTTAAAACTGCTGTTAAAAGCAGTAAAGAGAGATAGCGGTATCTGTGTAGGCAGCCGTGCTTCAGCATCTTCACAAAACTTCTCTTCATAGTTTGAGGAAAAAGAACAGAGACCGCTGAGGAAGCTCTCAACAAATAGGACCAGTGTGTCCTGGAAGATGTCTGACTATTTACCATAGCGCAGCAGCTGCTGAATGTCAGCCTGTGAGAATGTACCCTGGCTGCCAGCTCTCCAGGAATGTGCTCCCCGTATTTTTAAAAAAGTAAATAAATCAGTGGTCCCCTGCAATTCAGGCTTCTGAGGCAGACCCTCGCAGAACCAGCTGCATGCTGTAACTCAGCAGGTGAGAGTCGCCTTGAACCTCACTGATTTTTGAGAAATGTTCAAAGGTGACCAAAGTGGAATTTAAGGGGCAGATAGGCCATGCATTGGCTCTGCAGGGTTTGCACAAATAGGCTTCACTGGACAGCTGTCAATAATTTCTTCCAGAGCAGCCATAGAGGGATAAGCAAAAAAGCTGCCTTTCCCAAAGCAGTCGGCCAGTAGATACGTGACAAATAGGTGGGGAGGTGAGAGGGGGAAGGAGCTGGCTCCCTAGAAGCTTCAGCAAGCTTGCTTTGTGTTTCGCTCACGTTTTCTTCTTTCCTGTCCCTCTGTTCTAGGAACCTGCTATAGGATCTGCTGTGATGTACTAAACTTACACTTCCCTACTGCCAATAACACACTGCCTAAGGCTGTACACTAGAGTGCCTTTACTTAACAGCCATTGTGTATGTCCAGCTGAAAATGGACCCTCAAGAACCCACAATGCCTCAGTTATAGGGCTTCGTTTGGATACCTCACTGAGAAAGCTGTCCAAGTCTTCAGCATTGTGGTCTGCTAAAGGAAACTCTGCCTTAAAGTTCTCACGAGACTCTAGAGAGGATGCTGAGTTTCAAAAGCAAGGCTCCACATTTTACGATGCACTTTTTCTCCCCATTGATTGTACTAAAGTATGTCATCTTTAAACTGAAGTATGTTTTTGTACACTCAATCATAATTCTAGGCCAATGTTTTGTACAAAAAGAAAGAACAAAGCAGACCTGTGATCCATATTTGCTGGCCTCTCACAATTCGCATAGGCATCCGTCTTGTCGAGCAATAAGAACAACAGCAGCGTACGCTGCTTTTCAGCTGTGTGCTGGCAGCGGGGAACCACTGTACCTAGCTCTGCTCCCAGGCAGTCAGTGGGAGTTTTGACAGGGTTTGTAGGAGGAGATAGGATGTGCAACGACTGCTTTGTTCACTGAAGGTGCTTTTGGCAGAGTGAACATTCGAGCTCTAGAGCTAGGTATTTTGCTCTTGGCGGCCGGGGGAACATGGATGTCACGTTGACACGTGAATCGCTGGCAGCGCATGTGGACCAGATGTCTGTTCAGTTACGATCCTGGCGTCTGGCAACATTAGAACCCTGTTGTGAAACAAACACCTTTGTATGTCTCGTTCTTCTTGGTCGAATTGTCCGCTCGGTGGTGCCCAGCCATGCTGTAGTTCAGCATAAATTCTGAGCAAATCGTTCAGATGGGAAAAAGAAAGTAAAAGCACTGTGGATGAGATCTCGGCTGACTGGCTGGTGGTGGCTGTAGGGTGGGTGCAGCCTCTAAGAGATTCCCTTCTGCTTTGTCCTGGCTTTTCTGAGGAGGGGGCAGGTGCAGCCCAGACATCTCTTCCTTTACTGGTCTGCAGCCAGCGCAGAGTAGCTGGGGGCTGTCACTGGTGCCATGTGCACCCCGCTGTCATTGGACCGCTCTGAATTGGACTGTGAGTAGTAACATCTCTTCTTTCGTTTCTTGAGACCTTTGAAAGGTGAGCCAACCTGGTTTGCACAGATGTGAGGGCAGAATTCGGCCCGCTCTGTTTAATGTATAAATATATATACAAAACAAATAGATTTTATTTATATATGCAATCCAGTAAAGGAGATTAAACAGAGTAGGATGCCTAGTAATTTTTTTGTTATCCAGTCTCCTCCTCCTTCCTTGACTGTTCTCGTGTATGTACACAATACATTTGCAGGTTCTGGTTTATGCAGGTATGCGTGTTATGGAATGTCATTAATGGTGGTCGGTCTACATATTCATCTGATAAATAATAACTAATATTGTATATGTAATATCAATACAGAAATAACTAATTTTAATAGAATAACTCTTCAGCTTTTGTTCTGTTAGTGTGATTTAAAGAAGCCAACAAAGTTTGGAATAGGTTGTTTTCCTTAAGAGGCATGAAAAGCAACTATTATCGTGTTACAATGTTAAAATATTCAGTCTTCTTTGACAGAAAAATGTGTACTGTGTAGGCAATGAAAAAAAAACAAAAAAAAAATCCCACCTGCTATAAGGCATTTGAATTTTTACAAATGTTTGTTGTGCCAAATATGTGCAAAGATATAATTTACTGTTTTAACAGAATCGTAAAAGCATATGTTATAGCACACAGAGAATTATTTTGTCATCAAATGATTTCAATCTTTAGTGTTAATATTTATATTTAGATTAATTTTTATAAATGAAAATGTTTTAATGGGTAAAATGAAGACTATATGATCTATTTGATTAAGTCTGAGTGACTATTAAGCTTGCCTTGTTGTTGTTATCTGCATACTCACCAAGAATTATTGTCAAGAGAAATGATAAAAGAGTAAAAGCGATTTATGAAAAGAATGCCTTTTCAAGGACTCAATTCATAAAAAAAACCCAAAAGTTCTTCTCTGTGGTTTGGATTTATGTGCACGTCAGCCAGGAGGCGTGCAGGCTCAGGTACTGCCTGTCCACGAGCAAGCCATCCCCCATTGAACCTCAGAGGAGGAAAACTCTCCAGCATCGCCTCGGTTGGCTGAGGGGAGGAACACACCCCAACGCACTCGCTTCAGATTTTTTCCGCTGGGGCTAGGGTGGGAGGAATCCTGTTAGGAACATTTGATGGTTAGTCTTCTCCAGACTGTCAAGTCTGCTGGGCAAAATACCATCTCAAACAGAGTTCCTCAGGCAGAGTTTCTGTAACTCGCACTGGGGTTGCCACAAAATGGCAAACTGAGCGAGAACCCTGCCCATAATGTTAGTCTTGTATTTCCAAAGTCCCATGTGATGAATGCTGATCAAAATACTTCTTTATCAGCGTATTTTCTCCACCATGAGGGCATTCATTTAGACTACCATGTTTTAAGTAACACTTTGGGTCAGCAGATATGTTTTATTATAAATAGTAATAACTACCTTATTATTATAAAAATCCAATCCTTGCTGACAGACCATTTGCAAAGAGAAAAAAAGGGTAAAATTACTGAATGATTAATTCAACCACTATTAAATTTTAGTAGTAATTCTAACAAAACACAACTAGAAATGCAAGTTCATTCTAAATCGTCTTTTGCAGAATGATTCTTGGCCTGGATTTAACTGTCAGTCATTAGCTAAATTGTAAACTATCTGTTTTGGACATAAGCCATAGATTAAACTGCACTCAAATATTATAGCAGGTAGTAGTTACTAATCAAGATTAAACATATTGGAAATAACACTTCTTATAAAATTAATATAACAAAGTTAATTACCGTGTGAAACATGAGTATTGAGCCACAACCCCAAGCTTACTGATGTGGCCTAATGTAATAGATGGTGCATTGCTTGTGATCCTCAAAGAATGACTTTAGCTTGATCAGATAATGTACTTATACACAACCACCTTGTTTAAAGGGAATCAGCTTGTTTAGGCCGTTACCCCTTTTGGATAACGGTGCATGATTACATGCAGTAGGCACAAAACTACTCTGGAGAGTTTAATTAGCCTATTGTGGGTTTTTTCTTCAGCAGGGAGAAAATACCTGAGATAGAAGCTCCTTTCTGCTTATTAGTGTATCTCACCAGCAGTACAGGAAAAATCATAAGAGGGCAGTGGGTAGTTCAGGGCTACATTTCTACGAGTGGATCTTAACAATCTATATAAAAACTACACAGAGAGCACCGATATTTCAAGCCATTAATGCAGGTACGTTAAAAATTAGTGACAGCCTTTTTTCTTTCTTCCAACCATTGCTTTTTATTTTTACATATCAACAGCCATTGACTTTGAAATGTGACAGGAAGGTGTCATGATACACTTAACACTGCAGGTTTAAAGCCCAGCACAAAGCTGTGTGGGTTTTGGATAAACCTAATGCTACAGTGAACAGCAGCAAGGGACTGGTGGGGATGGAAGAAGCAGCAGCAGCATTTTTATAAGCTATGGTTGCACTCGGTTCTAGTGTCCATGCGTTGTCTTTTACCTGCGCCCTGAAGATGTTTCTTTTTGAAGGACCTTGCACAAGGAGCAGAAAGAAGAGCAGCGTGGGCTTGCTAGGCAAAAGCAGAACTGGAGGTCTGAGGTGCAGGGGAGGGCGCAATTCAAAGAGCAGAGGTTAGGTCACCACCTCGGGGAACAGGGATCACCAGTTGTTGTCTTCTGTGTCCGACACTTCTTGCTCCCACAAAGCGTTCAAGATGAAATCCAGGTGTCTGCTCACAGGCCTCAGGCTGCTGTGGCTGCTTCTCAGCTGCCGCTTGCCAAACCGACCGATGGGGCGAACGCCACGGCCCACGTACCAAAAAGGATCGATCTCAGGACCTGGAATTCAAAGCAGTCAGTGAAGCACATTCCACTGTACTTAAAGGCAGCGTTTCCTGAACATCTCGAGGGTGTTAGATGGCTTATTTGTAGTCCAGGAAAAAAAAACAAAGGGAAAGGCCGCAGCCAGACGCACAACTTCCTGGTGCCTTTGAGAGTTGCTTTCCATGCATAGGGCCCAAAGGAAGAGGATTCAGATGCAAAATTAATTTTCATCCCTCTGGGCTGCAACCTGCAACTCGAACATAAGCCACAGCACCCATCAAATTCAGGAGGGCCCAGCATGCTCTAAAACTGATCGGAACCCTGGAAGAGGTTATGGTGAAGCGTACATCCAGAAAGACCATAGCAGCTCCCTGTACCGCCACTATTAAACTGCCCTCTCTCAGCTAAAGTCCTGAAGGTCCCACTGTCCAGCCTCCATTTCTGCTGTCTGCACCATGTACGGTATCTCTACGGGCTGGATTGCAGAGGGGGTTCCCACGTAAGAGGTAAACGTAAAAAGCTGATTCTTGTTCACTTACAAAGTTTTTTTCGTGAATGGCATTTTTTCTTTTAAAGGATCTGGAGTACACCTGTACTTGACTTATTTTTATCGCCTAGTTTTAGAGCAGGTGTGGAGAGGGGTATAGTTTGGGTTAAAAGATATAGCAACAGGGAAAATCTACAAAGCGCTGGAGATGATGCCACCCCAAGGAAATGTCTAATCATTCCAAAGCCAGAGGACTGTCAGGAACAGGAATAAATTTCAATTTAAATGCATTATATATCATCCAAGTCATATGACAGTCTCAGGCAAGGCAGCAGGATTTTCCTCTGGGCATTTTGATGCTTGAACACGAAAATAAAAAGCCACTTTGGCTGTAAATTTCTCCATAAATACATCTGGTAAGTCTTTCCACACAGTGTTTAACACCCGTTTAACAAAACTCAAGTAACTTCATATTTTTCAGCTGGGTACCTAAAAATTGAGGTTCCCGACATCTCAGGTGGTCTTCAGTGAGGAGAGGTGTGCCACTGAGAGCCCATGCACCTCATTCCCCACACCCCCTCTTCCACTCCACCTACCATTATCAGCCTTTGCCCCTTGGGGGAAGATGAGATTTCCTGATAAAGATTTTCTCAAAAATCTTTCAGACTGTGTGTTAGCTTTTACTTGGGATGCATGGTATTGTTCCTCACTTGGCCAGCCTCTGCTCCTCAGAGCATCTCTGAGTGGAGACACTTCAACCACCTGTATTTTGACTTTCAGACAACTTGTGGTTTCAGGCAGAAATGCAGATGGCTGTAAAGCAAACTTAAGCTTCTGGCCCTTGCTTCCTTGTTATGCCATAGAAGTAGTTGTGAACTACCCCAAGTCTACAGAACACAGCTGAAAATTTGATGCTTAAATATTTGATGTATACTGCCTTACATTTTCTTTGTCAGTCTTTGGTACATTAGTATATCCCCTGGTATTTATCAAAAATTACGCTATTTCCCTTGGCTAATTAAAGGCTGTGACAAGGATATTAGGTTCTGTATATGCACTTACAAGTTTAAATGGAAGTACAGAACCCCCCCCCCATTTCACCATAGAAACACCCACATGGATTTCCTGCTGAACTTTGCCTGACAGCCCAAACCTGATCCCTCGATGCACCAGAGACCACGGGGTGACCATATGGGAGCCCATCGCATTTCATCAGGTGAGATTCATACTTACTTCTGTTGTCTATCTGGTGTTTAAATGGCCTGCTCTGTCCTGAAGCAAAGCTGAGCGATACCAAGAGCACCAGCATGTAGACAGTGACCAGCTTTAAGTGCTTGGGTGACCACTGGGCACGTGGTGTCCACGAGATTGGATGCCACATGATGGAGCAGTGGTGGGAAGGCTGTGAAGAGAAGACTGAACATGGAGAACATGTATGAGTTAAAGCTTACAAGGTGAAGGAAGGTGTCAACTGTTCCTCTCTGTCAGAGCCATTTCATGACACAAGATCTGTGTAACACTGACACTGGGGATGTTCCGAGTATTTCTGTTTGAAGGTAAAGTGTATGCAGTGAGCCACCTACTGAGAGTTAAGTCTTGCAACTGGAGGCTTCTTCTCACCATCAGTGAAAGCCCCTGTCATGGCTCCGCAGGACATTCGTGTCCCAGCCCTGAGCTTCCTGCTGACTTTGTGTGGCCCTCTGTATGACCATGGGCATTGGCCACCAAAGTGTGTTTGAGCCACTACTTTCATCATCCTTTCCTCACTTGTAAAATATGTCTAACACTTGCATTTTACACACTCTTTTTTACAACTAAAGGCATTTCTGTATGAATGGGGATGCTCCTCCCATGTCATCATTCCCTTTCACAGCCAGGATGCAAAGCTATGATTCCCAGTGATGTTTCCCACTGGTAGATGTCCCGATCCTGTAAATGCACCCAGATGCAGACAGATGAGAAATCCTCCCCCCTCCCCGAGAGAAGGGCTGTGCAGAGCAGAAGGTGCCCAGCTGGGAAAATGGCATCCCGGAGGTGCAGGATCCCGGGCTCGGGTCACCACTGCACCCTGTCTCTGGCATTCCGACCCAGCTTCCTAGCAGCAGCAGCAGCAGCTCTCCCGGTCTGCCTTGTAACAAGCAAGGGCTGCCTTACACAGGCAGCCAGGAGCCTCTGCCTACAGCAGTCAGCAGGAGCCCTGTTTGCTTACGCGTCACTTACGGTAAACATACAGGTACGGAGCGACAGGAAATCCTCTCGGCTGTGCCTACACAGAGGGTTCTCCCTGTGTACGGGTAGGATTTTTTCCCCTGCTGCCGCCAAAATCTTAGCCTGCTTTCAGTACCGGCAGAGCAGGAAAGAAAGTCTTTTGATGCAAGATGCTCCCAAGCACACTGCACAGGCAACACAGCAAAAGCATGTGGAGACTCTGGTTGTGTCCTTCATTAACATGCAGAGTCAAAAGCTCCTTAACCCCTAGCATTCAGTGAAGGTTTGTTGGGGTTTTTTCCCCACACTGACAGTTACTTAGCAGGCAGCTTAGAGCAAAATGATTTTAATCCCCATGATTTCAACAGAACTACAAATTAACTTTTTCTAACTTGAATATCTTATAACAATCTCACAACAATCAGGACTAAATGATGTTAGCATGTAAAACCACATGGGATTAATTCTGTCCTCGGTGTCAGCTGGTGTACATCTCTTGTTGCTCCATGTTTAGCAAAGCCTGAAGATGAAAAGAAGATATTTTGAGGAATCTCTCCGGTGTGCTTACAGCGCTGCTAACAGATTTTCCAGCTTACTTGCTGTCTGGTTTTGTCTCTAGTTTTTGTGGGAGCTGAGTGGCAGAAAGGAAGAGCTTGCCTTGAGCTCACTGTTGATGAAAGACAAAAATAAAGGGAAGAGGTTTTAGCACAAGCTTTTTGCTAAGCAGTGCTGTGTCTCAGTCTCCACCAGCTGGTCCTGTGCCCGCATCAGCCACTCTGACCGCCTTCTGGAGTGCCATTATTCATTCAGCTCTTTGCTCATACCCGTGACCTGGCTGGGATTTCTGTGAAGCACATGGATCCCGCTGCACCTCAGTAAATAACGTGCCACCCTTAAATAATCAGGGGGCTAAGCACCTCCAATCCTCCCTAATTTTGCCTCCTCTTAATTGTCCCATCTCTGTTTGTATGGGGAGAAACTGAGGCAGAGATAATGCCACAAACTTGACCCTGCATGATGCTGAGCATTTCTAACTCCAGGATAAGCACAAAATCCTGGTTACCCACTCACAGTCATTTCGCATTGGCCCTGATCAATAACAGGGCTGGGAGATAGTCTGTGATCTCCTCAGGTCCAGACCTGCCTTAGCCCACAGCCCTGAAGCTTTCTTCCAAAGAGAAAAACAAGACCTCATACAGTCACTCTATGTGCTCTCCATTTCCAACCACTAAATGATCACAAAAAAAAGTCCTTACTAGTTTCAACAAAACTTGACTCATTTAAAAGTTTCAGGAATAACTTGTCTCCTGGAGCTCAGCAAGAAGTTGGCACCGCTGCCAGCTTGGTCAACTTGCCACTTCTGCTTGGTCCCTGAGCAGAAAGAGCCTTTAAATTATGGCTGAGCAACACCTGTGACAGTGGCCCAGCAATTTCCACTGACTTGAGAGGAAAAAGTTACAGCCTGTTAAAGGCACTAGTAAAGTTACAGTGAGGCAGCGGTATCACAGCTTGCCGTGGGTCTGCCTCATGTGAGTGGTGGGAGACCAGCCCGGCTCTGCCTCCGGGCACGTGGGGACTCTCAACACACCAAACTCGAGCTCTGCTGCAGATCCATCGCATCTAAACCTGCCGTGGATGTCCACAGAAGACAGGGTTCTATTAACTCTTTAAACCCTAAGATAGCATCTTATTTGGGAGCAGCAGCTGTGTGCCCCCTCTCCAACGCAAACACGAATGGCTTTCACATTTGCAAGCAGCACTGGAAACCCCCACGAGGGATCAAAGCCCGGGTGAACCCAGGCCTGGGACCACGGCTCATTTCAGGGCTGAGTGGCACGGAAGGCACGCGCTGTGGTGCTGCCGGCTCCTGCGTGCGCTCTCCCTGCAGGGACCCAACTCTGCCCGCCGTTTCAGCTGCGTTGCCTCAGCACCGTCTCCTTCGCTGCAAAAACTGGACAAAAGTTACGCAGCACAGAGCACAGCTGCATACATGAATGCAGAAAACCTAAAGCCCCGAAAGAAAACAAGGAAATCCAGCAAGAAAGAGCCAGGACAAGCGCTGAAGCAGCTAAAGGGAGGCACTCACCTGTTCGCACCAAAGCTGCTCCTCAGGTAGCCACCGCTCCAAGCAGAAGCCGGGCAGCTGCTGGGGGCTTGTGCCTTTTATACTGGAGCGAAGTGGGCTTGAAAGCGGAGGGGGGAGTCAAGAGGTGGGCCAGGAGGACGTCAGCGCTACTAGTGAGCAAAATTTAAATTTACGCAGGGAGGGGACGAGGACTGTGGCTCTATTAGCAAGCCATTGCTCAGGGCAGGGAGCAGGAGCTGAATGATTGTGGGGGGCCTGGCAGGACACCTGGCTGAGGCCCCCCCAGCCCCCAGGAGGAGAGCAGAGGGGAGGGGGCTGCTGCCACGTCGCCGTGGGTGGGAGGATATGGGCAGAGTGGAGCAGCACTGGCTGCTACGCTCTGTGCAAGGGAGCCAGTCTCTCCGTGCTGCCCGGTGAGATGCTCTGTCCTAAGAGAATGCCCGTGGGGGGAAACACTCATGGCTGGGGATGAGGAGTGGGGGGAACGAGGAGACGGACCATGGGAAGCTCTCACAGCCAGCAAGCTGGAGCAGCCAGGCCACACGCCCCTTCCCACCCCTTGCTCCTCTCGCTGTTGTCCCACCTCTGCTTTTTGCTTGGGACCTTACTTGACGGCAGCTCCTGTCCCATTCAGCCCCTAACCCACGGCTGGGGTCAGCTGACCCACACATAAGTTTTAGGCCATACCGCAACACAGCACCCAGGCAGCTGGTGAAACCAGCTGTGATTCCGTGCTTACCGGCCTTGTGGCAGGGTAAATGTCACCTGCAAGAGGCTAACATCTCGTGCAGTATTGTATTTCTACAGCAGGCATCTCTTTTGTGCAACTATTTTTAACTCTCTCTCTTGACTAACGTGCCGTCGCAGCCTCGCTGTTACAGATCTCGCTGCTCTAATAGCTGGGACCGTGTTTGCCATGAAGGTTTGCAGAGGAGCAGCAGCTGAACTGGCAGGCGTTTCACTCCTGCAGAGAGGCTGAGACACCAGACGTTGCTGAGCTGCTTGGGGACAGCAAGCTCTCTTGCAGAGATCTCTGCAGATATGAGGTTGTGCTCTGCTCCTGTTGAGACTGACTACCTGAAGAAACAATTTTTAAAGCTGTGCTTAGGAGGCTCTGATGCATGACCTGGTCCGTAAGCTTGAGCCTGGATAGGAAATGGTGCAATCCTGTTAGGATGAAGTGGAAGTTCAAAACCAAATCTCTTGTTTACTTTTTCTATAAAGGCGCTTCCAGCTGGGAAAACCTCAAAGTACAAATGACACTATTTCACTGCAGCCACCTCCCAAAAGAAATGAGATTATTTTTTTTTTTTTCCAAAGGACAATTTGTGGGGTACTTCTACAAGGAATCACGATTGAAATTTTGCCTGGCCCTGCCCTTACTCAGTATCCAGGCATCAAGTCAGTGACACCACCACCACCACTGAGGCATATGGTCACTAATTGTGGGGATTAAAATAAATCTCTCATTTACGTGTAATAGATTGCTTTATGGGCATGTGCATGAACACAAATGGTAAAGAAGCAAGAGAAATACTCTTCCATTCTCCAGTTTCCACCTACTAACAGCTAAAAGAAGCGTCTTCCTCATAGAAGGAAGACTCAGACTACTCAGGATTACAACTGCAAAATATGAAAAGCACTTCAAGTCCGTGATAGCACTAAAGATCTTTCTACAGCTAACACAATCGATAATGTATATACATGCTTTCTTCAGCAACCTCCT
>Ga0181612_169220_pt1 | contig 11700 bp, 5 predicted proteins | sample HoacroProtozoa21_FD_119630 | JGI IMG/M metagenome (GOLD analysis project Ga0181612, IMG submission 119630) | Hoatzin crop microbial communities from Cojedes, Venezuel. Combined Assembly of Gp0051906, Gp0051904, Gp0051908 | reverse complement strand
GTGAAAATACTCACATTTTCAGAATTTATGGCCTGTCTGACACAAGAATAAAAGCCAAACTGTTTAGAAAAACAAGAAAGCAAGTTTCACTGTGTTTCACTTCACACTGGAATGTGTTATTTTCACCATGAGCTACCTCTGCCTATATGTCCTTTGCATCCTCTGCTGGCACCTGGTGGCCTGTCAGATCTTGTTAGACTGGCATTGGCTCCCTGATGCTGGCACAATACATATCAGACTCCTAGTTACTCACTACTGACTAGCAGCTAGGTATTTTCGTCAGATTTTTTGTTGTTAAGAGTACGCTTAAACTTAGTATGAGTTTTCAAACGGGGCAATATCTGACAAGAATCACATAAATGATCTGGCACGGTCTTTACTGCAACCTTCAGCTGCAGGATTCCAAAGCCAGGGTACCTGGAAATCCAGAATCATTGTTGCCTGTTTATAGCTCTGGTCAGACACTAGAAAGTAGCTGGGATCCCTGAGATGAAACTCTTGATTCCTCTTAGCTATATGTTCATGCCTTGAGAGTTAGAGAGCTTAAGAAACTACTATATGTGGCTATACATGCAGTTACTATATTTATATCTCTGAGGAAGCCTGCACAGCTGGAAGCTTGGGAGATCAGCTTCAGAGAAGGCAAGCAAGAAAGCAAAGAATCAGGACAGTTTTGAGACTTCCTTAGGTTCCCTCATGAATTTATCAAAGCAGAAATGTTTTAAATTCCAATATAAATATCCTTTGTCATTGTTCTCACAGACTACAAAAAATTCAGTTCAATGAAAATTTAGGGTTGGTTCCTGCAACATGAATCATGCTGTGGGGTCCCTACCAGCCTCAGGACTTCACCATAACTTAGGTGCAGCACTGCTTTCTTGCACTGCTGCTGCAAGACTAGATAATAGGTAGGTTTTGATCGGTCCTGATACATTTTTCAAACAATCTTTCTGTCAATACAGAGATGTCTGAAAAAAACCCAAAAGAATATTTTGCCCTGACATATATATATTTTGCTAAAGATAAAGGTAAAAATCAATGGTTGCTCTTGAAGTGTTGCTTTACTAATACTTTTACTTGGATAAATAACAATTTTTCTATTATAAACAGCGATTTTATTATCTAGTCAAAAATATGTGGCAGCATATGTCATATTGGCATGCTTTTATATATGTAGATATGTTTTTTAGATACACAAACATATATAAGTATGTAAAGTATATAAAATGCACATACATGTGCATAAAATAACATTTTCTTGAAAGTCTAACTGAGCTGTGTCATTGTTATCCACAGATGGATTCTGCACTTACTTAACAGTAGTATAAATCTGAAGAAGACTATTATTCCACACAGTAATGGAGCTGATCTACTTTTAGTTTAACCAAGAGCAGGCTCCTGTGCATTCTCCCTGATTTCTCTTCATAATCAGTTACAGAGAATTACTGTTCTAAAGTTACATACACCTCACTGGTTACCAGGCCACAACTTGACCTTAAATTTGTATGAAAAATTAAGTGGAAGGCAGACGATTGAGCTGTGGTTTCTTTCAGTTTCATATCATTGCCCTTGCATCTGGCTGAGGGGGGGGGGAAGCAGCTGCCCGATGCCATAATGTCACTTTTAAGTTTTACACTGAAAAAGCACTAAGCAGGGCTTAGTCAGAGTCATTTTTCAGCCAATTCTTCTTCCTGGAAATGTGATGATGTGAAGACAGACAGAACTGAGGGAAGAAACAGTCCAAAAACCATCTCCCTCACTCTATTATTACGAATCACCCCTGTTATAGAAGGAAAACTACACATACTCAGCATGCTTCAAAGAAGGAAAATGATGTGACAAAGCCATGAAGTTAAATTAAACAGATCTGATCTACACAACCAATTTTATGTCTGCATATTTTTCCCTTTAATTAAAAAGTAGCTTAAGACTGTTCTTACGGTATGTGGTATCAAATTAATATAGTAAATCAGAATGTAGTTAAGCAGCACATTTGTCCAGAAGAACTTCACAGCATGAGTTTGGTTGATCGAGTTAATTGAATTAGGAGTTTCATTTTGTAGGGCAAAGGTAAAGCTAGCTTATAAATAATGTGCACTGTGAATTCAAGTTTGTACAGTGTTTTAAATACATATCTTAACAATCCTTACTTCAGGAATATAAAATATTTACATTTCAGTAAGTACATTTTAAGGTTAGCTAGTTACTCATACTAGCATGCATAGGTTCCAGAATTAGACAGCAAGTGACTTTCAGAATGAGACTTCTTGAATCTCTGTTCATATTTTTCCTTCTCTTTTGTAACAAGCAAATTTTATACATCAGAAATAATACAGCAAAGTTATTAAATTACACATTTCCTCTATGCCCTTGGTGAGGCAGATTTCAAACAAGTCATGTGGTAGTTATAGAAATGTGGGCAATTAACAGGGGACAAAATATTCACTGCTGCATTGCTGATGACTTAAAAAAATCCTTTGCTGTTCATGGAGGAGCTTGGTGGGAGACTAACTATTTCAGCCCAAAGCCACTTTTCAGGAATGATGAATTACCAGTAGGGCAAAACTACAGCAAAGTGGTAGGGATTTGGGATGCTGTTAATTGATTTGGCAATGTGGTTTACATAGAAACCCTATTCGGAAACAAAGAATAGCTTTTCCATTCCTTTATCAGCTTTGAGGAAAGATATTGTTCTTGTTGTCTCTGTTTCTCCTTCCTTGGGACCAGACTGCAGACTAAAGAAAAAAAGGAAGGCAGGATTATTTCCTTCACATACACAAAAATCACCAAAAAGCATTGTGGCCTCCTAAAGAAGAGTGTGTTAGTGGCTGTGAACATATAGCAATGGTGAAGTGTACGCTCTGACAACCTTCAGGTACTCTGTACCTGAGTTAGTAATATTAATCTTCCCACTAATTAATAGACTAAAACCAAAACTTCTAAGACAGAGTTTGCCTGACCTATTTTAGAATTCATCCCTACTTTATGATGGAATGAATCTGGCCTAGGTGTTCCAGGCTGTCTCCACTGATTTGCATGATTAAAATAGATCTAGATTACATGAATCAAGCTCCTAGACTTATGGCTTAACATAGGTTATGAGGAGGCAGCAGATAATTTGCCAGCAGCTCTTTTCATATCATTGTTATTGATGTCTCTGCTCATATTATAGTTTAAGACTGAAAAATTTGAAGAAAAATGCTTTTGCAAGCCTTATTCTCCATGGTTTTCTACCATCCCAATGAATTGACTTCAGTAAGGTCATCTTGATCTTCAGTGGGTGAAAAAGAAATTAGGTCCATTGTTTCTGCTGACTGCTATCCAACTTCTAATGAATCTCTGGACAAAAGATATCTTTGTTAAAATGTCAGCACTCTTTTCCTTCAACTATGATGCAAGAGTTCACAATGCACTTTTCTGATCTTTCCTTTTCATCCCCTCAAGCAAAATTAGGATACATCTACCCAACAGAGGACAGGTTAGCTTTAAAAGAACTGGGCTGAGAAGATGAGCTGTGATCTAACAGAGCTGTAAAGATACAGAACTGTTCGCAACTTTTGAATACCTTATATAGAACAGGGAAATGTTGTATTCCAATTCTTTTAAACTACTAAGGACAAGCAAACACTAACATGCTGCCACCGCCAAACTCACATTGCAGCCTAGGTCATGTGCAGTTATTACCTTAGCTATGACCTGACCCAAATCGATTGAAGGATTTACTGTCTCTGGTTGTGCTATAGCTCCGCAGGCTTTTCCCAGTAAAATTCTAACTAGGTTTTTTTCACAGCTATTATCTGGTTCACTGACTTTCAAAACACTGTTGACCTTCAGACTTTCTCACGTATCAGCTTGTACAACATTTAACTGATCTCACTGAAAACAATGCAAATGATGTGCTCTATGGATTCATGTGCCAGCACTGGACCACTGACAGTGACCTCAGAGATCACCCACAGTCCATGGATCACAGTGCAGAACCAGCGATTTGTACCTTTTTGATCCCTTGTTCACTCAGGGCAACCAAGCATCGTCCTATGACCTACTTTAGCTGTTAATACACAAATAATTAAGAAGGCTTAAAGTAAAAACACTAAAGCAACAAAACTTACTGTTTCAATAAACATCCACATTCCTTTCCAATGTATGTGTTACTGAAATTTGAAGAATAGAAAAGGAGATAACATGTGGCTTTGATTAAAAACCGTATTTGTTGTTTTTTATAGTTTGGGTGTGAAAAGACCTACTAATCAATAAGTTCCAGAGCAGTGGTACGTTATTAAAGTCATTCAGATGCAGAAAAAAGTCTGGGGATACTAATCATCACCGGGAAAGAGATCATATTTATTTCCTTGAAAAACAATTTTTAACGTTATGGTTTTGTTTTTTGTTAGTGTGCTTGTCAATTAGAGATTCAAATTAATTTCAGCTGATGCCAGGAAATGAACATGTTCGGCATTGTTGGCTAATACATATGTGTGGAATACCATTGCTGTATTAAACTGTGAAATTACTACTCACTCATATGGAATAATAAAAAATATATTATGGATAGGGTCTCTATGCAATTTCTAACTCTAAATGATAGCTATGTTTTATACTGTAGGCAGTAATATTCCTTCTAGATGCATACCATATAGCACTTTAGTTTGGAAAGAGGGAATAATCTACCCAGAGTCAAAACCATATGCTATTGCTAAGGCCATGTGGAATTTGCAAGCAGACTTTTAGTACAGTTATTCCTACTTAACAGCATTATGGTGGAGAATGCAGCAGTGGATGTCAGTATTTACAGTACTATAATCTAATGAAATCCCTCTGGAAGGTCTATCAAGTATTATTTTAGAGATTAAATTCTAATTTTTTATTACTGTTTGGTCTAGTGAGAAAGTAAATACCTTTCAGAGAAGAGATAGAGACTTTAATTACTTGTAATCATCTAGCTATGTATCTAGAAAGAGTCACAGTACTGATTTATTTAAAAACAATAGAAAAAAAATTTATCTTTACCTGGGGAAAGAGACCTGTGGAAACACAATTTAAGGAAGGTTTTAACAGCCACGGTAAACTCAATATCCTATATTATCCTATATTATAAAGAAGTCTGAGTAAGTTTTTGCTAATTATTTAAATATTATTTACTTTGCATTTCCCTTAATGTAAAGGATGAAATGAAGTATTGTATAAATATATTTTATCATTCAGGACACACAAATCACTAAAATTACAATATTATTTCTACAGTTTTGCTGGCAAGATATGGAACAATACAGTATAAATTGTTTATCATTTTATAAGTCTCAATGAAAATAATATTTAATAAAATATACATACTTCAGGAATGAACATTTATGTATTCCAACTCCACTCAATATATCCTTTCCTGTCTAGTTAAATGTCACAAATAATGCCAACTTTCCAAACACAGTAATCTTTTCATTAGTCAGTGAATCCTGAGCTGAAAAGGAAGCAGTCATTCAGCTTCAAATACAGCCCAACAGCTCTAAGTAAGTGGAAGCTACTCTTGATAGATGCAATTTTCTCTATGCTGTGGTAAAAAAAAAAACAAACAACAAACCAAAACAGATCTTTCTGTGGAATTAAAAATTATTTTATCCAGTAGGGCTCTGCTGAAAACATGGATATGTTCTATTGAAATTTCTTACCAGTTGTGAAAGTATTTTAAAACTCCCCTTCCTTAAGGATTTGTACTGTTGGATTTTTTCTTTTTTTTTTTCCTGTATTTATTTATAAATGATATAATTCTATATACATGGAGTATAATTTGTTGGTACTTACAGGACAGAACAAAACTCACAGAAATGCTTATATCCTTCTGCTGTATTTCCTAAGATTTTTACTTCAGGTCATTACATTCCTTCATTTTGTTAGTGATAGTTAGAATCCCCTAAAGCTGAAGCACCAAGGCACAGACGCTAAAAATGGTACATGTGATAATGTGAAGTCTCTACTGGTATTTTATGTCATGTAGAGCTGCTCTGTGAGAGGTTAGATGACAGCATATATATATGTGTATATATATATATATATATAAAAATATAAAACAAAAAAACCTTCAAAAAATCCATCATAAGCCAGTCTGTGCTTGACTTTCTATAACTTGAATTATATCAGTGGTTAGTCATCAATGGGAAATTTTAGTGAACAGAAGGCTGTTTCAAGATATAATAATAATAATAATAATAATAATAATAACAACAATAATAAAGAAAAAATTATGTGAATATCAATGGAAAGTGTCTTATTTTGAGTTTGGTAACTAAATATGACAAATGTATCTCAAGTGTGTAGTTCTGAAGTTAGTCTAGACATTTTTGTTTCTAGCATTTACTTAGTTATAGTGTCAAACATTTTGATTTCTGGATATTATTCAGTTAGTATTAGGTTTTATTTTGGTTTTGAATTTAAAGTAAGCAATAGTTTCTTACTAACAGTTCCAAGCTTTCCTTGAAATGCAATCCCTTTAAAAAGTCTTTGTTAATATCAGGAAACACTGTGAAGCAGAACCTCAAGTAATTAATAAAATTCTTAGGATTAAGCAGCAAAAAAAATGTTTTAGAGCATGGAGGATAATAGGTGCAAGAATACCGAATAAATTAAGGCACCTTATGATACAGAGCAAAAAAAAGTTCAGAATTTATTTTGAGAAACATTTTACTGTACAAATTCTTATCCTGACCCTATGGACGTGCTGTCATCTTACATGTGGAATCTTTTCCCTACAATTCCATTCAGTAACAGGATTTGAGATCCACTCACATCATTAAGTAGCCCATTTGTTTTTTTTTAATTTTCCCCAAGAAGCATAGGTAAAAGGATTTATGTCTCCTTCTGGATTTTTTCTGTAGATCTCTTTTTCCTGGAAGCCCACTTATTAAAGTTAAATCAAAACAAAAGTTGTGTGCGTGTCTGTCTATTATTAACTTTAGGTTAGAAAAAAATTCAGTGATCTATTCAGATGTAAATCTGAGGCCTAGCTTAATGGACTGAAATGTTTCTTTAAACACACTTATTGAAAAGATTATTTTAAAAAATTATTCTGTCCCACAATAGAGATTAAACCATATATCTGAATAGTCTGGGTGTCCTGTGGAGCAGTTTGTGAACTAGTTAGTGGTGACTGACAGGACTACCCAGTGTGTCCGTGTGTCTCTTGTTTTGGTTTATCAGATAACTGGCGAAATGTAACACTGATGGTGTCAGCTTCCTGTTTGCAGTATTGTTGGATAAACAAAAACTGCATAGGATTGTTTGGGAGTTTTCACCCATTTGAATTCTTAATTTGTGCTTTCTTGTAATGTTCCTGTTTCTAATTAACAGCATTTAAGAGGAGATTAACTGTCTTTCTGCCTTTACCAAACAGACCATGGCCAATTTTACACACTGAGAGGAACTTTCTACTGTCATTACAATTTATGCGATAGAAACATAAAAACATACAATGACATTTCTGCCTTTCTTCTAAGCTTAGGCTGGCCACCTCAATTTAAAGAAGTTGTATATGAAAACAATTTCATACTCTGTGGAATGAATTTTATACTGTGTGGAATGAAGTTTTTACTAGTATAGAATAATTCAAAAGCCTGCTCTCAATAGCTCAGACAGCTATACTGATAGAAAATTCCAGTATGGCTTGGGAATTCTCAGTTATGTCTCTCCGCAATTAGGAGGGTTTCTAAACTAGTTGTTTTACTGACTGTTAGTTCACGTTACTTTAGATGAAAGCAAGCCAGGTAACCCAAACTTAAATTAGTTACCCTGGATTTCTAGCCTTAGTAGATAGTAAGAAATATGGACTCCCAGAGAATTTCCATCTCATCCTTCAATTGTCCCTTAAGATAGATAAGATTAAGGAAATGTCTTTCCAAGCTCTATTATTTAGGCAACAGCTAGTGACATTTTCTTCATGATTTCCTTTTATGTTGTCATTGTTGAAATACAATATTTGGTATTGTGTAGGTCCAGGACAGAACTAAACTTTTACTTCTGTCAGAATAAGCAATTATCCTCCAAATTTACTCATGCATGGAATTCTTATCCAACAAATTCCTTATATGACTAAAGTTTACAGAGGGATAAGGTTCAATACAGCTGAAATTAACTGCTGTTATCAGATTTCTCTCCTTAACTGTTTTGTCAGTTTTTCAATTTCCACCTGTTATCCTGTGCTAAAAATACTAAGAAAAACCTTAATTATTAAAGAAATGGAATCTGATAGATACAATATCCTGTACTATGAATTACTGGAAATTTACTTTCATGCATTCTAGGTAGGATCAAGAAATTATAAACAATCTGATGCTTCAAATTAAATTTATCCAACAGTAATAAAATATCTGGAAGTTACAAAAAGGTGAAGTGTTTTCTTCTCAAATCAACAACCTGATGACTTTAAAACAAAATTCTAAAAATCCAGTAATTTGCATTATTTTCTCCTGAAATCAAATTAATCTGAATATAATTAAAGTATGAATCTAGCATGTAATGAAGAGTGACATGATTTGCAAAGCAATCCCTTTGTATTGTAAATACTGCAATAGGTAACATGGCGATGGAATGAAATAAATTAATACTACTACTGCTGACCTATTGCGGGCAGGCAGGGTCGGGTTAGGGTTAGTTTTCCAAAGACCTTACAGAATTCACAGTTACATTTTTCTTAGAAGTTAGACCATCGACTGACATTTATCTGGTACTTAATATATCCCAAAGTTGTGGTGAGATATTCCCTCTCCTTTTGCAATATAGGAGCAACAATGTGATGCCTTTATTAAAGCAGGTAGAAGCCTCACACCCATCATCTTATAGGACTCAGTTCAAAGTACTTGAATAATATCTGGTACATGAACTACATGAACCTTTCATGGCCCACAGATCGTGCCCTCACTAACTGGTTATGTTTCTTTACCTTGCAACTTTACACACTTTTGAAAAATGGTATTGACAGTAAAGCAATAAATGATAAAGACTGGAATATTGTAGTATCCTCAGAAGTATCAGCTTAAGCTAGATTCACTTATACTATTATTATTTTTATATTATTTGCCTGACCATCTGATGCGATTGACTGTTGTGTGTTAACACTGGTAGACAGCTAAGCTCCATGCAGCCGCTTGCTCACTCACCCCACAGTGGAATGGCGGAGAGAATTGGAAGGGCAGAAGGGAGAAAACTCATAGGTTGAGACAAAGACAGTTTAATAAATAAAGCAAAAGCTGCATGCACATCTAAAGCAAAATACAGAATTTTTCACTGCTTCCCATCAACAGGCATGTGTTTAGCCTTCTCCAGGAAAGCAGGACTCCATCACACATAATGGCACCTTGGGAAGACAAATACTATAACCTCTCCATCCCCTCCATCTTACCCCCAGTTTTTATTGCTGAGCACATCTTGTGATATGGAATAATCGTTTGGCCAGTTGACATCAGCTGTCCTGTCTGTGTCCCCCTCCCAACTTCTTGTGCACCCCCAGCCTACCCACTGGTGGAGTGGTGTGAGGAGCAGAAACAGCCTTGATGCTGTGTGAGTGCTGTTATAGCTAAAACAACGGTGTGTTATTAACTATGTTGATCACAAATCCAAAATACAGGTCTGCACAAGGTACTATGAAGAAAGTTAACTCTGTCCCAGCCAAAACCAGTACAATAACAAAATGGAATCTCAGGAGATCCTCTTCTGGTTTAAAGAAATCAGAACTCTTGCAAAGTTAAGATTAAAAAAAAAAGAAAAACTTCCAAAGCTCTGTAAACAGTTGTCCAAAATACTTCAAAATTAAACTTTGGTCCACATCAGACAGAACCAGAGACAGGGTACCAAATAGCCACTGCAACATGAGTTAACATGCTCCTCATTTAACATGAAGTAAGGAAAGTAATTCAAAGATTAACGTATTCTCTGCTGTCCTCTATTACATTGTAGGAGCTTGGAAAGAAAAATCTAGTAAAGCATGACTTCAAAAGACAAGCTGATGTACAAAAGAGGAAGAAACAACTTTCTAAATACATAGGAAGGAAATTTTGGGCACATGAAGTCAGTAATACCATTTACTCACCTACTAACCTATCCCTTCACATAGTACAGCTTTTGTCTGTTTTAATTTCACTTTCTTTATGCGAATTATCTAAATAAACTGCAAACTGACTAGCTGAGGGATAAGAGGTGCTCAAAAGTGTTGATATCTTTCTGAACTACCTGACTAATGCAGAGTGGGGCAGAGAGCTTAAAAAGTGAGAATTATGTCCACATTGCTAATACTGTCAATGTTTGTGTGGATTAATTAAACAAGAAGAAAGAAAAAGTATAAAATGTTCCTTTGTAAATCAGAAAACACTGTAAAACTTCCATGAGACAATATGAGTCAAGTTGAGTCTCTCTTCTAGAAATGCTGCTCTGGCTGGAATGAGCACAGTGGTGACAGAAGAATGTGGTAACTGATTTTTTATTTTTTTCTGAAAACTTGAAACAGATTGCACTGATTTGGGGAGTTAGTTTCAAAATTTCAATTTGCTTTTATAAGTTCTCTTTGAGATTCCCTGCAACGCCCAAACTGAAAAGAACAGCATAAAAAGGCTCTAAGAACTGTACAAAATGGAAATATTTCTATAGAAGTTTGAAGTCATACCTGCAATATTGTTCTTTTCCATGTGATCCTTCTTGTGAGACAAGTATTACAGAAGTCTAGGAATCTGAACAACTATAAAGACTGAAATATAGACCAGTTACTGGTGAGAGACTCTCCTTTGCAAGCATATGTAAAACTAAACTGCTTCGAAGTGAAAGTGATTATTTATTGTGTTCCAGTAAAACATATGGGTTATAACAAAACTATTCTGTTCTTATATTTGAGGAAAGTTCTGTGTACAATGGGAAATTGTGCTGAAGGGTAGAATTGAGTACTCTGTGAAAGTAGCAGTTAGTAGTAACTGTTTTCAGTCCATTTCCATCTCAAGCTGCCAATCATCATCAGTGTATGTTTTTCCACGCTGCAGGAGCAGTCTTTTCAATCCTCTCTGCACATCAAATAACAATAGTTTAAGTGACAGAAAACAAGGTAAATTTTACAATACTTTTTGAAAAATATTTAGTCCTTCTGAATTTATTCAGCTTCTGACAGGCAACCAAGCTTCGTAATAAATAACAGGCATAGAAGACAGAAGTTAGGAACACTGGAGATCTTTAGGAATCAGAATATGCTTAATATTGCATCATTTTGCTTTGCCACACATTCATGGAATAAAATCTAATTTAAGGACTAGACAGTCCTTACTCCTAATGTAAATTTTAATTAAACTGAGGATTGGGGCCTTCTCACTTTGGAATTAGATATAGTTTATAGTAGGTTCATACTGTATTGGCTCCAGGAGTCCAAGACCTGAAGTAGCAAAAATTACTTCAGACTTACAGAGCTGCTGGATTTAAGACTGCTCTTTCAGTGAAGTTGCACAGGTTTCAATACTGACTTCAATGAAAACAAGAGCAAGAAGGGCTACAAAGATGATGAGGGGACTGGAGCATCTCTCCTGTGAGTAAAGGCTGAGGGCGTTGGGCTTGTTCAGCCTGAAGAGGAGACGGCTGAAAGAGGACCTTATAAATGCCTATAAAGATCTGAAGGATGGGTGTCAAGAGGATGGGGCCAAACTCTTTACAGTGGTGCCCAGGGACAGGACAAGGGGCAAG
>Ga0181612_145951_pt1 | contig 11700 bp, 8 predicted proteins | sample HoacroProtozoa21_FD_119630 | JGI IMG/M metagenome (GOLD analysis project Ga0181612, IMG submission 119630) | Hoatzin crop microbial communities from Cojedes, Venezuel. Combined Assembly of Gp0051906, Gp0051904, Gp0051908 | reverse complement strand
TGGAGATATTCAAGACCCGCCTGGACGAGGTCCTGTGCAGCCTGCTGTAGGTGACCCTGCTTCGGCGGGAGGGTTGGACTAGATGACCCACAGAGGTCCCTTCCAACCCCTACCATTCTGTGATTCCGTGATTCTGTGAACAGTTCCTGGAATAGTTTTGACCTGTTTCAAAAAGCACTTTCCCAAATAACTCCCGGTCCGGGAATGAATATCAACCACAAGTAACTCCCATTTTGGACGCAATTGCCCCATTTTAGGAGGCAAAAAAGTTTGCTAGCAATGGAAGGAGGCAGTCTCAGGCCTGCTGGCCTCCAAAGTGACAGTGATTGATAGTGTTTAATTTATTAGTACAGTTGCAGCTGTGGTGGAGTGAAGCACAATACTGGATACGAGGGCTGAAAAACTCTTAACAGCTGCCATGGGAAAATACTGACTCTGCTGCCAGGATCATTGAGTAATGTGCTAGGAGGGGACAGTGCATGACTGTAGAAATCAGCCCATGTTGCAGAAGCTTTCTGTGGGTCCTCAGATAGTTTTACATTTCACAAGTATTCATCAGGCAGAGTCCTTTCTTAAAAGCTGTTACGTAAAAGCATATACTTGAACCTCAACAAGTACATTTAAAATGCAGAAACATGAACCTGCTAAGTATTCCACTGAGAATGGTGTAATTTAGGGATTTAGAGTTGGCATCCTGCACTCACAAGCTACTTGTAGATCAGGGAATCCACACGCATTTCTTATTGTCTGGCACTAAATGCATGTGCTGCCCTTGTTCCCACCGGGGTGAGACATGCGGTTGGACAGAAAAGCTGAAGTGAGACTAGGTTCCTCTGGCCTAGGTAGGAGTTCCCATGCTCTAACAGAGTCACCAGCCTTCACAGTCAAGAAGCAGAAAGCTCCATAGTTGACTCCTGCGTGCAACTGCGGAAGGTCTGAAGATCCTCAACTGAGCTCTAAAATCCTGTGCAGAATGAGGGCTTTAACCTCCTGTGTCACTCGGTCTTAACTCCTGTCTAGTTGGCTAACTCCTGTCACATCTACAAGGCAAACACAAGAGCCAATCCCAAAAAGGATTCATCCTTAGGGACATGAATAAGGATACAGACTCAGCCCCCAGCATCTTTTTCCACCCAAGAGTCGCACAGCACTGCTTACTAAGTTTTTCATTAGAGACTGTATTGCTCTCAGTACAAAGACGTAAAGAAAAGAATTTTTCCATCTACACATAAAGTTCTTGGCTTTAAGTTTGTTTTACAGACTAACATTAAAAATGCATCAATTAAAAAGGCTTCTTGTAATCTTCATTACTGCTTCCCAATGAAACCAGTGGCAGCTAATTCTTTTACTTTAATTGATGGATATTGAAATGCCAGGATACAGAAAAATATACTGGCTTTTTTGCCAGTGCTTTTTTTTTTTAAAAAAAAAAAGCATTATACTTTTGCATATATCATAAATCTTTTTATTTCTCTTGACAAGTTTTAAAAGATAATGGCCTCTCTTATTACTACTGAAAACAAGACAGCTCCTGAATTCCTTTTTTTCTCAAGCTACAGGATCTCCAGCATTACAATTCTGCCTAATGAACGTCCACAAGTATGCCAAGAGTCACTCAAAAGCAGTAATAAAAAATAAAAATACAGAATCCTAAGCCAGGTAAATCGTTATAGCTGTTTCAGAGAGGAGACAACGTGATTAGTCACCAGGTCACTAACAAAAGTAGCATCCGGTGCTGAATGACGTGGACACATCAGCTTCCAACTTCATTGCCAGTAAGCAATGCTAAAGTGATATTTCACCATTTTCTTCCAATTCAGCTGAAAAACTAAGAACCATGTATAATGCATACATAATGTTTGTTTCACCCATCTGCCCAGAAGTTTCACAATGTTTTTTAAACAATAGCAGGACGACTCCTCTCAAAACCAAAACCAAAACTCAAAACTGAATTCCATCCAAGACACATCTTTTTGCAGCACCAGCAAGCAATCTGCACTTCTCTGCACTTCAAAGTATTTAACTGGCTAAGCATAACAACGTCCTCAGCTTCTGCAGAAATTAAGATCAGTTGCTTAACGCTACCAAAGCCTACCCACAAGAAAAGCTGCCCTTCATTTCAGCATGGTCCATGGATCCTTCCTCAGCGAGGGCTCTGCCTTGCGCATTGCCATATGCATCATGGTTAGGCATTTGCTATGACCACAAGCCAGGCTGGCCAGTACAAGGGCCATTGCTGCTCCTCTGTCACATGGTCCTACAAAACCAAATGTTAAAATAGAAGAAATTCCAGAAGTTGACACAAAGGTAGATGAGATTGCTGTCCATTTATACAGGTTTCCCATGGATTCTGTGTTGGGAGATGGATAAAGAGACTCCAAATGGAGGTGTAGTGGGGATTTGCACAAATGAGAACTATTTTCTAAAGTGTGAATGGCACTGGGGGCTGAAAATAAAATTTGTGAAAATAATCTCACCACAGGCACGAATTTCAGAATTAAAGCCGTTAAGAATGTTGCAAGTAGTCTGAGTGGAGAATCCAATGGCTTTTGCTGATACACAATTCCACATGCCTCCTCTCGCATCCACTCCTCTTTGCAGAGATTTGTCACAGCAAGAAGAAGTTTACAAAGTTGAAGTAAATTCAGAATGCTACAAGCAACTGTCACTTTTCCCACAGATGGGCCATGACAAGGGGCAAGGTAGTAAACCCACCTCCATCTGTCAACAACAAACATGCCCTCAGCTTTGCATGGATTTTGGTTCTCTTCCTCTAACTCGACTCTAACCCATAAGTGCAAGACACAGTCCGCTTTGGGGTAAGAAGAAAGAACAAACATCAGCCACTTGCAAAGTTGTCAGCATGAACTGATGTGTTTGGGGGTGGGGGGAGCACGTGGGTGGGGAGTTCATGTTTTGCTGGAAGCTCTAAGGAGAAAAATTACAATGGGAAATAATTAACCCATAAAATTCCAGTATGATGTCGATGGCTCTTCCCCAATGGCTTTCCTGAGAGGCAAGGCCACCCTCTGGGTATTTAGTTCACTTGCTTTCCAGCAGTAGCCACATACTGAGCTTAATGCAGTATTCACAGACTTCACTGGGAGTAATGCACAAGCATACTAAGGAGACAAATCTAATGAAAGTGATCAAGACTGTGCTGTCTTTGGCTGCTAGGTATTCTTGTCTGCAAGTTCTTGAGCATGTGTTCCTGTTCTTGGGGATAAGAACAAAAAATGTGGCACTCATTCATCTTAGGTATAACGCTTCAAGAAAGTATAAAAATAGGGGTTTTTTTTAAAAAAAGGCAACTTTCTCAGCAGAATTATTTTCTTCACTTGCCACCCACACCCAAAACTAATCTTTCCTGTCAACCCACTTGCTTTTTTTGTTTTCCTGACTGGATGAAATAATACAGCTAGGCTATTCTTTCCTCCCACCAACTCATCCAATGTTCCTGGAAGTTATTTTAGACATCAAGTTTCATTTATAATCTGAAGTAATAAGCATAAATCCAGTTTTAAGGAAAATGCAGTTTTGTACAAGTCTATTGCATAGATCTCCCATTCTGTGTGCTCCATCTGCATGTGCAATCTGCTTCTATATTTTCAGCCAGCTTGCATGGGCAGATTAATGCGTACAATTAGAAAGCAACCTCACAGGCGTTCAATAAACTGCCTTCATTATTACACTCAAGAGAGTCCCTTTGGATGTCTGTAAAAGCCTAGTTTTCTGCCTGTTAGCTAAATAATTGACAACGCTTAAAATAATCAGGAGCAAATGAACAAAACGAAGACCATTGTGGTGAAAAGAAGCAAACAAAAGATTCTCAAGGCTGCAAACCCTTTTTGTGCAAGCCCTCTTTCATTCTCTCTAGCAAGCTATGTTAAAAGTCTGGTCAGGTTTACATTTGCACTTCTGTGGGGAAAATTTGTTACCAGCCTGCTGTTTGAACCACACATCATAGGGGACTGAAAACTGGCAAGGACACTAGTATTTATCCTGTAAAAATAGATAAATAAATAAAAATTCTGTTTTGATTCAGGTTTATTTTTTTGCATTTTATGAGTTTTTAGAAAACTGCTTTGGCAGGCTAGTGTATATCAGCTTGGTTTGGTGAACCTCCTGCATTGTGCTTGGAATGTGCACTTAGAGGCACTCTGGCAAATTCTGTTTCCAGCTCCAAATTCTGAGCAGAATATATTGAGTGCACACATGTACTCGAGTGCAGCAGTGCCAGGAATTTTTACAGGAGTACAACCTTCACATAAACAGACGCACGAATATGTAACAAATGGAAGGATGAAGTGATACAACATCCATCATGTACTATTAAAAAGAAAACCTATGTTCTAGACAGCTTTTCCCATTACATAAATAGGTAGGTGGCTATCAGAAAAGCCATGGACCACATCCAACACTACAGTTTCTGGGAAGTTGAATCCAAATTAAATAAAAGCACCTTACTAGAGAGCTGGGCTAAAACCATATGGTGAGACACGCTACAGTTCAGGCATGGATTCATACAGCCTGCACAGCAAGCCACAGAGAAAAGCAAGTCACGAGGTGACCATCCCTCATTAATGTTTAAATGACAATTTTTGTGTCCCAAGTAAACAGGGTTGTCCTGAAAAGTCCTGGGCCATCCATCTAACCTCTTCTTTGTTCCCATTTGGAAAGATGGACACCCAGTCCTTCCCTCGCAAGGACTGCAAGTTGCGAAGTATGGACTACACAAGCATTCAGTAACTTCTAATGCACTCTGACAGAAACAGTCTCTACCACAGGCCATCAATGTAAAACACATCCAAGACACCATTACTCAGAAGGAAGGATTCCATTTCATGTGTAAGTAGTTTCCAGTAGAAAAGTGCACACATCCTTATTTTCTAGATTTGGCATCTGCGGAGGCAGAACCACAGTGACGCTTTCACCAATAAATCCCTCAAGTGTTTCTCCTCTGTTAGTACAAACCGTAGTAATTCTACCATGCAGCAACTCCCCTGGCCCAAAGTCTGCTCCCATGTGCTCTTCAGGCTTTTTATACACAGCTACTTTAGGAGACACCTTGTGAGTTTATTCAATTTAGTCACCTGATAGAACTTGAGTGCACCTGGGTCAGAGGAGCTGCTGATCCCAAAAGAGAGAGGCTTGAAGACTTTTCCACAGCACTCTGCATGCGTGTCTAGACCTCATTGTCACAAGGCACAAACTCATACTCAAGCAACAGCGACAACAGATACTGCTGACTTTCAAGGGCCGGTTGTACACAAAGAAGCTAACAAGGCTTTCAAGAGATGGGAAATAACTGTGCTTTGCAGATGGCGGACAAGGTTGCAGGCAATTTTTTCTTTCGGCATTTACTTACTTCATGTTACTCCCTTTGAAGCAGGATTTCAGGAAGAAGTTCTTGGTTTTAATCATGACAGGAATTCAGTCAGAACAACGAACTTCTGGGCAGCATCATACTTTATTGTCAGAGTATGTTAATGACATGAGAATCTTAAGTGCCTTTCCTTATCAAATAGAAGCAGCACGTCATACAAGAGAGGTACTGATTGGGATGTACCCCATGGAGGATGATACAGCTAGAGTTGGTGATCAATTTTAAAAGATTTCCCAGCTAATGAGACTGCTGGTAGGCATTGATCTCCTCAGGAAAATTGTGATGTTGCAGCTACAGATGCTTATAGAGAACAGACTAACAAGGCAGCTTATCTTTTGAAATGGCTCCACAGGCCATGACTTTGCATAGGTCATTGCTTTATATGCAGCGCATGACCTTCCTCTCCCCCTCTCCCAGCAAGTAGTGAAGAAGATCAAAATACTCTAGTAGAGACAGAGAGGGAAGGTGCACAACCTCATATTTATTCTCTTTGCCTTTAGTCATAGGGTCTTAGATGATGGAAGTAATGAGTCACTCATTTCTGCAGAGTATGCAAAAGCACGTACATAAATACCAAGCACTTTTATGCAAACATGTCTCTAATAACAGCCAGTACTTCGATGGAGTTGCATTACAAGATCTGAGATGTGCACATCTCTTTCCATTACTCCTACATGTTGTGCTCCATAATGCCAATGCATCTTAGCAATGCAACCTCAGCAACAGCCAGTGGTAAAGACTCCTCTTCCTCTGCCCATCAGAGGATTGTTTCAGACCAGGGAAGGCACTAGTGTCCCTTTGTACTGCATGGAAGGTTTTTGCCTAATCAAAACTGCATTCACTTTTGACAGAATGAAGCTTGCTTTTAATGGAAAAAGCGCTGATCAGCAGAATTCATTTCACCCTAGACAAAAGAAGTTACAGACAGGGTAGCTGAGGAAAAGAAAGAGATCTGTCTCTGTTCATAACTGAATAAGCTCTAAGACAAAAAAATCAGATTAAATGTGAAGTTAAGAACCCCGACAATCCCCTCAGGAAAATGCAAGTCACATAACTGAGGGCCCTGCACTGAAAACATCTGATGAGGTTGTTCTTGAGTTAGGCTCAAAGAGCATAAGGGTGTCTAGTCTGTCAGAAACTAAAGCTGTGCAGAGTCTTCAGAAATCCTGAGGAATCAAGGTGTGCATGTGGGAAATCCACATTAGGACAAACAGAGGACAAACAGCAGGCAAAATACCAATATCTAGAGACAAACATTGCCAAAATATATTTAAGGAAAGAGCTGTACACAAAGCCAAATGGGAAGATATAAAAGGAAAAAGACAAGAAAGGCTGAGATCAGTAAGAAAGCACTAAAATGTCTATACATTAGAGAACAGAGTCTGGGCAAATGATGAAGGAACTGGAGCTACTAGCATAGGACAAAAGTGACTCCTCTAAATGTCACAGAGGAGGAAAGAGCAATCAATCATGCTGAGAACACAGGTGAGTAATTTCAGGACCCAAAGATAAAAAAAGGTAAAGGTGACTAAACAGCATTGGGTGTTAATTATGTGATAGCATTGGCTTGGATCAGTTAAAAATAAATAAACAGAGTTGGGTGAACAGGCGAGGCAGGAACTTCACTGCCAGTGGAATTAATTATTTCAGGAGTTAAGTCATATCTAAATCTGACATTAAGGAGGTATTCTTGGAAAACAGGTCTTCACAGCAGATGTCTACATTTAAGCTGTAGGATTATGCTAAATACAGGAATTCCTCATTATTTCCACGTGGGATAGATTTCTTTACTAATCACTAAAATAAAGGGGTGGAAATGTAATTTAGAACCTGTTTTGATAATTAGTCTTGGATTGAATGATCACATATTGATTCAGTTAGAGAAAGAAAGCACAAAGTCATCCCATAATTCACAGTTTTCATTGCAAAATGTATGTTTTCAGACACTAAGAGAAATGTACTGAACCAAATTGCTCACAGAATAAGGTATGGAGGAGGCTTGGAATATTTCACAGAATCATAGAGTGGTTGAGGTAGCAAGGGACCTCTGGAGGTCATCCTGTCCAACCCCTACTCAAGCAGGGCCACCTTGAGCCAGTTGCCCAGAACTTTTGAATATCTCCAAGGATGGAGACTGTACAACCTCCCTGGGCAACCTGTGCCTGTGCTCAGTCACCCTCACAGTAAATAAGCATTTCCTGACATTCAGGAGGAATCTCCTATATTTCAGTTTGTTCCCATTGCCTCTTGTCTTGAAGTCAAAAGTTTCAAGTCAAAAACTGAAAAAGTATCAACAGAAGCCAAACCCTTCCTGAGCCCCAAATCAGACCAAAGCAAACAAAGAAAAAAAAAACCCAAACAAATAGAAGGACAAGCAGATGACGAATTTCAGGTAATAAGTTTCATATTATACTTACTAATATTGATTTTCAAGAAACATCTCTCTTCTTTGCATTTCTTGTTGCCTTTTTTTAACTTCAAGTCTCTCTGCCTACAGTATTAAAAACAGGAAAACATACTTGAGATTTCCAACAAGCCAGAAGCAAATCTTCATTATTTCAATTCAAGTATTTCAAGATTCTGATTTTTAAAACAACTATAGCAGCAGTTGGGTACAGAAGTGGCCCAATCTCAATTTTAAAAGCATTCAGACATGACCAAACAGCTCCTAGTCAAGAGACCAGTCTGAAATAGAAAACCACAGGGTGCTCCTGGCAGACCCATCTATGCTCTCACAAAGAGCCTCGTGAGGCTTGCGAGTTCTCAAGCCACTGCACTGGTTGGGACCATCTCTTGGTGTAACTGATGCAATGTTGGTCCTAGTAAGAAGACAGAGAATGCGAACCACTGTACCAAAGCAGATGATAGTCTTGTAGAACTGAAAGCACAGTCATATGAGTACTTGCAGCTCTGCACATAGACCTGTGGCCTTCAGGAGCATTAGGTACTGGCCAGCTGAATACATGCTAAGATGGATGAAAGTGGGAGACATTTGTACTTAACCAGTGTTACTCTGCCTCATTTACCATTCTCAGTGCAAGAGTCAAACAAATCCTTGACACACAAAACTTCTCTGGAAAACTGGACACCATACAAGTTATGAAGTCCTTTAACATAAAATTGCACATAATTTCCGGTAGAAGGGTCATCTAAGTTGCCTCATCCCCCAAATTCAGATAGAATAAAATATTAAACTAGAGCAGAAACTAGACAACTTGCTGCAACAGCAATACATAGCTCAGGCTAAATTCCAGTCAAAAGGAGGCCAGCCAAATGTGGTTTTTTGACATTCAGGCTGTGGGTAGGTCCAGTGGGAAGAGCACTCAAAAGGCAGTTCAGTGTATTAAAAGCACAAATCAGAAGTGCCAAACAGGGACTTCAGCCCTGGTACATTTTGAGCACAAGCTCCCACACTGCAGTTGGTGGGGGGATGCTCCAAGAAGAGCTCCCACCGGAGGTTCACAACAACTAGCACGTTGAGCAAACTGCAGTCTCGGACTGTCGCTCTACTCATCGCTCACCCTCTAAATGAAAAAAAGTAATTGTCTGGTAACCCAGCAACCAGACATTGCTCTAAATGAAATACCCTGGAAATTTCAGACAGTACCTTGCAGAGATGAGAAGGGAGCTGTAGGTGGGAATGGCCTGTTTGCTCAGAGCCCCAAATCAGGGAGAGGACACCGTATCTGGCTGGAGGTACTGTGCAAGGCCAGGTAGCACAGGGGGAGTGTGCGTGTGTAAAGGGGGAAAGTGTTGTTAAGAACAGGGCTGTAACCCCCACCCCCATCATTTTCTTCCTGTCCTGTAATCACTAACATCTCAGAAAAATTACAGTTCTACTGGCAGTTACTCAATCACTTTGCCTTCAGTGATTTCAGGGTACTTTTTAATTGGATAAAGAATGACTGTCTGGAAGAGATTTGCAAAACAAGTGCAAATTCCTCCTCGGCATGTACTGGATTAAGAAAAAAAAATCCTGCCAGATGTCTGCAGATAGGAAAAGAGCCACTATGTTGTGTAACGGTACAAACTGTTGGAAGGCAGATGGCCTATAAGTTGTTATTTGGGAAAAGGCAATGAGAAAATAAATAAAGGAGGAAGATAGATCTTTGAATAAGGTGTCCTGTTGCTCAGTCATCTGACATGCTGAGACGGTAATAGAACGCATGCAGTATCGAGGTAATTAAAAAAATAATCAAACTAAAGTAAGGATTATCAGCCCATGGTATAGGTAAATTATTATAGTATTCAAGGGCTATCTTGTTTGGTCCTAACCCCTCCACCCAGAAACAGATTATTTTTTTTGGTAAAAGACTCCCTCCCGTCTGTCCAACTTCACAACTTGCAGGGAAAGAAAGAAAAGAGGAAGAAAGCAAACCTGATGGCCTCTATTACTGTCAAAGGTGATGTTGACACCCCCATGACACCAGTGATAACTCCCAGGCTTTTGCCCACCTCTGCTCAACACTGAAAGCTGATGCCTTCACCTCTGGAAATGCATTTGGCATGGGATCCACCATCATATTGCAAGGCTCTTGAAAGTTCAAATCCAAAGCTCACCGGAGTTGCTGTGGTCTAGCTCCCAGCTAGAGCAACACAGTGATATTAACTTTGATAAATACAGTCCTTCAATATCACTCCCATCTTCCGCTAGATAAAAAAGAAGGAAATATCCTACAGCTATTCTACCACCAGAATGGTGCCTGAAGAAAACTCCAGCATATTGAAATTGTTTACTTGTGGCTGGTGTGACTGCTTTCTACTCTGGCGGTTTACCCTGGGATCCCTGCTTAGGACACGTACAAATGACAGGCAATGGGACTGGGACATTCTCTGACTAATGCCAATATATCAATAGATGTTGCCAAAGCACTCCACATTTGGCATGGTCTTCAAAAACAAAGCCAAGAATGGAACAGCTGTGATATTGAAGGTAAACATGTTGAAAAGCATTAGCAGAAGGTCTGTAAAGTGCCTGGTTTTAACAAATTCCCGCAAAAGGCCATTCATGCTGAATAACACAGTCAAATTAAAGAGCACATGATTTGATAAAGAATAAAATGAAATCACAGCTTATTCTAAATAGGACAGTTTCTAAAGATGGCAGGACTGTTACTATTCAATGTAAGAAGAAAAGAAAGTTGCATGCAGCAGAATTACACTGAGCCTTTTCACTTCAAATCTTTGGAATCTTTTAAGATTTAGTCAAGATTTAGAACATACAAGGAAAGCCTAAAGGCAGGGTAACAGGAACAGAGATTGAATGGCAGGAAACAGAAAAATTCAGTGCACCAGAGTTGTGCTATTTTGTGTACAGCACAAATGCAGAAAGCTTAAAAAACAAGAAGCCAAATATCGGCCGTGTGTTTATTTTCTTGGGAACTTCGACAGTTCTTTCACCCAAAATGCACAAAGGAAGTTATGGTGCAGTCTGGTCAAAATCTGTGATGTGAAGGGCTGCACAAAAAAAACCCAACTGCAGATGCCTGCTACTAATGAGCAAATAATAATAACAACTTTACTTCCCATGTACTCCCACGCTTTCTGTGAATCAGACATGCACCTCAGTACTAGGGGCAAACACAGAAATAGGGACTCCCCTGCTAACGTTACAAAGTTGCTCCAAAATTATTTCAGTGAGCACTTAGAGATCACTAGCTTAGAAGACTATCCAAACTCATGCAGCCCAGGGTTACTCCACCAACAAATCACAGCAGTCCCACAACAAGCTGCCTGATGCGGAGCGCGCAGGATCCCAAATCCCATTCCCTGCTACACACGGAGACTCAAGCACCACTTCACACAAACCGGTCCATTGAACACAGAATGAGGGGGAAGGATCCACTTTTCTTCTCTCCGGGAGCTGGAAAGAGACTACGTTGGTGCCAAGAGCGTTAGTATTCCAGCACCTAACCTCACGGTTAATTAAAACATGACAGAGACAGGCAGGTGGACTCGTACAGATGGTAAGGCAGACCTTTCACATTTGGGTAGTGCTTTGGCAGACACCATTTTTCTCTTGGTCAAAAAGACAACGGGAGAGTGGATACTGCTTTTCTCTGCAAAACCAGCATTAAAGCAGTAACATAAAAAGATCCTATGTTCATAAGCAGCACTGGCTTACAGTATACCATCCTTGAAAGCAAGGAAGAAGTGAGCTGAGTACCAGCACCCATTCTAGACATTTGTGCACTAGTCTGTGGGGCTTCACCATTCACAGAATCACAGAATCATAGAATGCTTTGGGTTTGAAGGGACCATTAAATGTCACCTAGGTCGAACCCCCCAGCAATGAGCAGGGACATCTTCAAGTA
>Ga0181612_114465_pt1 | contig 11700 bp, 3 predicted proteins | sample HoacroProtozoa21_FD_119630 | JGI IMG/M metagenome (GOLD analysis project Ga0181612, IMG submission 119630) | Hoatzin crop microbial communities from Cojedes, Venezuel. Combined Assembly of Gp0051906, Gp0051904, Gp0051908 | reverse complement strand
CTTTGAGGGTTTTTTTATCAAAAAACCCCTTTCCCCCATTTTTTTTTTTTTTTTTTTTAATTGTCCCCCCCCCCCCCCCCCCGTGGTTTGATATTGTTGAATGTGGCCATTAGACTGGCTGTTGTCCGCTGTGATGCTGCTGGAGTCGCACTCCTAGGCAATCTGCACAAACTCGCTGCAATTAAAACAGGCAGATAAAAACTATACAGCTTGGCACTGTACGACTGAAATGTTTCATTGCTATGTCTAAAATGGTCACCATGGTTGTGTCTGGGAGCTTGCCTGGTTCCCAGAAATCTAAATAGCAATCTGTACTAAAGAGGTTGTTTCTGCTATATGCGATGAGTATTTGCCAGCTCTTTGGATTCATGTGCTAAAGTTTGTTAGGGTTATTTCAACAGCAATGAATTTGACAGCAAATTTCCACTGAAATCATGGGAGTTTATAAACTGTGTTAATTTCATCAGATTTTTTCCAGTGGAAAGAAAGTGAGAAAAAATTTATACTGTCCAAATGGAGGATATGCATATATGTAGACAAAGATAGATAAAGGTATTCTGATTCAATTTTTTATTTGAAATGATTCCATTAAAGTCTTAAATTTAAATTAAATTAGGTGGTCCCTCTACAATGCAAAATGAAATTTTTGTAAGTAGATTTTTTCCTACAAAAATTTGATGGTTTTGGATTTGCAATTGTTTCTAAAGGGGCTCAGATCTGAAATGGGAAATCCAGTGTGAAAACAAAATGTCTGTTCTCCACACCCCTCTAGTCCTAGTGAGCTACTGTAGATGCCACTAGGTCTCTGGATAGAGGTTTCCATTCCAGAGGGGATTCCACATATTCTTGAGGAAGCTTCTATTCTCGGTGATCTGATACTATGAATAGGCTGTTTTATATGCACTGCTGTCAGATCTCGGAAATGAAGTGAAGCTTCTCCCTTGATGTCCAGCTCCTCTGAGAGAACAGCAGGTATGAGAATCTGTAAGTTTTTACATTAAGCTAGTTCTTACTTTTTTTTTAAGCCCCTATTTTGGAACTGGTACATACCTACTTATTTACTATTTTTTTTCATGCATTTCTCTATTCTCACCTATTTGAGGATCTCCCTATTTAAAAGCTCTGTTTTCATACTGTAGGGCTGCTTCTTGCAGGAAAGCAGCGATCTTGCACACAGCATTCTTCCACATTTTAAAGATGTTTGGGAGTGTCCTTTAAAACGCCTTTTGATATTTTGTTCTTGTTTTCTTCCAAAAATGGTTTCTTACTCTTGAATGCAGGTATGAACTTCAGTTGTCTGATGCTCTTTTTCAGTTTGTACGGATTTCTGTTCAAATGGCCATAGGGACCTTGAAGTGAAAGCTACCAGCTGTTCCTTTTATTATAACAAAGCGCTGAGCACTGACTTACTGGCATCAGATTGCAAATTTGCCTGTTTATTCACATCATGGCATAGGACAGGGGAGTTGGTGACCAGCAGCTAGACTTACAGAGTCTGGCTCAAAAATGAGGTGACCACAGCTCTTGCTTCTTTGTCTGCTACATGCCTCAAAACATTTGCACGCATCTGAGAAGGAATATTATTGCTTAATTTATTTCCATTTTTGGGCACGCTGTATTGTGTTCACTGGTTTTTTTTAGATTCACATTACAGTGGGAGACTAACAAGTGTGATGAATATGATACTGCAGTTAAATACAACTCCAGCTTATTTTTATTTTATTTTAGATTTACTTCACTGATTCCTTGTAAAAGATTGGGGAAGTTGGAGTCCTTATCTGCAATGGTCCTGTCATGCCTTTACATGAATATTTCCTAAAGCCAGCAGGACACTCACTGACTTGTGATATAGATATCGGTTTATTTTGGTAGTGTTACTGTTAGTTTTCTCTCAAAATTTTTTTTCCCCTGAACATCAGTATTTACTTTGCAATGTTCAACATGTAGCAAGGCAATTGGATTTCTCACACAATGTAACTTGTCAAAATCAATCTTCTTGCACTGAAGTGCTGAAGTGTATTCTTCCTGCCACTTCTAAGCATTTGGTAGTTAGGTTTAATGACTATTTTGTTTGAACAAATTGGACCTATGCCTCTGAATAATTACTGTGCCATTTTCCCAACTTCTTGTTCCTCTGGCTTCAACAGTGTCTTTTGCTTTCTTTGATTCCTTTCTTTTCCTTCTCAATTTGTACAAACATTATCAAGAACCAAGCCCCTGAAGCACCAAGAGGATGCTCCTACAGTCGGAAGAAGCCAGAGCGTTATCTGACAGAGCTGTCAGTCTGCGCCCTGCAAGCCACCAAACACCTCCTGCTCTCTGTGGAGGGACTGCGGTACTCAACATGCTCAGAACATTGTCACAAGGCATGCCGTCAAAGACATGCTCTCAGTATTTGGCTTTTTTAAAATTTTAATTTAGCCCTTGTACCTAACCATAGAAACTTTCTTGTCCCACGCCCAGTGTCACTAAGTTCATGCGTTCCTGTTAGTTTAGCTGAAGGCAATGGCACTTCTGAAGTTTAAGCTTAGCTCGTTTCTCTTGGTAGTCTACTTACAACTCACATTGTCCTAATTGTGTTTTGTCTATATAATTTAAATTTGTCTGGGTTTTAGTTTTACTTGTTTCTTTGTCACAATGCTGTGGAAGTCTCTGTAGTCTGGTGCATTCACTGATGTCCTGCTGTCTATTTGGCATGCCATTTCCTATCTGTATGCTTCTTTGTCTTTGCATCTGGTGCTTCTCTGAGCTTTCCAAATCTTTTCATTTTTTTGCCATTTTGTGTTGCATGCAAAGTCTCCTTCTTTCAGTTCCTGCTTGTTCCCTTGACATACTGCAATATGATTGTTTTGTCTTTAAGTTTTGGCATAGTGAGATCTCTTGTCACAGTCACGGTTAGTAACTCAGGATACTTCATCTCAAGGCTAGATTTACCAGAATTGATACAGAAGATACAAATACTTTTCTACCACTACTAGTTGGGCACTGAGACAGAGCTGTGTCTAACCCTGTTCTTTCATCAGGATTTTACCCCCATATCCCCACATCTGCCCTTCCACTATCCTTTTCTACTTCTTCGCAGCATGCATGTGGTATATTAACTTCTTACCTGACTTCTTTTGTGCTCTTTATCTGCTGTGATTCACATTCTGGACTGAACTTGGCATATTCTCTAACTTTCCACTTGTCCAAAGCATTTAGTTATTAGCATGAAAGTTAAAAATAAATATTCTCAACTGTGCTCTGAAACCTCTGATCCCTGTTGCTAGTCACAAATTACTGCTTCTTTTAAGAACTGTTAGTTGCCTGGGTCAGCTACTGTTTGCAATGTAGCAGTATCCCAACTGATTGCTTATTCGATGGTGGTTGTTGAAAAGGTACCTTTTTATTATCTCCTTTGCAAAAAAAAATGCTTCTGGAGTAGTTCTTGTACTGCACTTGGGTTGTCCTGTTTGGATGCTGACGTATCCAGCTGATAGCAGAATATGTGGCTACCTCTATTCATAATACGAATACTGCACTGTTACATTTGTTTTCTTTTATCTTTTATCTAAACCTGTCATTGTCAACTAGTTCTAACATTGTTAACTGAGAACTGTCTCTTTGCAGTAAATATTTCTTCCCCTTTTTGTTTGTGAGTAATATTGCTATGCCTTCAGGAACTGACTCATTTTGGCCATCATGTTCAGGGCAAAACACCAAAGTAGGGGGAACCAAGACATCACTGCACGCAGGCTTTTCTTCTCCCTGCATAAACACCATCTTCTCTCCTCAAGCACTGTAAATAAATCCCTAAGTTAACTTGTGTCTCCTCTCCCTGTGTCACTTTCACTCTTTAGCTAATTATTTTTGAAGACTTCCGTTCAGTGTCAGCAGGGGTTGCACCAGATGACAGCTCTCAATTAGCACTCCTGTAGGCACAAGCCAAACCAAAGAGGGAGGAAAAAAAGAAGGAAAAAAGAAAAAAGGGGGAGAGAAGGAAATGAAGGTCTGATCCCTCCCACTTTCACAGAACAGATGGGATCGGAGCTACACAATCCGAAGGTATATATGTGGGATTTTAATTTTCTAAGAATAGAAAATTCTGTGTTTCAAGAGGTCCCTGTGCAGGGGCTGTGAATATACATCATATTTAAAGAAAAGTAGCATAGAAAATAATGAATGTGACATATGTTTTAGAAGGAATGAAACATTACTTTCTGTGCAATTACAAATATGGCATGAATCCACTAAAAGCTTAGCATCATGACTATCAGCAAGGAATAACCTCATATTTTAAGGATAAAGGCCAGGAAAAAGACACAATTAGAGGCCCCTGTCTCAGCTTCTTTAAATTAACATTTAACACTCTCTGTAATTATTATTTAGTTATAATGAATTAGTAAGCCATTAAAACAAAGCAGGAGGCTTATTTCTGCTATGCATGCTCTTGAAATGATGTTCAATAGAATTGCTTCTGTTTTTACAGTTATACAAGCATGAAATCAATGATCAATGATTTTTTAACCTCTCAATACAGCTTTATTTTCAAAATCACTCTTCCAGCCTAGTCTTCCTATTCATTTTCTAACATGAGCAATGATTCTTTAAAAATAATATATAATTATTTGCACATCAATATAAATGTAGAAATATGACTACACTCTGCCAGTGATAAGCATCAGTTTTCCATTCAAACTGTTTTTGAAGTTTCCTTTAGTTCATGCCTCTTAACTTTACTCACCCTGAAATGTTGAATTATGCAAAATTTCAAGCAGCTTTGGAGAAGCACAAATAAAGTCTATAAAATCCTTTGCAGCTAGGGAGTTCATGGTGAAAAGTCATGTGGCTTAATGAAGTCTCTGACTTCTGCCTGGATGCCCCATATTATTGAGGTCTATGACTATCACACAGATTTCTGGAGCTTCTGCCTCTACTCCTATTCATAGAAGACTGACTCTTTCAGCTGGACAGTCACATTTTTATTTCTCTGAAACGTATCTGCCATCTGTGGTTACAAACTTTACAGTCAGCTGTGATCTTTATGATGAACTCCCTTGGCCACCTGCTTAGTTCTTAGTTTTAAGTCCCTCATAACACTTTATGAGAACCGAGTGAGCAGGTAGGCTCATGGAAACTGCATTTGGCTTTTTGCTTTCAGCTTGTGTGAGGTGCAGTGAGTCCTCAGATTACATGGATTAGACACAGCCTCTAGCTCTTTTTGCAAGGTAATACATAGCTTGCATTTAGACGTACCTATTGTTGGGACACGTTGGATATCCCCCGGGACATATGGTTTCTAAGATCATGCAACCTCTGGCATACTGAAATGCATAGCGCCTCCTGTTCATCTTGCACTGTTGGGTTGTCAGTCGATAGAGCCCTGCTGTGAAGATGGGAAGTAGCAAAGGTGGGTGCCCAGAAGTAATCTAGGTACCAACTCTTGAGTCATCAAGTCTTGCAAACTGCCTTGCAGTGATGTAGAGTTTAGAGAGGCTCATGGAAGATCTACTTCAGATGCTACAGACAAAAGTCCATTTGTCACTAACATTTAATAAACTAAAGCCCTGTAGTAAAAGATTGAAAGCTAGACAATGTGCCTTGAGAGGGAAACCTGACAGCTTAGTGCCCAAGGTCTCTGAAATAGCATTTTTATAGAGAACAATTCTGAAAGACAAACTCCCAAGCTGTCTCTTAGAAACTGAGGAATGACTACATTAGTGAAGAAAAGAGATATCTCAAATAATATCAACATAAAAGTAAAACTAAAAGCCAAAGTAAAACTAATAATAGTGGAAGAGAAGGCTGGAGAAATGTGACCTAGAAAAAACAAATCCCTCTCCCAGGGGTTTATTTTTTAATAAACTTAAACCAGAGCATGAGCAGAATCACCAGCCGCTTGAGATTTGAATGCCCTGAGAACCTTCTCTGTTCCCTGCTTACATCTTGTTCCTAACTGTAGACAATACCTGAAGAAATGAGAGCCCAATCCATAATGCCAAACTAAGTGCCTAATGTATCCCTGTTAAGATGTCAAACTCCGGTCTTTACGTACTTGACAGGCTGCTTTATTTTCCTTTTCCTATAGTTACTATTGACTAAACCCATTCCCGTCATAAAATCTCCTTGCACTTGATTACCCCAGCACACTCAGAGCTGCTCTTTAATTACAGACTCCATCCCCCAAGCCATTGCTATTTTCCTGCTTCTACTTCCCATTGGAAATCAAGGTTCTCCACTGTGCAGGGGCAGGCACTCCCGCAGCTGCGGCTGAGTGTTTCTCGCCCTTGTTCTCGCTCTCTGCCCTGATTTCCCTTCCCTCTTGGCTGCAGACAGACGCTGACCCTCCTGCAGGCTATGGCAGTCCACCAGACAGAGGAGGTCCATGTACCACAGATATTCACAGGGGTTGTCATTGTGGCCGAGACGCAAGCCTGCTCATGGGTCCTAAGACTGCACCTGGGAGAGGGCTAGAAGGATGCACCACTCACAAAGCACAGAAATGCACTTTCATCTGGATGCAGTTCTTCCATTTTCAGTCCTTCCTACTAACGGGCAACATGGCAGCTGGACACAGGAACCTACTCTTTGATTGCCCAGGAGCTAGAAGACTGTGCATCTTCGAGCGATAAGTTTTAGTGAATTTTTCTCTATGCTCTTTTCTCCTCCCTCCCCCCTACCTGGTCATACAGGAGAACTAAGCTTACAGGTTCGGAGGGATGATTTTTATCTTAAACAAATGGACTGAAAAAAATCATTTTTATTTACCAGTAATTGTAATACAGAGATGCTGTGAACTATAAACTGTCATGTCATGCATAAAAGGAATGTTAATGTTGGAACTCAAATTCTAGCTGTGCTCATAAGCTCCATAAATCACAGCTATAAATAGACCTGAGTTAGTGCCACGGGGAAAGCCTCTGAATATTCATAAGGCTCTCATTTCATATTTTGTCACCAGAATAAGCCTGGAAATTGTAAGCAGTTTGCATCCAGTGAATCAGTGGCAAGGTAATGGCATTATGATAACAAAATAAGTCAGCGTGATAAACAACTGATATCTGCAGATCATCTATATTGTCCTTGCATGTAAAGTGAAAGCCATTTATTCAAAATGTCATAAATAGCTCCTTTGATTAATAACATTAGTTGCCCTTGATAACACGCTGTTTACTTAAGGATATCTGGAGGCTAAATATGTTATGATATTCAGAAAAGAAGAAGAAAATATTTTTTCACATTTCTTATATATTCTGTAATTATTATTCATTACTCTGATGGCATCACAGAGGCAAATGAAGCACTATAAAAATAAAAACCCTTCTCTGAAGGTTTTATAATTTAAAGGACCCCAAATTCTTCCTTCAGAAACATCTATTTATGCCTGAGCAATTTTTGTTTTTCAATAAATGGTAAATCTCCTGAAAAAAAGTACTTCAGAACAATCATACTAATCATGTTTATAAAGTGGATTTAGTAATTATTTTAAGCGGAAAAGCTAATGGAACAGATACAAAAATTAAATTAGCATTTCATTTTACGATTTCAAAGAATCCTTTCTTGTTGCCATTTAAAAAGCAGAAATCTCTTCAAAATATATTTCTTTTTAAATATCTAAAAGGAGGGAAGAAATCTTTCCAAAATGGGCAAAATAATGAGGGGAAACAAATTTTAGCTCAGGTTGAAGGAGCTGGAACGGAAACTCTACGTTTGTAAAAGAGAGCAGATTTTGTCTATAATTTATGATACAAATCACAGGCTGAGATAGTACGCAAGCAGTTTAGATGAGAAGAACAAATATTGATAAGCAGTTTAGTTATGTGAAAATCAAAAGAAAAATTAATGCCGGTTTCCCACAATTGTAAAAAGATCTGCTTGGAGGCAAAACGCACTTTTGAGGCTATTTTTGGTTACGTTGCTGTATGCAACAGAGTGATGTGGTTGAACAGCTCAGGAGAACTCCTGAACATTTACTTCAATTTTGCAGCAGAAAGCAATTCAACCATATCAAAGCTGAGCTGAAGTGTATTAATGAGTAAGTGTGAGGAAATTTCTAATATCACGCCTCCGTTTGCAAGGCTTTACAGACACATTGAGGATAAAGTTCTTCAAGAATGCTACTTATCTGCATATATTGTTTTATTCCAAAAATTACTATAAAAAGATAACTTCTCACTAAATCACTTTTTTGCATATTAGATATTACATATTTTATTTGCTTATTTGATGGCAAATTTTCTATTGATGTTTATTCTGCGAGTTCAGAAGATCAAACATGTAATGGATACTGACTTTCTGAGCTGGGGAAGTGACATGAGGTCACAGCCCCACCACGTCATTCACAGGCTGGGTCTTAACCCCAGTGATGACTTAAAGTCCAGTCAGTCTGTGTGAGCTCATGCAGTTTTTCACTGAGGGCACAATATGAGTTGCTGAAAGCTTATTAACAGCCTGAAAAACCTTTACTGCAAGCAAGAAAATAGCAGGCGGCAGGAATCCCACATGAACCTAAGATTTTTGACTCGTGGGTTGTTTTTGCAGAGGTGGCTGTGAATAGAAACATATTTAGTGATTAATTGAGCACGTTTACATTGCTATCATTAAAATATAAGACCACGGTTACTATGGTACCAGTACTGTGAGAAACACATTTGACAACATTAATTTTCATTTGAATCATTCATTCTAACTGTGCCTCCAAGAAGTCCCATACATGAGTTTCTATTTCCAAGTACACACAAGGGAAAATCTGAAATCTGGACCAATAAAAACAATTTCATCATATGTACAAGGAATGCTGAATAATGTTAAAATACATGGTTTATTATTGTAAGAGACATATTGGATATTTTATCATGTTGCTCAGTGCCTAATACATGTAGTGGAATTTTTATTTTGTATTTTCAAAACTAATAACTCTCTATCTCCTTCTATGAAAGTAAAGTTTCTGAATGCATTATTCTCCTGGGGCCTCTGAAATCAGCATTTCTTTATAATACACTGAGATACTGCATCAGTATTCTTCCTGGCTTCAAAAACTCAGTGCCTCTTATTTTTCTTTTAAAGGCAGTAATCTCTAACACAGAACTTGCAACAAAACAGACAAACAAAAAAGGCAGAAAAGGACTCGTGGTAACTAGGGATGTCCCTGCACAAATAAATTAGCAATGACCCATCATAAGATCGACTTTGGCATTTGCAGCTGAAACAGCCTCATGTATTAATTGATGGACCTGCTCCTACTCATTTGGACCCAGCTAAATGAGCACCTAAAAGTCAGAATTTGGGGGTTCAGTGACACACCCTGGCATAAATTATGGCCTGTGTTTAATCCCTTTCTCTCTGCAAGTTTTTTTCATTGGTAAACTGAGACGAAGCTGTATTTCACAGAAGTGTTGTGTTGTTTGGTGTCTGTGACGTGTTTGTGCTCCTCAGCAATAAGGAGCACGACCAGTTTCATGAGAAGAAACACCTTTTCTCAAGCTCTCATACAAACTACAACGGCAAAACAATTGCAGAACATCAGAATAACCACACAAGAAAAGTTATTTAAGAATTAATGTGCTATTAGGGACAACATTTAAAGGCTTTCCCATGAGTGTGCAGAAAACACCTAAGGAAACTTCCTGTCTTGAAGACCTGGTTGTTCGGTGAGAAAAAAATGCAAAAGCGTGTGTTACACCCCTAGGCTCCCTAGGCACAAAGACACAGCGAGCAAGGCACAATTAGGGACAGTGAAATTCTTTCAGAGAATTCTGTGCTGCTATTTGAAAAAGTGTTATAGAAGACTTATGCTATTCTCGGATTTAACAGGAAAGTAAATCCACCAGACAAGCTCTTCTAAAGAAAAATAATTACATAATTCTGGTTTAAGTCTTTTTTGAGTAGAGACTACTAGTAATTCTAATTATATTTCACAGTTTCTTGCCACTTGACAGGGATTGCTCTGCTTTTGAAGATCAACCTGGATTTGAGCTATGACTATGAGAAAAATAATTTATCTTAAACTGCTGTCATTAAAAACAGTATTACATTAGTCCTATGACAGTCAGGAGGGAAACATAATTTTTGAGTATTATAACTGAAAGCCTCAAGAATCTAGGGGAACAAGCACTTTCCCACACTTGACCTACACTCTGGTTTCACACTTCCCTCTGGCAGTAGCTAAAGATCAGAGATTAGCATGAACTTTGAATAAAAATGGCTAAATTGACTCAAGTGTAGCAAGAAAGTATTCACGCATTCCTCCTTAAGCTCATAACAGATCTGAAGGTAGGATACGTGGCATACGTGTGTCCCTGCTGCCCCAGGGGTTTGGAAGACTGGTTCACTGGTTAGAACTTCCACCAGGCTGGGGATTTTTCAGCCCAAATAGAAAACAGGGACTATTGACAAATTTTACATGGAAATGTTATTGATTTGTTCTCTGTTGCCTTTTTTTAAAGGTTTCTAGCATATTAAAAATTACATTCACATTTTTAAGACTACCAGCCTCTGAATATTAAGACATGAACCAAAACAAAAACTGTGCAACATCGGTTCCAGCCAGTCACCAGAAATCATTTGGAACAGTTAATATTTTTAACAGGAAATATGAGAAAAGAAGAAGTCTTTCAGTTCCTAGGTCATAAGAAAGCAACATCATCTTGTTTACCAGACAAAGATAATATTATTTAAATAATATTCTCTGACAATAGCAAGCCTGTTGGTGACAATGTAACATGTACTGCTGTGATACATGACCACAGGTGTAGTTTTGGCCTGGCCTGCTAAACTCCAAGATTTATCAGTCTTAAGAAATATGTCCATATTGAACATACCAATACGACTATATAATAAGAGAGCACAGACCAGCAAAATTTTAATCTTCCCCTCTTTCAGCCTTCACATTGTGTAGTTATTCTTATTACTATATTCATATCTTTCACCTTACTTCAGTAGTTTGTAGTAAGCCCATGTCTGAGTTCATCACTGTAGTAAAAAAAATCAAGTAAGTATAGCTATTGTAAGGGCAGAAAACTGTCCCAGCTTTCAACTCACACATATTTCCTAAAGCTCAGATCAAAAAAGATCAAAAAGGCACCTGCATCCATTGAAAGACAGTAATCTGCCACAATCAGAAACCCCAAGAATGTAAGAACATGCTCAGATCAGAAGTCCACATAGCCTATCTTGCCTCTAGTAATAGTTAATACAGGATTTTTTGGGGAAAGAGGGTAAGTACAGTATGATCCTTTCACTTGCATAACCTACCATATTCCAGTAGTTTACTGGTTTCCTAAATCAGCACTTAATATTCCAATGAAGTATTTCAAATTCCTGTTAAATATCTCCTCTGTAATCTTGCCTTAGATATTTTCGGAACTAATTTGTATTTTTTTGCCTCTGCTATACTGAGGAGTTCCACCACTTACAAGCACTGGATGAAAAAATCAGTTCTTCTTGTGGTCAAAGTTGCTGTCATTTTATGACTATTTCCTGTTTTTTGAGGAATAGTGAATGACCATTTCCATTCATTTTCTTTACGTCATCCTTAAGGATTTTAAAGCTTCATGGGTAACGTTGATTATTATTGATAGATAATAGTTATTGATGGATAAGTTAGCCATGAGCCAGCAGTGTGCCCTGGTTGCCAAGAAAGCCAGTGGGATCCTGCGGTGCATTAAGAGGAGTATGGCCAGCAGGTTGAGGGATGTTCTCCTCCCCTCTACTCAGCCCTAG
>Ga0181612_104646_pt1 | contig 11700 bp, 5 predicted proteins | sample HoacroProtozoa21_FD_119630 | JGI IMG/M metagenome (GOLD analysis project Ga0181612, IMG submission 119630) | Hoatzin crop microbial communities from Cojedes, Venezuel. Combined Assembly of Gp0051906, Gp0051904, Gp0051908 | reverse complement strand
TGCTAATGTCCAAACATCACTTCTTAATGTTTCAAATGCCACCATTAAAAAATGATCCACTGTCTTCACATCCAAATAGTAAACTGAAATATCCTACCAAAATCAAAAAGCTGTGAAGATAAGTTAAAACTCTTTGCCCAGCTAATATTAATACCAACATCAGGCAGCCAACTAAGAAATTGCAGTATAAATGCACTTTAACTTGCCCTTCTTTTGTCCCGATATGTTCTTTAGTTGGAAAATAGGTGTAACTTATTGAATATCAAGAATGAATTTGAATGAGCTTGATGAGAATAAATGAGTTTATAACTTTCCAAAATATTGGGCCTTTTTGTTCTAAAGTAATCTCCTCTCATAGCACATCCAGTCCTAAAAAGCATATGCAGGATGGAAGAATGGTTATAGATATTTGATGGCAATTCTGTCATATTCATTACTATGATTATCACGTGGGAAGCCACTGATGAGCAAACAGAAACAGATGTCATTCTTTACAACATGTCTTGTCTTGGCAGGACTACAGTATCCCCTAAATCCAGCTGTCTGGATAAACCAGTGCCAGAGTATAACAGTGTTGGTGGGGATTCAATAATTTTTCTTCCCAGTGTCACATGTTTCTTGGTGGTAAGCCATACAGAGCTGGTCATTAAAAAATAAACATCCTTAAGGCTAGAATGGAGTCTAGTTAATAGAAAGTTAATGTAAAACTATGATTTTTCACCTAAAAAGTTGTCTTGGGACTTATCCCATAGCTGGGCAATCAGCACCTGTTACCATAACAGCCTTATATAGTGCTCATGGTGATGAAGGTGCTAAGTTCTTCTGACTCAGTGTTACTCTTCTGCCTACAGCTTATACACTGAGCTGTGAAAAAGAAGGTTATGAGGGTCATTGGGAGAAAACATCTGCAACTTTCAATTTAATGATAGCTGTCGTGGGAACCACATTAAAACAAAAGAATTAGTCTCATTTATCAACACTCAAACATAGTTTTCAGCTCTGTATTCCTGACTGATGGTTTGCCAGATGATTCCTTTATCCATTTCAAAGTCACTTTGCCTTCAGCTGGAAAACTGCAGTTCTTTCCTTCATTATACCTCTATTCCTGCAACAATTAGCCTGCAGAGAGGAGAATATCACTGTCTGATACCAAGTGCAGCTGCACAGAAGACATTGGTCTGGAGGCCTGAAATGCAGGATTGAAGGTGTCTGACGTAATGTCTCGTTGAATCGTTGCTGGTTTATTTTTTGCAAGACCCTGAAAACACTCTGAGAAACACAGGATGTTCACACATCACCCAGATAATGTCAGGGTCGCCAAGTGCACCAACAAACTTTGTAACCTCTTGCGCCCTCCTTGGGCACATTACTGGTTGCGTGTACTGTGCTGCAGCTGGCCTAAGTAGCAAAGCATATCTTTGTCCTAGCCGGTGCCACTTTCAGCCAGGTGAAGTTCTTGTAGGTCTTCTCCTTGCTGACAAAAGCCCTTATATACTGCAGAGTTTTCTGCCAGCAGGGCAGCAGTAAAGGGACAAGGCTCGATTAGTCATGCCCATGGATCACAACAGAAAATCAAAATAAGGCACAAGTTTATTGCTCCTTACTGAACAGACAAGATTAGGCAACCTCTATGCAAACTTCATGCGTCTGACAGCATCACACTTAACACTCAGGCCAGTAAACAGACTCATTAGCAGATGGGGGCCAGACAGCTTGAAGACCATGGGAAGGACTCGTGTAAGATAGATAAACCTGGAACAGTCACACTTTAAGCCACTGAGGAGAAATAGTCATATCTACCAGGGATCCCTAAATGCGTGCCTAATATAGGCCAGATGAATTACCCCCTGAAGTGCACTGCATGCGTAACAGACATCACCACCGACCACAGTGGGACTGGAGAATGGCTGCTTTAGGCGCATGCCTGTCTAAACATGGATGAGACGAAAGCTGTCCCAGATAACTTAAAGTAAAATTGGAGGAAGGAGACCAGCATCTTTCTGATCTGCCAGGTGAGATTCAGACCTGATCTTTTGGCTGTTGTCTCCCAACTCTGCTTCAGTATTCAGATTTGCAGGACACCACACATTTTTAGATTAGGTGCTGGGAGATGAAAACCAGGCACAGCATCCGACAGGAAAGGCAGTCACCTAGATTGCTAATAGCTAGCAATGTTGTGACCCAGACGCTGAAATTCAAGCTGATCCCCAAGGAATTAATAAAGAAACTCCCAGCAGAGAAGAACGACCACAAAAGGGAGTATAACTAAAACTGACTGAAGCCTTCTTAAAAAGAGTAGATTTGCTGAATTATGTAGTTTGGAAGTAACTGATATTATGCATAATAATACTCAACAAATGCTTTCTTCTAAATATTTTTTTTTTTATAAGTAATTCTTCAAAGGAACACTTGTAGTGACCTATATCTAAGGTAAAAAGCATTACTTACCCAAAACAATGCTTCACTAAAACCAGAGCAAACTTAGAGGGAAGTTCTGCCAAGACAATCGAATAATTTCTGTTCCACTTCAGCCCAAAACAAAGCTGCTCCTTCAGTTATTACTTTACATATAATTACCCTCATGCAAATACCTACAGATGATTGCAAACCAGATACACGGTTTCATAGAAAAACTGGTAAGTGTGTGAGAAATGGAAACTCTGTTCCTCTTCTGCCTTTTATCGTCTTTGGCTATTAGTTACATTGTGGATGTCACTGATTTCTGAATGGAAAGATGCTTTCCTCTGTACAGTTTGGGATACGCAGAAAAGTGGCCACTGAGGTTCCATAGAAGTTGGTTCTGAAGAATAGAAAAGGTCTCTGCTTTCTATAGAAAAGAAAGTTTTTCTATTAATAGAAAATTAATTTTCTATTAATAGTGTGGGGGATTTTTTATTTTTGGATTTGTTTTGGTTTTCTTCTATGAATCCTATTATTATTTGCTCCAGAGGAAGTTCCAAAATAAATGCTTTATACAGAAATCATTGTGTACAAGTGGGAATGCAAGCTGCATCACTAGCTAACTTCTGTAAAAGTATTGTTGTCTACTGATTTTTAAAAAAAGCTACTATTATTAAAGGCAGAACTGGCAGTGCATGATAAAATGGTCCAATACTTGCTCTCATTATGATTAATTTCCCATTTGCTTTAACAGATTTTAAGCATTTGGCAGAGATTTCATAGAGTAGGTGTCTGCCACTAACCGAAGTTTTCGAAATTTCTCAGGCAAAATGTTCTGTATTTTGGGGGGAAAATCTGGAGTATAAAAATGTACTGTTTGTGTCACAATAACAAAATTGGAATTTCTTCTGTTATAAGTCTAGCTTTGGATTAGTCACTTGAAATTTTGCTGGCAAATAGAAAAATGTTTTTTGTGTAATTTCTATTGGTCCCATGAAATCTGGGTCCCATCAAAATTTGTCTGAGGTAAAGCCTTGGAAAAATGATAAGCAGTGTCTCCCTGATTAAATTTTTAAAAGTTTCTGTGCACACTTACTGAAAAAATCAGCTGAACTTGCATGCTCTGTGGCTGCAGCTCTGAGACAAGCCAAAACTTTGCTCTCTAATAGAAAACAGGAAGCTTCCTTTCTTTTTTCTTTAATTAGTGATGGGAAAAGGATGCTGTAGGCTTTTAGAAGACCAGCATTTTGGCTGCAGATCTAAACACCCAGAAGTGAAAAAGTACCGGAGCATAAATTTACTTTGGTACAATTTTTGATCTTTCTAGGGAAAGAATGGGAGGCGATTCCAGTTCAGATGACAGAACAATGGTGCACAACCTGCACAGTCCTCTGCCCCATTTCATCCAGTTGTGGCATTATGGTGGCTCTTAATGACACATTCACACTGTGAGCTGGATGAGACCCTTCCTCAGGGCACAGGGTGTCGTAGCTCTGGGAATGAATCAGCACTAATGCATCTAGGAGTCTGCTGTCTTCAGACCACTGCTCTATCTTTGTCCAAAAGCTGAGAAACATAAGGAGACTGAGGCTGGCATTCATAGGGAGAGAAACGGGAGTCCTCATGTGAATGTTTCCCAGAAAAATAGATTTTACCTCTCCATCTGCTGCATAGTTTCTTTGTGGTGCTACCCAAATCATTTAAATTGAACTTTTCACCAGGGTCACTAAGTGCATGCTCTTTATTCTCTGGGTACTTGACTTGAGACCTGAGGTCTGATTACCAAGGGAGCTGAACATTTACAGCTGCAGTTGATGTCAATAGCATCTGTGCTTTCAGCCTGTTAAGAGTTATTCAGAGATAAGTATATGGAATGCAGGATCTCAGATGTTTTGATTTTGACAGCAAGTATGAGTTATTTTTGCCAAGTTACTTTTGATTGGTGTGGCTACCTCTACACTGTCTTGTGAAAGCTGAGACCACATCTACCAACTTTCTCATCACAGAAATGCCTAGCTAAGCCTAAAGCCACCTGAAGCAGCTCCAACACTACATGTCAGAGCAGTTCACACCACCCCTGATCTTAGGCTAGCATTGTAATGTCTTTCTTTTATGAATATTTACGCAACTGTCTCTTGAAAAAATCCCACATGGCAGCTATCAAGTGTGGGTATTGGTATCTGAGAAACATACAACAGCTTTCTTTCTAGCCCACCCATCTCTTATCCTCTGAAAATCATTTAGGCAAACAGAATAGCAGTATTTAAATGTTTTGACATTCAGAAATTTGGGTTAGATTTAGACTTAGGATGAGGCTTCCATCAGCTGAAGAACAGGGGGAAGATCTGGTCTGGTAGACCCTGTACTGATTTTGAGAACTGGTGCTTGCAAAGGGCTGCCTAAATACTTTCACATAAGAAGGATATCACCTTGAAAGCAGCATAAGGAGTCAAAAAAATAAAAAGTCTTATGTAACTAAAAGTCCTACTTAAAGAAAATACACTTGAACTATCACCTACTAGACAGGGTGAGAACATTTTTTTAACTTAGCCCTTTTTCTTAGAAGCCAAACTGGGTAAATACGAAAATAAATACTGTAACTCTGTCACAGTCTTCCAAATAAAGTTGTCGAGTTAGAATTCTTCCAAGAGAATAAAAGAAGAAAACATTCTCAATACACAGTCACATTCAACGCTAAGCTAAGCAAAATCAGAGGCACTTTACCATTCACATCATTTTTGGGGTATCATGTTTTGGTCGGTGGATGAGTTTTGAAAAAATCTTTACAGAAAATGAAAATGTCATAGTTCACTCAGTCCCTAGATATGAACATTCGTGGAGGTTAGTGCTTCCTCACAAGTTATCTACCAAATAAACCATCTTTTCCCAAGTTTCACTTTCAATGCACTGAACCAAAGAACGTCTAAACCAGTTCTGATGGTTTCCAATTAGTTCTGCAATGCAACAAAATAGTGAATTATCGATGTTTGGATGAATTCTCGAATATTCCGATACTAAAATCTGTCTGCGTTTAGAGTTACTCAGATAGTTACCACACTTGTTAAAATTAAAATATAATTGTAAATAATGTAACCAAGGGATATATCAGTACTGTTCTTCCATGAAGGATGAACAATTCATAGTTAGATCCAGACGAATGAATCAAGACAAGCGGGGGGGAACACGACATTATTGGAGCAGTGGAGACAATTCATCTGCTCTCGCAGTTTATTATATACTTGCCTGGGATCTCTCTTGCCAAACTTTATCAGTGTGAAAAGTACAAAAAAAGAACCATAAAGGGAATGAAGTTTAATAACATGCATGTATCAGGTTACCTTTTGTAAATGGGCATTGATCCTGACGCTACTTCCGTCTGACCTGATAAACAAATCCCCTAGAAACAAATCTACAAGAAGAAAAACTAGTTCCCTATACCAGCATTCAGTAAGGAAGCTTTAAAAGAGAAAATGCTACTGCTAAGCCTAGTATTAGTTAATCAAGTTCTTGTTGAAAATTTCATTTAATTGCATATGAGAAGGATGAGACCTACTGGAAGCTGGTAAATCTTCACCTGGCTACCTTGGTAAGTTTAATCATACATATCAGTTTTTCTGCATGTGTATGGTATATTTCTGCACTTTTTATAAAAATGTATTCTATTTATGAATATTTTGCTGCTGAGAGATTCTACTCATAGAAGTAACTTGTAAGTACTCATAAAGAAACTCATGTTTTGACTTCCAAAAAAAAACTCGGTAAATTGAAAAGCAAAAAAAGGTCATATTTTTAATACAAGACCTCCATGCAAAGATGTTTTTCATCTTTTCTTCTTCTGCAACAGAACTTTATTCACATGAGTATCTAGAAGCACCATGACAAGTTGCAAAATTCTGCATGGAAAAGAGGTGATTAGTATAAAAAAAAAAAAGGAATCAAAAAATTACAGAGAAAGTCTGGCCAAACCATGATCAGTTAGATGTGACTGCACTTCACAAAATGTCTTGAAAGATTAAAAAGCAATAAAAGCAAAAGTCACAGCAATAGTATGCAATCATATCTTTGCTTAAAGTGGAAAACAGTAACAATTTCCCATTATTGTCATTCATTATATATATTGAATATGATTTTTACTGCTTGTCCATTTGAATAAACATATGTGTTAATTAGCCTTTATCTATTACAGAGAAATGAATAGATGCTAATGTATTTGCAGCTATTTGCTATAGTCATGAAAGAAGCAATTTCCATCATAAAGATGTGGGTTTTGGTCCTGTAAACCTCTGAATTATTGTTTTCTAATGGTTGAAGAGTTTGTAAAAAGCAATACTTTGAACTAGCAAACTTGATGAAATAGTTTGTTTCTAATCACATTATAAACTAATCTGATGGTACTGTATAGTTAGACAAAAGTCATATTCAACGTGACATTCAATAGCTCAAGAAAAAAAGTCAGCATATTTTTTAATAAACTCATTCTCATAAATAAAAGTGCCCAGAAGAAGCCAGCAGTCATCAACGGATTTAAGATTCCTCTTAGCAGACAAAGAAGCTGAATTAAAGAATAGCTTGAAGAGGTTGAATTAATAACCTTCAGTTATAACTCGAAATGTCAGTCCAGTTATAGAGAGGCTAGTCATAAAAATACCTTAATATAGAGCTTCATGAATCACAGAACATAAGATTATTTACTGATCAATCAACAGATAAGTTACTTCGATAAATTGTTCTCTTCATTATTTGACTACAATGTCTACAAAATGTTTACTACAAAATACTTTTCCTGCTGAAAAGAAAAGCAAGAGTGATTAGACTCACCTTACATAACTGCTAAATTGTATTTGCTTAAGCATTTAGCAAGTGATTAGTATTTGTACATAAACGATTTTGCAAGTAGGAGTCCTGAGAGCTAGTGACTTCCTTTTGACACAATCTCACTTATTGATGGGGGAGTGGCAACAGGCAATTAGGCAGCTGCAGTACCAGATGAGCAGAGTTCCTAATTACATAATTCGCCTTTACCATCCAATTAGTTCTGCTGACTGATGCTGACACTGCATGCACACTCAAAGTTAGTGGCTGTTTAAACACCTTGTGGAAACTGGATCCCGAAGCTGTTGAAACTTGCATTTAAGCAGGTTCCAAGTGCAGGCAATTGTTTCTGTACTAGTGTACGTATCTACGTTGTCTAGATTTTTTTTTTTCTATTTGCATATTTTCATACACAAAAACTTATACCACAAGTTTCTAAGAACCTTTTCTGATCACGCTTCCTAGGTATACACAGCTATAAATCTTCATGCTGCAAATAAACCATGCAACAACCAAGCTCTGATTATTCTCCAGATGTGCTCAGGGAAACCTGTGTCAGGGCAGAACTTCTAAACAGGGAAGATGAGCTTCATAAAGCAAACATTGCTTTGTCTGGAAGCAGCAGCCCAGATGTCTTCAGCTCCTGCGAAACGCAGGCAGTATCAGTTTGTATGGACACTACCATGCCTCCAGGTGACAACATTCAAAGACAAGGCTATAAAGAGCCTTCACTTCTGAAGCCTCCTGCACAGGAATGCACTGGGAGCCATCATGCACCTTTCCAGTTTGACCGGCATGCTTTGGCCAGAATTTCCACTTCTCCAACTTTAAGGCGTCTAAGGATGGCCTCTGCCTCACAAGCATTGTCATTTCAGGACTGCTCTGACACAGCTCACCTGGGGAATCAAAAGGAATACACTGGCTCTCTTCACCATATTTGTAAGAGTCCACTTCGGTGCACTACAGCTTCCTCATTGTCGTTGCCTTCTTGTGTCCATGCAAAGTTACTGTCTTCCAAAGCCAAGTCGGAGACAACTACAGCAGATCCAGAGTCTGCCAGCCCAAGATCCAAACTGCTAAGGGAAAAAGATCCTCTCGGCAGCCCCAGTGAGACATTCCAAAACTCTTGGAGAACCAACTCTGCTACACTGCCTGTGAGACTACCCCGCCCCAGCCCTACACCACAAGAGGGTATTCAGGTAAGAGGAATAGGATGGTGCAACCTCCTTTTCAGTCTTGTATATTCAGCATTGGTCCATCATGACCCAATGAGTAAACAAAACCACAGTTCTTAGCCCGAACTGCAACCTGGCCCTAGACCCTTTGAGTTCTGGTTTGGGTTTTACAAGATCATTTTATTTCCAGTGTCCTTCACTTGGGTTGTTCCTCAGCCAGGGCAGTTCCTCTACTTTGTTTTACTGAATAGTATTACAAACCCCAGCCAAACCAAGTATGAAGTCATCCAAGACGGTTGAGCCAAATTTAACTTTTCCTACCACCAAAGGAAGAGGTGCCATTCCCTTTCTTTCCTTCCACTTGTCTAGCTCTGCCACTCACTAGCCCCCTCCATTTTTATGTTCAGCTTCATAAAGGAGCAGGCAATTGTGCAATCTTTTCTGAAAAAAGAAACACTGGTCCCATGAGTGCCAGTATCAGCAAAGAGAAATAAGCAAGTGGGGAGCTAGCCCTCCATCTTTCTCTGGTGGCAAACTACCATTCGACTATCCCCCATAACTACACCCCAAGCAGAAAAGGAGAGGAGCTGCATAAACCAGGTTTACTACTACACCTGCTCTCAAAGACCCTTCATTACTTGCACAAGCAGCTAAATTCGGACACATGCTTGACTCACATCCTTACCCAAAACACCTACACACACATTTCACTGAACATGGATGGTGTCAAATCCAGTTAGTTTTGTGCCACAGACCAAAAGATATTTTTGCCTCCCTTCAAATATAGGAAACATTCTGAATACCAAGCAAGTTGTTCTTTCTACACAACAGTGAAAATAATTAGCCAACATCTAAGTCTATGTAGTACACTTCTCGTAACGAATGAGTACTTTTTTTCACAAAATCAGACTGCTTGCTTGATTTCTGACCAAGTAACAAGAATATCTCACTTTCTTTCAGAGTGGATTGCCTATACAAAGGTATGCATATATTTGTTTTATATTATTCTAAGCTTCATTTCTGTACATTTTTAATGAATCTGCTTCACTCTAAACCAAAACTGAACAGCAAGGCATGTACAAGTAATTCCACTTTATTTTGTAGATTTGCTTTGTGAAATGCCTGTCACCAGCTTGTTAAACTAAACTTTTAAATGAGTTTTTTCTTTCAAAGGCAGCCCTCTCCCTGACACATTTAGCTACTTTTCAGGCAATATTTCAGCTGGAACGCAGAGCTCTGCAGTAGTAACTAATTGCCGAAAGGTCTAGCTATTTGGATTAGCAGTGTCAAATATCAGCTTGAAGAATTTGAAACATCTCATAATCTTCAGTGACATTCTTCAAAACTTTGTGGGAGGGAAAAGGGAGCAAAGGAGCTAGCAGAACAGCTCGATATTGTTCTCATACGTGAGCAAAGCAGATCTAGGACTGCTACTGGATGGGGGGATTGTTAATACTACAAACTAAGAATACTTAAATTTTGTAAGTTAGTGCAGGCAAGAAAAGGTGTTGTGTACTGTAGAACTGTGGAGGGAATTGAACCAAGCTCTTACAAGCAACAATCAAAAAGTAAAATCTTCATTAGAAATTATCTTGTTTCAGCCACATTTATTTCCTTAACATGTTCAAATGTTTACAAAAGGGAAATGAAGTGTTTTTGCCCCCAAACAAAAAGAAAGTAAGAGATAGACAGGTACAGTTAAGGGAGGTACTCACTGACAGCAGAGAGAAATACGAGCCCACTCTTCAGAATGTTGAATTTACAATAGAAAATGGAGACGGAGATGGAAAGAGGAGAGAAGGGAGAGATCTTTGCATCTCGATGTGAAAACAGGTGGCCTGCACCTATTATGGGAAGAGTTTGCACTGATCCAACTCATAAATGTAACACATAGGTACATCTTACTGACAGGATGAAGATTTGTATGATCTGTAGTGAACTTCAGGGGAGATTTTGAAGAATACAGAATGCAAACAGCTAAACAGGAGAACATTGAAGATTTAATGTACGTACCTTCTCTTGATGCCACTTGCCTGGCAGCTTCAGAGGGAAGCCACTATATGCCAGCTAGGATATTGGTTTTGGACTTCTATCCAGACCCATTTTAAAAATCAAGAAATCACACAGGGAACAATGCAAGTTTGTTCCAAGCTACCAGAGGAAAGACTGAAAAAGGGATGTCTGGATGATGTATTATGATTTTAGTTCCTGTCCTGACCAATATTAGAATGTGCAGAAATGCAAAACAAAAATCACCAGTTTCTGCTTTAAACTTCTTTGTCAGGCTGAATTTGGTCCAAGGTCAGGGCAAGGGCTGTATTCAGCTCCTCGTTTATCCAAATCATTAATCTAACTCCTTAACAGCTAATCCCATCTTATCACAGTCAGAGAAAACTGTCGAAATGTCAGATTATTCTTTCCCTCTAGAAGTGCATTCGGAGAGTTGCCATCCTCCTCCAAGACTGACTTATATATCGTCCAGGGTAAAAAAGTACCTCCGTCCCTCAGGTTTAATGATCATGTCTTCTCCCCACTCCCAGGCGGTACTTTCAAAAGCCTTTCTTAAAGCAGCAATACTCATTTTAAGCAGCAGTGCCCCACACAGCCCTTAGTCAGGAATGCCAGTACATCTCTGTCAGCATGGCAACATGCTGAACTTCTGCTGATTTAAAATAATCAGCCAAAATAAATAAACAATAAGGGTGAGAGGAGCAGCACAGAAAGAGGTGTGTTTGGTGGACACAAGGTGAGATGCTAAAGCCAACACTCAGGTGCCTGAGTTCATCCCTAAAGTACAAACATTTCTTTCACTCAAGCACTTCAGTCCGTTATCCCTGGTAAGAAAAAAATAAAGCAAAAGGAAAAGCTACAGGGTCTGCAGGCATGAAAAAATGGTAAAATATTGAATACAGACTCAAAAACTGATAAATTGCAGTGCTTCAGTGGTTTCATGTCTCCAGCAAAACCAAAAAAAGCATCTAATGCATCTAATATATCTACAGGCATCAGGCCAGGTGATCGCAGATACCTGTACCTTCATCTGTGAAGCATGAGTACACAGTTTAGGCATGTAAGTCATTAATCAGACCAGGCATGTCAGATTGCAAAGGTATATTGTAGATACACATCCAAGTGACCTTGGCATGCTCCCACACATCACAAATTTTCATACCGGTGTGAAGGGCTTGTTTAGACATACGTGTCTCTGAAGTTCAAGGCCTTTTTGATCTAGGGAAATAGCACCATTAAACTCAGTTACTGTGAAACTGTGCTTCCCATTACTAACCTTCATAAGCCACTAGCCTCCAGCTTC
>Ga0181612_166546_pt1 | contig 11701 bp, 13 predicted proteins | sample HoacroProtozoa21_FD_119630 | JGI IMG/M metagenome (GOLD analysis project Ga0181612, IMG submission 119630) | Hoatzin crop microbial communities from Cojedes, Venezuel. Combined Assembly of Gp0051906, Gp0051904, Gp0051908 | reverse complement strand
CCTTGCACTTGGCCGTGTTGAACCTCATGAGGTTCACACAGGCCCACCTCTCCAGCTTGTCCAGGTCCCTCTGGATGGCATCCTGTCCTTCTGGTGTCTCGACCGTACCACTCAGCTTGGTGTCATCTGCAAACTTGCTGAGGGTACACTAGGGCTGGACTCTGTAACGTAGACACCACTTTGACAAACGAAAAACCCCAAATGCTTTTGCTGTAACGCCAGCAATGCAAAGGAAGCCACTCTGTGTGTGTGTGCAGTGGGCTATCACCGCGTAACAGAGCTATGTGAAATACTGCTCAAGGGTTGTCTTACTAATTCAGCTTTAGCAATTACATAAATCCAACAGGGTCTGGGGTTATCATGTGGGATTTGGCTATTTCGGCCATTTTATCTGCTAACTTCAGGCGAATATCATTTGGAAACATCATGTTCTGCCAAACGTAGACTGCACGGTGACTGTTCCCCAGAGCCCAGGCAGAAAGCTCTGACCTGGGCATGACAGTCCTTTGTGAAGAGCCTCTGTGTACAACACAACACACTGTCTTTTCGGAGAAGGAAGAGCTCGGCTTTGCTCCAGCTGATGTTGGGGAGTTTGAGGTGAGACCAAAGAGGACTACATGGGTTTCACGCAAGCGCGAGGTGAACTTCGCTTTGTTCTAGTTTCATAACCTGTGAACAGCAGCAAGCCTTAAGACCAAGAAGTGCCAAAGGTTCTTTCTGTAGTACTGAAAAAAAAAATTATTTGTGAAATGGCTACAAGCCTTTAAAGTTAGCACAGGCCTCTGCTAAACATCCCTCACACTTTGCCTGGAACAAAGGCCAGAGCATCAAGATATGCCTTGTTGGGATGCTGTAGGTCCAAGAGCCATCGAGAGACAAGACTGGAAAAGAATAAATATGGACAAATGCAAAACTCAGCTCCATCACTAGGGATTTTCCTCTTACTCCGAATGAAACACAGGATCAGAGAAGAAGTATGTCATGCTGGAGGGTGACCAACAAGCAATTACACAAGCCAAAGTCAGCTTCCAGCATCTCCGTGCTGAGGGCAGTTAGACAGTGGTGGTAGGTCACTAGATTTATACCTCCAAAAGTATCCCTGAGGTGCCTGTGACCACGCTTTCTAAAAATAGTTGCTTCTTTCATTTGCAGCTGCTACACCTGGAGTTTTTCTCCTCCGCAGATAAACACTGCTGAACAGAAACGGCCTGTTCTGTGGTCTTGTTTATTGCTGAAGCATTCCTGAGATGGGCAAGGACATGAAACCCAAACGTCATCTCAGCAGCACAACAATTCTGAAGCCACTTAATACTCTTTTATGTCATGGTTCACTGAGATTCCTCAGGTACATCAGGAAACCGAGCTCACCTTTAGGCACAGAACCACATTCAAAGTGTGAGGAGAGTAACATGCCAGGAGACAAATTCGAAATGGAAAGAGCCTCCGAAGGGAAGAGCAGGTTAACGTAATGATGCTGCTGAGACCCTGGGCTGTGTGTGAAAACAGTACTGCAGAGAACAGTTAGTTGGGGAACCCAGCTTAATTTCCCAGGTGAGTCATGCGGCATCTCATGGGGAAGGAGGAAACAAAGATGTGACAGATTCTGCCCCAAGCCAAACTGCAGAGACAAGACATGGAAGAAGTGAGTCCAGATTCATATAAAACCAAATGAGAGTCAGATCCTTTATTATTTTAACCAGTTCCACTGTCACCACAAAAGGCTCATAAAGGAGGACCATTTTGTCACGCTATTGTCTTGTTATCAATAAAAAAGGGCAAGGCAGATAGATGGCATAGCAGCAGTGAGGCTTACAAAGCTTTGGGAGATGAAGCATAACAAAGCATCTCAGCAATGAAGTGCTTCTGAAAAACATTTTTCCCAGGTCATTCATTCTTGAGAAATAAGCAAGCAAAAATTAACTCCAACAGGGCTGTTATACTCGCCTTCGTTCCAGTTCCCTGGTCCCATCAGATGGTCTGTGACACACCGTAACTCACTCTCTCGCTGAGACTTTCAGCTCATTGCTCGACACAGTTCTTCTCAGAGGTATGGTGGCGGTTAAATCCTGGGGAAAAAGTATTTAGCTGGATGAGACAAGTTGAGCCAGCTTAGGGCGAAGTGAGAATTTCAAGTGGTCTTGTTTTACTGCAGCATAACCACAAAAGGACATCACCTGAAGGGTGATTTGGCTTTGCTGCCAGTTTTAGTACCAAGTTTAAGTTAAGCCCTGAGTTGATACGCTATCAGGTGCAATCCACATCCCATTAAACTCCCTTCCCACTGGACAAGACGGCCTGATCCCTATGAAACAGTCAACAGCACGGCAGTACTTTCCCATTTGCTTGCCCTAGGAGCAGCCACCTCCCAGCTACTTCCCAGGCAGGTCTCCATACCTGACCCCCTAACGCAGTAATTGTAACGGGCCACTGACAACAGAGGTGGCGATTATTTATTATCTGCCTCCTCCTCATCCCAGAATCGCCCAGCGACTCTCACCTGGGTGGCTGTGGGCCCTGTACCTCAGGAGCTGCTACCATTCAGGACATCACCGCTCCTCATTTTCATACAAAAGCCACCAGTAAACGTGTGGCACTCACCTGTGTGTGCTGCCAGAACAGGACCTGGGGCACAGGCACACCCTGCAACGCCCTTTCCAGATAACCAATGTGCTTGCAGGCTGTGACATTGGGGCACAACTAGCCACAGATGTCCCCCGAGAACAGCGATGGTCATGGTGGTACGGGAACTCTGAGCATCAGCTTGCTACACCAGAATTCCCCAAAAAACGCATGCTGATCCACTTCAGGGATGTGATCATTAAACTCAGGTTCATGTTCATATTTACAGATAGTTTTAATGGGCAGGGGGAAACAAACAGGTATTTTATTCAAGCCTCTCACATGCATCTAAGATGACATGTGTGAAGCAAAATACAGAACATAACCTGGAAAAATAAAACACAGCAAAAGAAATACCTGTCCCCAGCAGAAAATTGCTGTAAAGGGCAAGATTTGTGGATTTAATTTAAAAATTCCTTTCACCAACAGAGAAGGAGGAGGTAAATCACAATGCCAAATAATAAACATGAAGGAAAGCAATAAACAAAATCTATATAGTTTATCTTATTGCTGTAGTTACAGAACATGTTTGTTCTCTGAAGTAATGCATGAGACACTGATAACTCAGTGCCTGCAGTCAAGTGTAGGATTGATTCCACGTTTAAAGTTCATATCCTTGACCTCATGTAGGAAGACTGCAGCTCTTATATCTGATAGCCCAAATGCCGCCTCTCACGACACCCCAGAGAACGCAGGGGTACGCAGGAGGTGTGCCAGATTTGTGTCTGGGGTGAATCCCAGTCCATGCTCACCACTCAGAACACCTTTCCTTATGGGGCAGCCTGCCCCCAGGATATACCTACCCCAGGTGTTTCTGAGGGGAGGATTTCCTGCTGACCAGGGATGTATGGAGTCCATCAGCCCAGCCCCAGGGCCCCGCGGTCACACCTTCCTGCTGCACCCACGTGGAGATCGCATGAGCAGAACGCTGCCATTCCTTCAGTCCAACAATGGGTGAAGGTGAGCTCTTTCTGAGCATTAACTCCAGTTCAGGGCACGTGTTGTGCTTACAGATTAGCAAGGAAGTAAGTAGGATTAAAAGCCTTCAGACTACACAAAAGCCCCCACCTTCCCCCCAAAATTAACCTGTTTGCAGCCATGAGTGGATATATCATGAGGGCTATCTCCTGGCATGGGACAAGGTCTGCTTCACTCCTTATGAGAGTCCCAGAGGAATGTAACACCTCCTAGAGCTGGAGGCAGCGGCCTGGAAGAGGAGGTGTAGAGAGCAGCAGCATGTGGCTACTCCCTTAATGCCAGCAGAAATCTGGGGACTGAGACAGGCCAAAGCAGATGACAGAAGTGGCCTACAATAAGGCCCTGCCATAAACCAAGTCAGAAGGTGGCTCTGATGGGTGCCAAACAACAGTCCTTGGGAGGACACAAGCACAGCAGCCCAGTTCTCCTTTCTCAGGACTTGTACAGGATGGACTTCTTCACATCCATCTGCCTGGGTTTATTCATGGTTTACACAGGGGCTTGGTTTGGCTCCTAGAGAGGTGCAGAGTAGAAGCTATTTCCTTCAAAACTCAAAACTGTTTCAGAAAAACCACACATTTTGTATCACTTTGCTTCCCCTAGGCCAAATTCTCAGCACGAGCAGCAGTGGCTTGTGTGTTCTGTCTCTCTTCTATTCCAAAAGCTGCTCAATTAAAACTCTGGAATCTGTCCGGAGAACAAGCGGTACCAAATCTAACGTGTCAGTGATCAAAATATTCACTGACCTCCCCAGCAAGATCTTGTCAGTGTACAGTTGGTCTCTGAAGCAACCGACAACTCCTGAAATGCTTAATGGAGAGTGCAAAATATCTCTTTTGGTTCACTCTAGCTCTAATTTAAACCAGGACTGGTTCATATATTGTGAAGCACACATTGTTGATGATTCTTTGCTAAAGACTGGGTGACCAGGAAGCAAGCCTTGGCTTTGAAATACAGCGTGGGAGGGAATATCTGCTGAACAAAATAAGAAAACCCCTGAACCATTGTTACTTCTCACCAGCTCAACCTCAGGGCTCTTGTGATATCAAGCCAGCATTCAAATTTTGCAGATTCTGACTACAACCTGATTCAGTAATTCTCACTTGCGTGAGCAGGATCTGCTGTCACAGTCGCATCACAGCCTGTGGGACTACTCACCCAAGTAAGAAATACTTGGGCCGGCTTTTAACAGACATTCATGGGCCTCACGGGACGCCTGAGCGCTTGGGGTACTGAAGAAAGGAAAGCACATTCCTTACAAACAACAAGGATTAAAGGAGTGACCATCTATGATAAAGGAGCATGATTCACCTCCCCTAAAGCTGAAGAGTCACCTTCCTTTCACTACTGAAACGAAGTCGATCCTGTTACAGAACTACACCAGAGACCAACACAGAAACAAAGGACTTCGTCCTCCAAAACTGTCCGCTTGACATTAAGCCACAACCCACAAACCTTCTTTAAGTCAGAGCTATCCAAGAAGACAAACTGGTTTCACACTCATCAGTGTTTCCAAAATCTCCCTTAGCTGTCTGACCTCCAGCACAGAGCTGACGGCCTGGGGTCCACACCACCCTGGTCATTCAAGCAGCTGTAGTGGTTATCTTCCCCCACCTTCCTGTACTGCCCAGTGCAGCAGCCCAGCCCCCAGCAAACCCCTCTGATACTTCCAAGCTCTTGACCTACTCCTCTGAAGCAAAATCCCACCTAACCTTTCTGTTACTGAGCAGAAGCTTCCAAAGAAGCAGAAGGAAGCATCTTTCCACACACTGGGAGCTCAGGGATGGAATTCGTTGCCACAGGATACCAGAGATGCCAAGATACAATTAGACAAATTCATGGAAGACACGTCCACCATGGACCCTTAAACACAAAGGGGCGTCTCCATCCCCTGGCTTAGGAATTCCTCTGACACAGACAGCTGAAACCAGGGATTCACAGGTCTAACTCAGAGGAGTCTGTCTGTAAATTCTTACATGCAATTCAGCAAGAGCTTGCACCCATTTCAAAGTTTTTCGGATATAGAAGCACTCTTCTGAACCAAAAAAGTGACAGTTGAACAGAAGAAATAGCTAAGAAAAGTCACACGAAAAGGTGATTGACTGCGAGCTTACTCAAACCATCCCTTTCGGTTCCAAAGTACAACATAACAGATTAGCCCATCCCATCACATGTCTCCAAACAAGCCTGCAAGGAAGCTGTCCTTCCAGCTAACACAGATCTAATGCTTTTCTTTACACCACTACTGAGGAAATGTTTCCTGTACCAATAAGCAGAATAAGTGCATAACAACCAGTAATTGCAGTGGCACTTCACTAAAACAGTGTTACGTGATGCCTCTCTGTTGGCTAGTCATAACTTCAATAGCATGGGACTACAGAGGGCTCTAATTCTGCCAAGCTGTGAGCTCTCCAGGGGATGCCAAACTGCCCCCCACAAACTTACTTGGGAAAGTAATACAGAAATTCTGTCTGTGCAATTGCACTATAAAGTCTTCATCAATTCTTTGACTCTTCCCACTTAAAAAACCGTTCTCACTTTAAGGCAGCTCATTTCCATGCTGAATGGGTGGAGAGGGACAGAGGCTACCACTGGAGTTCAACTTTTTTAACAAGTAACACGAGTTACGTGACACCTAAAGATGCCTCAGGAAGGGTTGGGCCTTTGCTGCTTGGAACAGAGTCAAAGAAGTCACCTGGCATCACTCACCGTGTCCCCTGCGATCAGCTGGATACCACCATATAAAAAGGTGACACTGGAGAAAGAGCTACTCCTGCGGGCAGCTGCTGGACTACATGCTGCCTTCTAGGATTCACGAGGTTCTGCAAGGAGAAAAAGTAAGTTTTGGCAGGTATGGCTGCTTTCTCTTCCAGCTAAATAATTAGGTTAATGATTATTAATAAGCAAGTTCGTACTCTATGCAGGAATGTGTATGTTGCTGCTCTTCCACATAATTTGGCGGAGCAACTGATCTCCAGTTGAACTGGATGTTGCTCTTGGCCAACTCCAGCCATTCCATTACCACTTTCAAGGGTTTTTTTAAATAACAAACCAATGTGCTCAGAGAAAAGACAGAGGCAGAAAGGGACGGTGAAAAATATAAGTAAAATGAGACACAATTTCAAAACACTGATTCGTCAGTGGTTGTGGCTGTTCTAGGACATAGGCTACCTGAAACTTTGCTCTGTGAAGGCAACATACTACTAAACTGATTGAACCAACGGAGGATCTGTGGCACAGGCTCTTTGCTGTGTTGCAGTGAGGTATGTTATAGAGAAAAACACCATGTTTGTATTTGAGAATTTCTAATACAAGCAAGACCTGACTGTCTCTGGTCATGGAGCAGGTGGTGATAGCTGACAAAGTACATCACGCAAAAAAAAAAGTAACAATATACAAAGAAAGATACTCTTACAAAAAAATACAAATTTTAGGAGTCTCAGTGCTGGAGGAATGTTTTTGTTCACCGGTGATTAATACCAGCTCTGATTATTTACACAAGGCGCCCACCCATCAGTCTATCTCCTTCCACAAACGCTGAGGGCACTGAAATTGCCCTGGTGCTAACAACCACCCCGGGAGCAAGGCAAACCCGCGTCACTCTCACCATACTGGAGCTGCTGTTGGTTCCAAGGGCTGTGAGCAGATGCCAGGAGGATCCTGTGCTTCAAATTCCCAGCTGCAGTGTGCAGAGACCCAGGGCAGCTTTCCAATACAGCCACAGAGACAACCTGCAGAAGTACACCCACTGTCCGTGAGCTTCCATTCACCCTGCAGGGACCCACACCTCCCCTTGGAGCGCACCTCGGGAAAGGCTGAAAGCCCTTACAGCAATTAAAGAGCGAGCTGGTTCCAGCCAGCAGTAAGGAAGCCTGCAGCCCGGCTGTGGATGTGCTCAGAGCACCCCACGGCTCTCCAGCTCCATTTGCAGCCCGCTTGTCCTGACAATCTGGGCAGCAAGCAGAATTTTTGCAGAATTTCAGGAGAGTATCTGTACTGCAAAGAGACAATTCACAGATCATGTATCCTTTTTAGGCTTGAAAAGGCGAATCACTCAGAGAAAGAAGAACAATGAAGGGAAAAGAAAGGCCACCGCTTTTAATTGCACTTACAGCTTTACTCATCTTAGGTAAGTCAGCTCAGCTCTACCACCATGCTGAGGGCTGATTTCCACACAGCTGAATACACAGATTAGAGCAACAGAGCGAGGTGTTTCTGGCGTTATCAAGACTTTGCGGTGTGGTTTGGGCTCCAACACAGAACATGTAGCGCTACGTAACAAAAATAGCAGGAATCATTAGGACGTGTGCTCGGTGTTGGTAGATAACAGAGTACTTAAAGATGAGCGTAAACCAGTGGAGAATGAAAAATGCGCTTCATTTCATACCCCCTGGTCTCTGTTCTTGCATTTCTGTTGGGGTCTATGACAGCTAGAAGAAAATTGGTTTATTTCTACTCATCTAACTATTCCACTTGTGGTTTGTTGTTTTTTTAGGGCCATGTGTGAAAAGTTTAAATCAGGTATGTGTGTAACATCACTGAATGCTGTGAAATGTTTGTTTCTGAGTTATCGGTCATACAGCAGACACTGAAAAGTAACATCAGTTACCTGCAATAGCCACTTATAATAGGCAAAATCCACTTTTATCCATTCAGCAACAGCCACTTAAGGGCAATCTAGTGCCAGGGAACCTCCACGAGGTTACTAACAAACACCCACAATACTTCCCAGAGCTCCACAAGCCCACAGGCTGGAGGAGGGAAGGTGTAACACTGCAGACAGGGAGGATTCCTGCTTTAAAGCTGATCTGTTGGCTGGAATAAGCGTGCAGCTCCCCCGGGACACCGACCTGCACACTGCCATCTGGGCAGTCTGTCCCAAGCCAAGAGCGACCAGTCCGTTCTCACCAGCAGATGCCTGGTGGTACTGGGCATCTTTCTACCCATCCCAATGGTTTGCCTGATGCAAACAGGGCAAGGCAATACAGGAGTCGTCGTTTCATAGCGAGTAGTCTGAATAAATTACATCCTGTTTCATTTCATGAATACTGCGCCCTTTGTCCTAACCACTGCTTTCTCTCCTTTCTTTTCCCAGTGTCCAGCATTTTTCATGTGTAAGTAAAATTTTGTTTGTATCTAAGGTACTACTTGTACAGTCGACATGTTGGACAGGGTCTAGGCACACGAAAGAGCAGAACAGAAGTACTGGGAAAGTTGATGTCCCTAGGAAATGTCCCTGAATAGAATCCATATAAAATTTCTGCATCGCTTATTTAGGGGCTGTCTAGGACCTTTCAGGGGTCTCAGCCCAGCACTGGAAAGAAACACTCACTATTATACACCCACAATTTCCCACACAACGTGCATAGCAAACACCAGGAGCTGAAGGGAGAGGTTATCAAATGTGAAACTGGAAGGAGTGCTCAATACTTCCTGCATCCAAAGGAAAGCATCACATTTACCTTCAAAGGGAGAGACTGAAATATTAGTGTCATACATTTCTTTCTTCTTTCACAGCTCCAACATACTGCTCGTCCGAAAGCAGGTAGGTATCCCCGAGAACTGATAACCACACTGCTTGGGAGAGGTTATGCTAGTGCTAAAATACCATCTCCCAAAAGCTTCACCACAAGAACCCGAGCCCATTGCAGCCTACCAAGCCCTCTTCTCACCAGACATTTAATGGAAAATGTTCAATGTTTCCTGTTTCTTCTCCAGTTCAAATCTAAGCTCCATCCTGAGGAGCGGTGACTGGTGCAGCCCTTCCCTCCGGCAGTATGCCTGCGCTCCGGTAAGTCACCTCCAACTGGTCTCTCCTGCCAGCTCCCCAGATATTCCCTTCTAGCTACTTTAAGACTTTCACAGTCAGATCCGCCTCCGCCTTCCTCTCCTTGGGCCCTGCTCTGAAATCACTCCCATCAGGCCAAAGCAAGCCAGCCTGGCCACCCCTCCTTCCCTAGAGACTGTCTGTATGAATAAGGACAGAAAGAGACCTGCAAACTCTGACCCTGGACTTGCACATCTTTACCCTTTTTCTGATGTAATATGCTTGTGTCTGCGCCAGGGCACCAAGCTGACATCAAGGCAACTCTCCTCCATCCTCACATGCTACATCACAGATCCGACTGCTCTCCTGGACCAAGGGGCTTTCCTGCTCTTGTTTCAACAAGTCAACAGTCAAGTGCTGCAAACTGCTCTGAATGAAATCAGTGTGCAGGTAATACTAGCACCACAGGGGAGGACCATCAGCAGCTCACTCCTGAGACCATACACAGGGGCTCTTTAGCTTGGGCTATAGTCACTTGAGTATTTGACTGGTTTTTTCCCCATGCTGCTAGATGAGCAGAGACTATTGAAGAGTTACCTGGGGACTCTGCAGCCTCAGGTGCCCAGTATGCTGCTACTACGATTACACAGAAACATGAGAACCAGTTTCAGCACAAACCAGCCTTCTCTTCCCTTCTTCCCCTCCAAATCCTCCTCAAAACTTTATTTTCCCATTCTCTTTAACAAGAACAGGAGAGGACTCTGGCTACTGAGGTGATGAATCTACTTCTCACTCAGCTGAACACCTCTTCCTTTTCCTTCACTACCTGCATTTATCACTTCCTTCTGTTGAAGGGAGCACAGCCTACCCACACAAGATACTACCTTCCAGCCCAGACACGGTTCTTGCCATGCCAATGCTCCTAGCTCAGGGTCAGCACCAAGGAAAATAGGTTTGCTCAAGCCACTCTCAGGAGCCATTTTCGAGGCAGTATAGATGAACTCATTTGCGGTCACATTTGGGGATTAGAAGCGCAAAGGCAATTTCTGTAATCTTCTCCAGAGGAGTCGCTTACAGTTGGACAAGCATGACAAAAACTAACTTGAAGATCTTGGGAAAGGGATGGCATTCCTGTCCCAGTGTTTGTGCAGCACCTACCACTAAGAGTTTCTGGTCTTGGCACTATGCCCTAAGCACGGCAACAACACCCATAATAAATTAGCAATACTTTCAGCATTTTCTGTCTTGTTTTCAGGTCCGCAGTGACCAGATTGCACCAGCCACCAAAGCCTTCATGTTAAATGCAGCATGGGAAGTCGTGAAGTCTGATCCTAAAGTTGCAAACGCAGGTTTCCTGGCGTCGTGGTTCCAGGAGACCCTGCATGCCTACCTTCCCTCCATCGGCATGAGCATCCTGGACTGCATGGCACAGCTTCCAGTCACTTGTGATGGCTTGGCCACAGTGTATGTCTGATCTAAACTCAGGGTCCAATAAGATGATATGAATGAGCCTGTGGTTTAATAGAACCAGGAAATACATTGCATTGTCAAACAGTATTTTTTAAGACTTGAATTTTGATGTCTGTTTTCCTGCCAGTTATCTCTGTTCCTAATTTATCTTATTAACAACAATCCACAGAACAGTTAAGATAGGGCTAGAAAAAAAATGAAAGACAGAATGAGATCCCAAGGCTCAGTGTGTGAAGGCTGCCAGCAAAGACCAAGACAAATGCAGCACACTCTCCAGACAGCGCAGTGTGCGACCTGCAATCAGTGCCACACGACTGCACAGGGTACAGCCATAGGTACTACTCACCTGTGCCTCGCACACCTTCACTGCTCTTCAGGAGGTAGCTGTAAGCAGGTTTCTCTTTCAGGCATATAAGAAAGCAGCATATATATAAATAACATTTTTTACTACTATATTCTACGCCTCTTGGGGATCTCTCCCAGACAGAGGAACTGGTGAAGGAGATGAGTGGAGACAGGTAGAAACTTGGAAGAAGACATGAAGCAGGATGGAGATGTGAAGAAATTAGCTGGGATATGAACAGGGCTCTACAAAGTCACCTTAGAACACGAAGGGTTACCTCAGTTTGTATCATACACCCAAAGAGAACTTCTAATGTTCAACTTAGAGAAGGAAGTGAAAGGAAACATGAGATAACAAATTGTTATTCATACCAGGAGCTGGCTAGATGTTTTCTTTCATCTGTCCCTTTTGAATTCCAGGGTTCAAGCTCTGGACACTGCTTATTCTGACATGGACAATAGCACAAGGCAACTGGTAGCCGACTGGATTAGAAGATTTCTTACCACTCATGGTCAGTGATCAGT
>Ga0181612_159090_pt1 | contig 11701 bp, 7 predicted proteins | sample HoacroProtozoa21_FD_119630 | JGI IMG/M metagenome (GOLD analysis project Ga0181612, IMG submission 119630) | Hoatzin crop microbial communities from Cojedes, Venezuel. Combined Assembly of Gp0051906, Gp0051904, Gp0051908 | reverse complement strand
CTTTCTTTTAAAACTTATGTCTCTGCATTCCCTGAAGTAGTTTCCATTCACAAGCCTCTTCTGATCATAATTACCCCTTTTCCAGATAATTTTGTACAGTAGAATGGTGCATCCCCCACCCCCCGATTTGGTGTATTTATTTTTTGGTTTTTGAATTACACATGCATCTGTTTAGACAGATTTGGGCATAGTGACTTGGAATAAAAGCCTGTGTGGTGTGGGATACTTTTGTGGGAATTATTCTGGCTCTTCACATTTGAGATATGAACCTGCTGAATCTATTTCAACTTTCCAAATGATGCTAAAACATCAGATGTCCTTCCCTTTCAAGAAGGCTATGCAAAATTTGTGGCAAGCAGGGCTGATAACTGGCAAAAATAGCTCCTGAGGACTATTCAAAAATCTAATGTGATAGTTAACAGGTCTTTGGTACATCATTTACTCTTAAAACACTGTGCCTGGTATTTCCTATTGTAATAATGTGCTGCTAAAAGTTCAGCTACTACTTTCCTTTTTCAGATTGAGGAGGGATGGTTGAGGGGAATTGATTCCAAGAACCAGCACCTTTGGCCTGCTGGGTTGTTGGGATAAATCATCCCAGGGCCCTGTGTAACTCAGGGGAGGCAGGGGCAGTGAGAACCTCTTCTAAAATACCTACAAAGGCCCCAAGGCTGGACACAAGCTCACTGAAGTCAGTGGAAGGCTTTCCATTACCTTGATCAGGCTGCAAATCTTGAAAGGGGAAATGGGTTTTATTGGGTTTAGTTGTAGAGCTTTCAGGTTTAATTTGTTCACATCTCTCCTCCCGGGTGCTGTGCAGGCGTCTGTCCTTGCAGGTCATGTTGGTTAGTTCTCGGAGCTTGCCTTCATGCCGTGGTTTAGGGTAACAGGCCAGACTGACTGAACCAACAGCACTGGAGGAACCACTGAACTGAAGCAGGAACACCTTCTTTCCAGGCAAAAACTGGAAAGGTTTAGTGCTACGAGGGCAGATGCAAATCCTACTGCATTACAGCTATGCTGCAATATGATCATATGAGTGCAGACGCCCAAGGCAATCAACCAATACAAAGGATTTACAAAATGCTACCAGCAAATTTAAAGTTAATCTTAGGTTTTGTGAAGCTTAAAGAATATGTCATCTCAGAACAGAAAGCACCTTTTTTGTCAGGAAATGTTTAAATTCCTTCTTTAGAGGTTTGAATACATTTGGAAATTTGCTGGAAAATATTGAAGTTGTAGATAGTGGGGAAAATAAAAATCATGGTTATGAAAACAGTTAATTTGAATAGTTTTAAGAATCTTCCTTCTGTTCTCCCTATTGTTTAATAATTCAAAGAATCAAAAGTTACAACATTTTCCTTATCTATAAGAGAATGATCCAATAAAAATTACAGAGGAAAATTTCCCAAATCTTTTGAGGAGGAGCCTTGCAGGGTCTAGCACACCCCATTTTGTTGTTATTCAAAATACTTCAATTACCCATCGAAGGAGTCAGGAAAGGAGTAAGCTGAAGTCGATGTGAAAAAAGGATCTAAGGAAAGGGCTCTTTCCTTTTCTCTGTGGAGCTATGAGGGAAACATCGCTTTTCTCCTTGGCCGAAAGAGATTTTCCAGAGTTTTAAAGTATGGACCTGTCGTCTTCTGATTGCTGTAGAGTGATGTTTAGTTTAAAGCGGATCTATGCTGTCCTTAATGACCTAATGAGAGGTCTAATGCAGCTTGCACCTTTGTTCCACCTCCAGGTCTCTGCTTCCATTCGGGTCTTAGCAGGGAATATTGTTCTCCCACAGCAATATCTACTGTTTTATCCTTTGCCATTCCCTGTCTTATGCTATGGCATTTTGTGATAGATGGGATAAGCTACACAAATAAGTTTTTTAGAGCATTTTCTTTGGTTCATGTTTTACAACAGTGCAAGTGGTTAAGGTTTGGGAAGCATAACAGACCCGACTGTGTCATGATTTCAACAGGTTTTGCACAAAACTGTTCCATTAAAAATTTTCCTCTTGACCCTGTGTTTGTGAAGTTGCTCTTCAACAGCCTCACTGTGCTGCAAAGGGCTTGACAAGGATTTTACGTTTGTTTTATGTTTGTTGGACTAAACTTGCAGAGGTTTAAAATCTAATATTCCACCTGTCCTTTCTATCATTCACTTGAGAAGGACGAAAGGCAATTAAAATCACCAGTGGTGTCAGGAACATGACGAGAGCTGACATTTTTAGGTTGTTGAGCGCTCCTTGCGATGGATGGCTCTGCAGTAATTGTCACATCTCATCTTTGTCTCCTGCAATGAAGCTTGCTTTTTGAAAATGCTGTTGGGCTTTCCAAATTGCAGTACTTTAGAAACAACTACCATTTGGGGTTTTATTTTTATTTTCGTCTGGACAGAGGTGCACTGCAGTGCTCACTGTAGTGTCCTCAAACTAGTCAGCCAAACCAGTGCAAAGCAGAAAGGTAAAGGAGTGTGTGTTTCAGCCCAGAGTCATTGTCAACAGTGATTGTGTGCTTACACAGTTGTAGCCCAAAAGGAGAACCACATGTTTTCAGTTTGCTGTGATTGGAAAGCAAACTTTGCATTGCAGTTCATCCAAGGCAGCCACCACTGTGTTGAGAACTTGGCTGTAGGATGAAATATAAATTATTTTTCCCAGTATTTAGCCATATTACTCTGGTAGAATCTCCATGTTTGTCACATCTGGGCATGGCTGGATAAACAATTCTAAAATGTGGGATGGCTTTTGCCTCAGAGTTTATTACCTGAATAAATAGTTCACACCACAGGGAGCTTTGGGCTGAAGCATACATCTTAAAATGGCCCAGGGAACAGTGATGTAGAGATTCCTGGGCAAGCTGGATGCCAAATCAGACCATTCATAGATGGGAGTTCATGGTGTGGAGTAAGTATTAAATGTGATTCAGATGAAATCCCATAAGTTTTTTTTCCTTGGCTCATGTTCATTCCTGGCCTACCACTTTAAACTTTGTTTTTGGAGAGCTATAGTGAGGACTTGAAACAGACTTTGCAGCTGTGAGTGTCAGCACTAAAAAGGAGAAATAAACATTGGGTTTAAACACCTGTGAGTCTGGGATTTGGCTCTAAGCTCTGGGCTGCTTCCTCATTTCTAGTTGGTGTATATATAACTATGCTTATGGTCTGTGAGAGATATGTTGAAAATAATTTAGGTGAAGTGTGACTCTCTGCTTGGTAAACAACAGAAGGAAATAGAGGAGGGAAAAGGAAGTCTGAGATTTTTCAGAAAGACAAATGGGATGTTTGGGCTGGATGTCCAAGTCCAATTTGTTTAAAGCTTTGTTTTAGTTATTTGAAAGACTGAGCTGCAAACTTTAAAAATTACTTCCTAAATTTGAATAATTTGGGGCTCAAAATCAGCTGAAGAATGGAGCTTGTAACAGTAATGATGCCTTTGGGAAACCTGATATTGCTCTTAGCAAAAGAGATTTATAGAGAGAACCATGAGTCGAGATAGATGCAGTGAACTTGGTCTTTGGGAATTAAAACTGATTTATAAGTTTTGTTTTTCCAGTTTTTACTACCATCAGTATCCAAAGATTGATTCATAGTTTCCTATATTAAATTTATCATCTTTTAGACAAGATCTTCTCTTTTTTGAAGAGGGTTAGATCTCACTGAAAAATCAAGCAACCTTTTGGACTCAAGATTTCCTCCCCCCCCCCCCAAATAAACGAAAAAGATCAGCAACCCCCACTTACATATGTTTGCAGGGCAGCAGGGTCAACTTGTACAAACGAGGACCTCTGGAAGAGTGTTTCTGCTGGAGTGGCTGTGCCAGAGGTCCCAGACGATCCTCTTCACTGGAGATGGAGACTGCATGCGAGTCTCCAGGTCCCAGCTTCACACCCTCAGTGTCCCACCCGTACTTATCAGTGAGGGTGAAAGTTCAGCCTGTGCAGGAGGAAAAATCTCAGTTCCTCTGAAATCTGGTATTTCATGCTGCTCTTCAGCAGTTTTGATAATCATCTTTATTACTTATTTGAATGCTTGTGAAGCAGCTTCCAAGTGGATTAATGGGTTTAGACTAGCAGGTGCTGTGACTTGGATGCTAAGGAGAGTAGTTGTAAGAGCTCTTCTGTATGCATCCCTGTGACATACCTTGACACATGTAAGAGCTCTCAAAATCTAGTTCTAAAGAGTGGGAAGTTAAAGGCCTAGTAAAGTATTGAATTCAGATCAGACTTTGGAAATCTAAATCCAAGTTGGCCATGGTAGAGTCAGAGTTTACGTGTTTGACCTTTGGAGCTAAGGCCTGTCTTAGGTACTTTGAAACCTGTGGCAGATGGGAAGGGACGTAATACTATAGACAAGCCTAGAAGTTGTTTTATTTTGTCTAGCGAGGGAAGTTACGTAAAAAACAGAGTATGAATTCTTTACTCTTTTATTGCTTGCCTTAATATAATTAGAAATATCTAGGGGATTCACTACTGATACAGTATTGTACTGTAGGGAATGTGGCTGATGATTAAAAACCTTGCTTTGCCATCCTCATGTCAAGTACCTTGCTGCTCTCCAAGCAGTACCAGTGAAATGTATTTGCTGTAACTGGCCTGGAGTTTCTCAGTGGCACAATGTTATCCCAAGGTAGGCAAACAGACATCTGACCTCTCAAGCTCTTTTGTTCACCTTTGTCACAGATATTAGATGGATCTGTCCACATTGCCATCTCTGAGCTTATTCCAGTGTACAAAGCCAAATACCTGCTTAAAGGACCGTATTGAGCCTTAATGAATGAATCAAGCACTCTGAATTCCTGCTGTAAGGCACTACTCAAATGGGCACAGTCATTATCCTCCTCTTGGCATTTTTTTCAGCGTCACAGAAATTCTAGATGACATTTTTATAAAGCAACTTGCGAAAGCTGCTTCTCATAGTCATCTGTTGGTGCAGGCACCTTTCTGAATAGCATTTATCACTAGAGCTTGAAACCTTAGCAGAAGTTTTTGTGCACGTTGTGGATGGTGCTGTATAGTAAGAAACAACTCTTGCCAATTAAACTGGAGCTGAGATGTGAACCAGCAGCACAAAGATGAAGCAGCTCTCTGAATCACCCAGCTTTCCAGTATTAGAGCCACATGCAGGACCTTGTACCTTGTTTAATGCCCTGCTTGCTGAACTGCTTCTTTGGTTGAACTCACAGCAGCGTGGTAAACTTCAGACTTTGTAACTTGCTGTATGCTGCCAGACATGCTTACTGTAAAATAATTGATAGGATCTGGTACATAAACCCATTAATTTTGATTTTGTGAGCTCATTAATAGACTTGCTTCATCTTTTGCCTTTGTACAAAACAGCATTATATTTAATTGGCGTTGGCTGACCTTTTTTTATTTAGCTGGTAAAAAGGTTATTTAAGTCCTTAAGAAGAATTACTACATCTATAGTTGATCTGATAATTGGTATATTGTTGCTGGGGTAATTGTGCTGGCTGATAGCCAGACTCACAAAGTCTTGTGCGCATGTGAACCCACCTGGCATACAGGTATGTATGGTGCATAGAGAAGGACAGCAGGTATAAACTTGTGTCGTTCTCTAGCAAGGGTCAAACCACAAAGTAAGGAAATAATGAAGGCAGTGACAAACCACTTAATGGCTGGAAGGTGCTTCGGAGAGAGATTGCCTCTGTCGAAGGCATGTCCTTGGCAACTTTCTCTGCAAACATTCAAGTTTTTCTTCTAAACATAATTAAGGATGTAGCCTAGTGAATACTTGGGGTTCCTCCTGATGATGCTTGGCTAGATAATTGCAGTGATTAATGGAGAAAATACCAGCAAGTCCGACTGTTAAATATTTGATGTCACTTTGGGTACAATTATTTCCTGTAGAGGTAAAAAAAAGTGTTTGCAGAAGCTAACAGATAGCAGCAGGCAACTGTGTTTTCTGTACCTGTGTCAGTTTAATCATGTGTAGTTGTTCTTATATGTCAAGTTCTTTTATTATCTTCAGTTTGCATCTCTTAAAAACAAATACCGATGTTTGCTGCACTTGGAATTGCGTGCTGTCCCTGGCAGAACCTGTTCTGAAAAATGAGAATAACAGACATTCATTAAAACTTGATTTGGAGACAAGTTCATACACTGAGCTGGTTTCTTGCAAGTTTTCTTGGTGAAAGCCACGGGAAAACACATGCTTAAAAGGCTTCTGGAATGAAGGTCTAAACCACAGATCTCTTCAATTTCTTACATGGTCTCTTTTGCAAACAGTGGAGGTGTTCTATTGCCTTGTCCTGTTCAAAAAAACTTCTGACTTCTTTGAAGGTACTTAGAGACACTGTCCTTTGGCATGTGTTCTTGTACAAATTCTGCAGATTGCCTATATGTTATCCTGCTGGATCCACACACACCTGATAAACTTGGCAGAAACTTGAGTTATAATTATGTAAAACCTCCAGTTGTAATTATCTGAAACATACCTTTCAAATTACTGTAATAAAGACATAAGTATTATCACTCTGCCCTTTAGGGTTAAATGTGCTCAGACTATCAATCTGTTTTACTGATCACAGACTCTAACTTGATCCAGCATCTGTATTTGCAGTAGCATAAATCTGCCAGTGGTTATGTTCAGGTCTCCACCTACAAGGGGAGTTAATAGCCTTTTATGTTAGACATCCTCAAGGATACAGCGATAATGGGGTGCGAGAGAGCCGTTGAGAATCTGTGGAGCAAAATGGATGTGAACTGGCTGGCTTTATGTTGATAAATTTCTTTTAATTATTTTACTCTGTTGACAGATTGGTGTGAAAAAGGTACATAATCTTCTCAATGTTCTGGAATTAACAGCAGCTCCCCCAGCCCAGCCCCTGTGCCTTAATGTTTGTTAGCCAACTCCTTCATTGAGGTTTGTCACAGTTGTGAAAGTCAAGGTGGGGGTTTAAATCCCTCAGCTTCTTTCTTTGCTTCTCCTCCCATGTCTTCACTGGCCCATTAATTCCCTTGCCATTCCAGAAAGTTGCTTTCATAAGGCTTTGACAACAAGAATACACGTCGCCTTGCATAAGAACTGGCTGCAGTTCTGCTGTTCTGCTTATAGGTTACTCCTATAAATGTGTTCTTTAGCAATTTGAAGGAGAGTTTCTGGCAGTGCAAGCAACCAAGGGAGCTCAATTAATTTGTCTGTTAAATGTAACAAAATGAACAAATGGTAAGAGTTTATTCAAAAAACAAAACCAAAACAAACCTGTAGAGAGGAGTGATTGACTTTGATGGTACCCATGCTTCTAACAATTAATGACAAAACACTGGTGTGCAGTGGGGTGGTTTCCAACAGCTTTTGAAGTTTTGGGTTTGGTATTGGCTGCTGGCACAGCATGGTCTCAGTGCGGGAAGGATGGCCGGATATACAGACTGTTTTGTATAGGATGTGTTATGGGGATATTTTCCAGATAGTTTCCCAGTAAAATTGTGTTACAAGTGCAGATGATGGAAACTTGTTGTGTGTTAGTTATGTTTGTTTGAATTGCAGAAGCAGAAACAGCTATAGGTGTTGTATTTGTGCTACGGGGTGGGATGGGATATTTAACAAGGCTACTCATGAGAAAGCGAGTTGCTTTTTAAAATGTTAAGTCAAATTCTAGGCTGACTGGAGTGGAAGCAAGCCAGGAAAACTACCATTGCTGTTAACAGATACTTTCTTTGAATGATCCAGGCATCTGTGAATGTTGAGTGTGCTGCTAATTTGGGACTTTTTTTATTGTTCTAGCAGTTTATGTAGAAACTAAATCTATACACTGTAGATATGCCAGCTGAAAGTAACAAAAATCCAGAGGCAGAGCTCCTGTTGTTTGCCAAGGCACATGCATATTTGACATCGTTGTTGTCTGAAGGTTTAATCTTGAGAAAGAAATTTGATCCAATCAATTCTTAAAATCTCTACGAGGCAAAAAATATTGCAATGGAAAATATGTTTTCTTGTCCGCAGTGTTTGGTTCAGCATAATTAACATGAATAATGCAAGACAATTTTCTGATAGTTATTATATTAGAGAGCTTAGCTGACTCATAACTGCCCCCATGACATAGCCAGAATGCAAATTACTTGGCTAGAAATAGCACAGAGCTGGTTTGATTAAAATGTGATACATATTTTGGATTAAAAATATTCAAGGTCTTACAAAATGACCTTAATGTCATTCCCCGCCCCCTGCCAAGCCACCAAGGAAATTTGCATAATCATTTTGAGACAGCTTTTTTCTTTTCCCTCTGTAAATTTACAGAACCTGCCATTCATGGAAAAACAGGGTGTCTTATTTTATTCCTATTCTGAGCCCAGCTGCAGTAGAATAATGATGTAGCATTTTGTCGTTGTGCTCTTTGAGAACCTGGCTTCTTTATCGTAACTACAAAAGATAATGCATCTCGGGCACGAGCCTAACAAGAAACCATAGGACTGCAATCCTTGTTAAGGATCAGAGCCATCTCCAGTTCTTTCTCCCTGCAGCTCCTCAAATCTGACTGTATTGAGTCACTCGCAAGTTCCTGCAAACGACTGTACTGAGACACAGAATGAAATGTTCTGTTGAACTTTCAAAGAGTTTTGTGTGCTCTCAACTTTGGCTGTAGAATCTGTAAATTTTGGGCACTTGGGCCTATTGGGAATCTCATTGAAAACTCTTTCCTAGCAGTGTTTTGCATATGCAACCATCAAACATTCCATGTAATGAAACACTGAGCTTGGGAAAGAGTAGTGTACAGGATGGAAAAGATCGTTGGTAACTAGCGAGGAGCAGTTATTACACAGACTTGCCCAAAACTTGTGATTTCAAAGCCAGTTTTCACTTGGCATATCTCTTCAAAAAGAAAGTGAAATGGTGTAATGAGATTCTGTGTTACCTGCTGTAGTACGTTTGATCTGGAAGTCAGACATGTTTACAGGTAAAAGGATTGTTTTGCCTATTAACAGGCAGCCCAGCAAATTCCCCTTAGAGCTCTGAGCGAAGCAGCTGGTTTTGTGTGTTCTCTGAGTTTAGACAGGGTACAGCCTGATGTGGTTGGCACCTGAAGCTGTTTAGTGTTTCTGTGGCATAAGTAACAATTTGCATGGATTCGGGGCATAAAGCTGTCTAAAGCTCAGTGCCCTTTGTGTTTGCAGCCAAGCTGGATGCAGGTTTGCTCAGATTTCAAAACCAATTTGAAGGATTTGTGGTCCAAACTTAGGAGACCTCCTAGCAAACCTCTTCAGGGGTTATTTATTTGAAAACACATCAGACCAGATAACTTGCTCCTTAAATCTGTTTTATGCAGCCAGGGCCCATGCCAAATTTCTAGCATGGTTTGGCTCCTGCTCCCACACTCTCTTCCTCCGCTGTATGAGATTGTTTTGATGCAATATGGGGAGCAGATCTGTGATAAAAACTCTTGTACCAAGACTTCTTCCGTTTTGCAGCCCAGAGACTTGCCTTTTGTCTTCCTAGTCCCCACCATTCACTCATTACACACTCTTTTCTTTGGACCCTTTTCTTTGTTTCTCAATTTTTTGATACTTAGAGGTAAATGTGATAAGGAATTATCAGTTATCACTAATCCACATTTATCTGCAGGGAGGCTGCCTTACTCATATATTAATCTGTGCACCAGAGTCTGTCTATTATTTTTGCAGCTACCGCTGTTTGGTATTACTCATCTCCTGTATGGTTTTCTGAGAAAATTAGCTGAAAAATAACATCTGTATTTCTTATAATGTTTTTCAAGCTAAGGATTAAAATGAGGAAAATTTTCAACTCTGGGTTGAACTAAAAATACAAAGGGAGGAGGGGGAGGCCTGGCTTTGAAATAGGTAATGCAACATGACCATTGCTGAATAAAGAGACAGTTCCCTCAAGGTCATCCAAGGAGTTGTCAGCACAGCTGGGACTGAGGTGACTTGGAACTGCTTCTCCTTGGAATGGTGCCATGTGATGCCCCCTCACTGCCTTTGGTGCAGCTCCTGTCTGGGAGCTGCTAACTGAGGTGAAGTCCTTTTGGTTGTCACTGCCACTGCGCTGCCTGCAGTGAACTCCTTGTTTAGTTTTCGTGTGGTTGTAATATGTAACTCCATCTGAATTTCATTATGCATTGGAATTAATGTCTTCATTTACGTACCACTGCTGCTGTTCTTTGTGCCTCCGGCACATATATTTGTTTTCAGTACCAGCAGACGCAGTAATTGAGCTGTTCGCTGACTTTACTACCACTATTTGTAAAGGTCTTGATTCTCTCTCCTACGGAATGAACAGCTTCTAAAGACCTTGCTTTTCTCTCCTGTAACCTAATAAACCTCACTCACTGTAATATTCAGTATTGGAAATTGCAATGAGTAGCGCTGAGGGAGTAGGTCACCAATTTGCCTGAAGGTGGCATGATCCCACTTAATACAGCCCTGCTGAGCGGTGGGAAGCGTGGCCTTCACTGATGTCAAATTGTTGAATAATTTGTCAGTCTTGTTACCATTTTATTAATTAAATTGGTTTAAGACTGAGGAAGTAGGAAGGACAGATTGTTTCTGACTTTGACTTGGGTTACTTTAATCACGAGTTCATGTCCATATTACAACTTCTGTTTTCTGTATGACTGAAATCACAGGATTTGTCTCAATTTCTGGTATTGTATTTGCTCATAGACCCTCCAGGCATGAGGAAGCAGATGTTAGCCAAGTTCATGAGTCTTGCGTGATTTTTAAATACATAGTACACTTTTCCCAAGTCAAGGTTCCCCAAAGCAGTCTTCAGATCACCCAAGGGACTTCCCAGCTGCTTCAAGTCATCACACATGTAATTATTTGTTCTACTGACATTCTTTATTTGTTTTCTTGTGTGTCAGGTGATTCACAATTGCAGTTATTCGCGGTAGCTGGAAGAAAATGTGTTTGGGAGTTCTCACCATCCCCACAGCAACAATGCCCAGTTATCCCCATACTAGCCTGTACTCTTCAGTTAGTATCCTGCTGGTTTGATAGAACATGGTATGGTTTTTACCTAAATGTGTTCTAGTGCTTAATACAGGTCTTGGGTTTACAGGTAAGATTTAAAGCACCAAAATAAATTCTTTCCCCATGGCTCGCTTCAGCCACAAGCACTGCCAGCTAAATTTGTCGTGACGTTTGCTAATGGCCAGGTTGATCTTCCCACTGACCCGCGCTGCCTCTTACTCATGTCTGAAGTGGCGGGTGTTAGATTCTGGCTCCTCGGTGTTGTCCAGCTGCATGCGGTGTTGTACAGCTGAGGGGTCCATCCTTGCCAGAGCTGCTTCTGACCAGAGGATGTGCCAAACATTCTTTGAGCTCAGACAAAATATTTTGGCTTGTATAATGAAACCAAAATCTTAGTGACACTGTTTAATTTTCCAGTTACCAGTTGATTGGATGGAATCTAAAACATGGACTGTTTGTGTATGCATGAGCTGCATCTTGAGCTAACTCTACTAAACAAAGTACACTAAACAGATAGTGTAAGCCAGAATTTTGTGTGTCATAAAACTGTGGGTTTTTTCCCATGGTTTTGTTTGAGGAGATATTTTTTGCTATAATGAATGTTCATTAGAAAATTTTAGCTCCGGGATTCATAGGGGGTGATTTACTGTAATTGTAAAGATTTCTCATGTAACATTAACAAATACAAGAGTATAATTGGGTACATGAGGAAGCATTAGTGGAGCAGCGTGCTGAGCTAGGACTGGTACACACTGTATCAG
>Ga0181612_126041_pt1 | contig 11701 bp, 6 predicted proteins | sample HoacroProtozoa21_FD_119630 | JGI IMG/M metagenome (GOLD analysis project Ga0181612, IMG submission 119630) | Hoatzin crop microbial communities from Cojedes, Venezuel. Combined Assembly of Gp0051906, Gp0051904, Gp0051908 | reverse complement strand
GCCGGAACAGGGCGAGCGTGCAGAAGTCGGCAATATATCCCTCAAGTGTGGGGGGGCGGTGGGGGGGGTGTGTGTGTGTCAGGTGGGCTGCACGCCTCTCCTTCACTCAAACAGCAGCTGCGTTTTCTCCTCCAAACACACTTACACTCTTACACAAGCATCTGATTTAGCTAGATGTGGATTACGCAGTCTGTTCACTCCATAATGCTTTGGGAACATCAGAAAAAATCATGAAATTTGGACAAAGACTGGGAAAAAATGTAGGTAAACGAAGTGTACTATATTTATGTTCTGTTCTCATGGTTCATGGGGTAAGATTTTGTCAACTGTGGTATTCTTTTTCCTCTGTCAAACTGTTGAGTAATGATTTTGTTACTGCTAAACTGGTTACAGGATCTGTCCCCAAGGATGGCTGTAATAAAATAAATAATAGGAAATGATCCACATATAAGTAGATATGTGATGCTTTGTTCTAAAAATTGCCTTACTGCTGCAAAGGACACCAATTCTACACAGCTATATATAGAGAATTCCAGTGAAAGAGCTGCTTGTCTTTTTCTGGAGCACAGGTTGGATCTTATTTTGGATCTGAGCTCTGCCCACTTGATGTGAACCATGATGGGGTGACAGATCTTCTCCTTGTTGGAGCTCCGTTTTATCACATTCAGGGGGAAGAAGGAAGAGTTTACGTATATCGCCTGGAGACAGAGGTAAAAACACTGGTAGCGTAAACACTCCGTGTTGGGGATTTTCCAACCATGCCTAAGTAGTGACAAATAAAACATTCCTCCTTTGTGCTCTCACTGAATGTGCTCTCCCTGTATGGTAGAGGACTGCAGGATGAAGCCAGAGGTCCTCTCTTAGTCGTTAGAATATAAAAGAGAAATAACTAAAGAAATAAAACCGTTCTGTAGCTAAGGTATATTCTTACCACAATGTGATAAAATCATGTCTTCTTCATCTACATAGGCAACTTGTTGGTGCAGAGCTTGCTCTGCAAGCAGTGTTCTTTGCAGTGCTTGCAGTAAACGTGTGCATGGGTAGCTGCGAAAACTTTGCTTCCCAGGACCTGCAGAAAACAAAATGTTTTGTAGGCCCAGCTACAGGATCCGTTACACAATATACAGAATATAAGTTATAAGTTAATTGCGTCATTTTGAATGACAAGTGAAATTCAACAGCAGACCAGGAGAAAACCCTCTTCCGTACGCTGCTAAAAGTTGCTCAGGGCACGCACAGGATGGTTGGAAGCGAAAAACAACAGCCTGGGCATCTGTTTGAATTCAAATAGCGTGCACCCTCTTGTGGCTTATTTCTGTAGTCGGGCGGAGAAGGTGGGCTGCTTTCTGCTGTGAAACAAGCCGGGGATCAGCTCGATCTGCGAGGGATTTAAGAAAGGCCAGTGCTGCAGTGTGTCCGCTTGCATGGGGCTGTCCAGAGACACACTGTCTGTGCGAGAATTTGCATGCTCTCGATGCAGAAGGATCAAGCTTTTGTTCCGAGAGTCAACTGTATCTTGAACTTCTTATATTGTTTAGGGCTTCATTGTTCATGTTTAAGCATTATAGGTGTGCAGTAAGATTTTGTTTGTTTGTTTTTTGTGAGAGCTACTCATGCTATATTTGCTATAAATCGATTTCCTTCTTGGATGTTATTCAGAATGGTTCATTCACCTTGGAAGGACACTTAAACGCGCAGGTGACCTCTCCTGTTGCGAGGTTTGGGTTTACTGTGGCTAGCATTGGAGACGTCAATGGGGATGGATATGAGGATATTGCAGTTGGAGCCCCCCTTGAAGATCAGCTTTCCATCAGTTCCTCGTTTGGCAGCATTTACATCTTCAATGGTGATAAAGACAAGATCAAGAGCTCTTTTTCTCAAGTACGTGTCTTCTTGGGAATTACCTCCACTACCCCACGAGAGGGGAGAGCTTGTGTTTTTGTAGAAGATGCTAGGAGGAAGGACTTCCACATTTTATTTGCATTGATGGGTGAGAAATTTGCCGATGTCAGGTGGTTTATCTGACTACACAGGTTTCTGCAGCAGAGCTGCTCCTTGATTGTAATTATTCACCTGCCTGCTTAGGTCAGGGAGCTGGATTTGGGTGCTGCCTATAGAACAGCATAGCCTTTTGCAAGCCGGCCCGTCCATTATAGGAAGTTAAGAGCCAGTATTTTGCATCTCATGAGTGTTACAAAATCATCTTTACAGCAGCCTGGTGAAAAGAAGTGTATTTTCCAAACGGCAAGAGAGATATCCTGGCTTACATTTGTTGATGTTCCCTCCTCTTTTAGAGAGTAAAGGCCTCTGAAATTTCTTCAGGACTGCAGTATTTCGGTCAATCCATTGATGGTGGCTTTGATTTCACTAATGATGGTCTCCAAGATATTACAGTGGGATCACTGGAGAACGTGATTGTGCTCCGGTAGGTAATCACTGTAATTTTTTAGTGTGCTGGGGAAATGCTTCAAAGACAAAAATAGAATCTGTGTTGCAAGCACTGTGTAATGATTCTATTTTTAATTCAGCATCAGAGGGACATTAAAAAATATTTCCCAGTGCTAGAAATTATATGAAATGTAAAGCCTTTATTTCAAGTTGCAAGGGCTTTTCCCTAAAGCTTTGAACAAGTCTAAAGCTTTGAACACGTATGAGAGAGTGACCATGAACTGATCAACAGATCTAGGTCTAAGACCTTGATGTCTGCGATTCAGCACTGATAATGTAGGTCATTTAGGCAAAAAAATAATTTATTGACAGAGACCATACTTCATGTTCAATCAGGCATCTGGTAGCTGAGTGACCCGTGGAGTTCACAAAGGCTAAGACATGGCAGACGTTTGATTTTGTTCTTGCATTCTGTATTTGAAAAAAAAATTGTAGATAAAGAGAGAATTTGAACAGCTAGATAATGTGTTTATCTAATGGAAATATAAACACTGTGTTTAATTCTGAAACTCTAGCCACATTGATGTATTTTGGCTGTCTGTTCATTCAGACTCTTGGGATTTTGTATGTTCTGAATGTTCCCAGCAGAAACTGGAACTTCTGTAAATAGGCCAGCTTGGACCAGGTGAAATATCATGGAAAAACTGAGCAGTTCTTATTCTTGCTGCCAGGCTTTCTTAAAACATTTTTCCTGTAATGTTTTGGTTCAAAACTTTTATATTGGATTCTGTTCTTTATCTGTTCTTCACTGACTAGCTCAAGACCAGTTGTCCACTTTCTCGCCAGCATGAGATTCAACCCTGAGAGAATCCTAATTTTCCAAAATAACAGCATTGTCACAGCAAAACTATGTTTCGATACAATCTCAGCTTTACCAGTGTCTCAACAAGGTAATAAATGGGAATTGTGGTCAGATTGAAATCTATAGTCCTACACTGTCCTGGGAAACTTGGCACTGAGAACAACCTCTGGTACATCTAACAAAGGATTTTGAAAATCTTGCAGTGTTTTCACAGTTATACATTCTCTACACGGTGGACGTAGATGTGAAAATGGCAAAGAAGAGAGTACAGTTTGAAGATCAGAACACTACAGCAAGTGGAAAGCTGCTGGTCAGTGAGGGCATGTGCTGTGAGCTGCAGCTTTACACACTGGTAGGTGATGGTCAGACTTACTACAGCAAGAAGGGTTAAGAGGACAGGATTTTTTACCAGAATCTGCATGATTATGAGTCTTTCTTGAAGTGCAAAAATACTACAGTGGGGGGTTCTCAGTGTTAGACTTGCTGAGCACGTTTTACAGCTGAGGCAGGAGATGTGTCACGTGCCATTTTGGTTTGTATTGCTATAAATCAAACTCTCGTCCTTTTGTGTGTACGTGAAGTATTTCTAATCCTAGAATTGTAGGGGAGGCATGAAGCTTTACAAGATTAAAGCAAATGGAAGGAAACTGTCCTTCATAATGCATAACTGCATCACCAAACACGTTATCTAGTGGATGTCATGGCAGTCAGATGTATAAAATGATCTAAAAGAAACATTCGACAAGCTTATGGTCCACTGATGGCTATTAAACACAGTGGCTCAAAGAAAACGTCTGAGTCAGAAGGTTCCTAAATCTGCCAGGTGACAGAAGCTGGACCAGAGATGACGTGTGTGAAGACTTCTGCATTTTAATGCTCAGATACTTTCTCAACTTCTTGTTTTTCCTTTCTTGTAGCCGTGTGACTTTGACTGTTTTTCCAGCATTTTTCTGAGAGTTAAACACGAGCTTTATAAGGAAAATGATAACACGGAGTTTGCTGTTCCTGTGCTGGATAGATACCAGCCATCAGAAATACATTTTCAGGTAACAAAATAAAACGATAAGAGACAAAGCAAAGAGCTTTCTCTCTTTCCAGGATGCAAAGCTTTTACTATTAAAAATGTATATAAGTTGGGGTTTTCTTAGCCTTTGCATGTTGTCTTGTGCCCTCTGCTCCCTTTCTGGTTATCAGTACTGCCTTCCGAGTGGAGTTTAGGGCCAGGTTTCCCCCAAAGAGATACTTGTGAAAAGAATCTCATCTCTAAGGTCCAACCTCAGATCTGCTAAAAAATTGCTTTACTTTGTCCATGACATTTCTCCTGTGCCTCTGTGTAAAATGAAATTAGATGCTCCCTGTGAAGAAGGCAGATGGTTTGTGTGTTTTGTGAAGTATTTTTCAGATACTGGGCACTACATTGGAACTTATATTAAGACTTATAATTTGAATTATGTATTTTGTAGTTACAATTACACAATTTTCTCATGAAGTAATTTTTATAATAATGAAAATTATGTATATATATTTATAGTTTATTTTAGTTGCTTGTTTCAAATTGATTTTTGGGAGGCTGCAAACGTCTAATAAAGTTAAAGGTTAAGTCTGATATCCAGTCTCCTCTCTTGCAGTTTAGTAGCAGGATTCCTAGCTCTTTTTCACAGTTAGTCTGAAATCCACATCACAGCTTCTGAGAAAATTCCACAAAGCTCTATAAAGAGGCAGCTTTTTGCTCCTTAATAGGAGTCTTTACCACAATTCAATATTTAATTAGTGTCCATAAAGCATAGAACAGAGAAGTTAGGACATTTAGCACTGAGCAATAATGAACACTAATTACTATAGTCACAGTACTCTTAGGGATGATGATGATGTTGATAGTACATTTATTTCCTAAGAATAATTAATGAGATTCTTGAGTGTTGGTCAGCATTGCTTGGTACTTATGCACCCAATATCTAATCATTAATTATCATTGAACTTCTCCAGAAAAATCAGCCACAGACAGTTGATTTTTATTGGTAAATAAAACTATTGCTAATGGAAGAAACCTCATCTCTACAAAACAGTATGCCTATAAGCAGGCACAGCATATGAACATACTTATTCAAGAAAAACATATCATCTCTGGAAAAGGAATTAAGATTACTGTCTGTGGCAATCCAGGAGTAAACAACTGGCATTTCTTTAACAAGACCTTGTCCCCAGCTGAAAACTTTTCATGTTATTGCTAACAGACCTTCTCCTGGGAGCTGAATTACAAAACATCATCAATTTAGGACTGACTTACCACTAGAGGATCTTCTATTTCCAACTTCTCCTTAACTGAGGTCACGGGAATTGTTTTTGTTTTCAGAGAATATATGTGTATATGTAAAGATATTCTGAATCTGCTACTTTAGAAAAGTTAAGACTGTTAAAATTTGACTTGATCTGTGTTTGCTTTCAGTTGCCTTACAAGAAGGACTGCAACAAGACCATCTGTACTGCTCGTTTAACTTTGACAAGTCAGATTCAGTGAGTCACAGTAGTTGTATTATCCAGATTTCACATTCAGCATTCGTAAAAAATGTCATCTTTGTGCATAAGACATTTCCTTCAAATTCTCAGACAAGATTTGCTGACCCTTTGTTTACATTACTATCTGATCCATCCTTCCCGTAACACCACACTCACGCAGTGCTGTAACTGTGTGCCTCTATGGGTGTTGCTGGGTTGTTCTAGGTAATCTCAGAGAAAAGACCAAGGTTTAAAGAACTATAGTCATCCTAAAATCACAATTCTGGCATTTAATCGTGAACATGTGATTTCGTCTTAGGCTGATGCACAGCATAGCCCTACAGCCAAAGGGTTGCGCAGTTTACGTAGCCTTAGACAAAACAGTAGGCATCACTTCATTGTAAAAACTTACCCTGGAGATTCACTGAAAAGTTAATCAAGCAAAACAATGTTTAAAATCTCTCTTGACGTACAACAGAAATGATAAAATGTTACATAAAGTTTGGAGATGACTGCCTTCAACATTAAGAAGGAAGTGTTTTCCTACACACCCTGAAAAATATTGAATAATTAATTGGGCATTATCCTGTGTGTAAAAGCATTTGGAGAGAGTAATTACCAGAACCAGAATGCTTCAGGCCTCTTATTAAATAACAACCCTTAGAAATTACATGTTGCCCATCTCATTTTTCTGTCTGCTTCCAGAAAGGAATTAGTGGTGGGCCACACTAAAAAAGTGACCATGAATGTTTCACTAACAAACAGTGGAGATGACTCGTACATGACAACCATGGTCTTGAACTATCCCAAAAACCTACATTTTAAGAAGGTGACTGTTGAGGTAAGATCCTAGAACAACTCTTCAGCTAAGCAGCAGACTGCTGAAAGAAAACGCAGCGCTGACTGCTATTCATTTACTACCTAAATAAATCTTGAAGTAAGGTCCAGGGAAGGGAAGGAGCATTTCAGTTATTAGGACCAGAGCCCGAATACTGGATTTATCTGATTTAAGACTCATAAGCTTTTATGGGTCTATTTGTACCTAATTCATTTTGTGGGAGCAGACACAGACTGAGTTGAATTTCCCAGTCTGTTTTTATTCAACATTAAAGAGCATTCCTGTTCTGTTGGCAGCCATCCTCTCCTGCTATTCACTGTGGCGAGCCAATACCATTAACTTCTCTGGTCTTAGCCTGTAACTGCAGAATTGGGCATCCAGTATTCAAGAAGACAACTGTAAGTAGAGATTGTTATTTTCACTTTTTCCCCCTACCTCTAAAGGATACTTTGAGTAGCTGCTCTTGCATCCTTTATCTGTGCAATGAGGCCAGAGCCGCTCTTCTCACTAATTCAGCTTAACGCCTGTGTGTATTTTCTAAAGGCAAGAGATTATTTTCATATTCTTGCACTTGAGTTAATGTCTAATTTCTCCAGAAAGGAATGATGAGCAGAAAATACATTAGCCATCATGTTTTAACAGTATCCTAGTGAGTTAAGGAGTATTTACACAGTAATCAATATTTTGTTATGTCTTTCTTTTCCCTCAAAATAGGCAAAATTTTCAGTGATTTGGCAATTAGGTGAAAGCATATTCCAAAATAAGTCTGCAATCACCATTAATATCACCAAGTGAGTATTGCTATTTTCACCACAAAATACACTGTGAACTAGAAAGGAAATATCAGAATTCCTGGGTGTCCACACTATTTATCAGTCACTGGTTACACAAAACTGTACTTGTTCTTTTCACCCTTTCTAAGCATTTGGACCTGTGTGAAAAATCTTTCCTTCCCTTGTGATAATTTTAGCTTTGCTCATACATCATTATTTCAGTAAAAGATGGAGCACCCTTTAAGGTCCTAATTTAAGTGTAGTACATCTTTAAAACCTTGTGTTTTCTGGAATGGAAAACAGGGTTCTGGCATCATTCTTTAGCAGAGAGAACAGATGAGTAAAATACATAGTTGAGCTCTGTTCCAGGTAAAGCTTTCACTCCAAATGATTGGGATGAGAACCTATGTTCAGGGTATTTTTCTTGATTAGGTGCTTTCTAATGGGGGGAAGTTACCATTCAGATTCCTTTCTTGTCACCTTCCTCCTGTTAAAATGTATGGGGACTGAGTAGTACACAGTGTTTTTTAAACAGAGAGCATCTTTAAAAAGGAAATGCAAACTCATCTCTGAGCACAGACTCATCTCTTAGCACAGTTGAAGACAAAGGTTTCTACTTGAATTTAAAATCCAGTTTTGTGAGGGGTAGAAGCTTTAAATTTTGATTAATGAAAGCAATACTACGTGTTCACAGATTAGCGTTAGTTTGCAGGGAAACATTTTGACACAATGGCAGCTTTCAGAATCTGTACGAATAAAGGGCTACTCCAACACTGCTGTACCATGTCACCAAACAGGCTGGCACCCCTCCTGTCATTAATTACTGCCACTCTGTTTCCATCCCTCCTGTACAGCCAATATTAGCAGTTCTCAGACCATAGAAATAAAGGACCAAGGCAGGCCAATAATAATGTTGTTTCATCCATCCTTTTGTTTTTCAAAAGCATGAATGAAAATAGCACCATTCTGGCTGAAGAACACATCCTTGATGTCAGATATGCATTCACTGCCATCCTTTCCAAGTAAGTTTTAAGAGTATTCAGTTGTATTGCATTACTTTAGTCAATTAGAGGAAAAAAGATTGAGAGGATGCCTGGTAAGATTCCAGTCCAATTTCCATCTTAATAATTCCAAGGACTGCAGATTGTCAAGTCACTTTCTGTGGTACTAGACAGCAAAAGCAGAGTCTGGAAGACAGAACAATAAAATCATATTGTAGGCAGGGGGTAACTAAAGTCTCCAACTGCTTAGCTTGTAAAAAGCGGACTTCAAGATAGGTTCAAAGATGCATCCAATTGGCAGACTGCTTATACACGCACTTATATAGACAGACTGCATGGACAGCATTCCAGTTCTAACAAATTTGATGATGCTACCTCTTAATTACTTAATGCATCTGTGTCATTGGATGTGCTGATTTTTAACAATAATCTAATTCACTTTTCACTTAGTTTGATTTATCGTTCTCTTTAGACCAGTTTCTTTAATGTATGTGAATGTTAGCGAAGGACTTCTTGAAAACAAAGAATTCAAATTTAATGTAAGTATAGCTTCAAATTTAGGTCATCTGATCCATCTGCAATCATGATTAAAGAACACTTATTATCTTGTGCATTCTCTTCTGTAGATAAATGGAGAAAATCCCTTTAATGCTACTATCAAGTTACAGATTTGGGTTCCTGTCAGTATACAAGGTCACAACATAATAACGATCAAAAATGCATCTGGAATACAGGTACGTTTTCTTATTTTTTTCCTCATCCAATATCTCTCTACTGATCCTCACAAAGGAAAAGAAAAATCATGTTATTGCAGATTAGAGTGTTTTTAAAACCTACACTACAGAAACTTCACGTATTTACATTTTATAGCAGCATTCCAGGTACAAATTTTGCCAAACTGAACAAAAGTTTATTTTTAAAATTAAGTCAAAAGGTGGGCTTCCCTCCCCTCCCGCCCCCATCTGGGCTAACAATGTTTACTTCTGTCCTCACTGTCCAGAATTTTTTTTTTCTTTGAAAAAAGAATTTGTAAGAAAGACAATATAGTAAGGAAATAACTTTTAATAATCTAAGACTAAAAAGGTAAGAAAACCTCTGTGGAATTCAAAACATTAATTGAGGCCAAAGAAGTTTGTGTGTGTCCGTCCCAATGTCAACTCTGGTCTCTCCCCCTCCAATCACCCCTCAAAAAAAGTACATATGGAAACATCTTAAAGGAGAAGACTTTTTCCAGTTTTTTTAGACTTTTTTTTGACAGCATATTACACACATCAGTCACCGATCATAACACTTCTTCATTGTGCCAACATTTAAATCATACATTAAAAACAGCAAAGGAGAAAGGGAGTATGAGGGACTTAGTTCTTGCAAACATTCCGCTCCCTTGCTCACTGGAAGAGGCTGCTGCTCTGCAAAACTTCCTGGGCAGACCCAAAGCTCAGTACTTCTTTGTGGAACTTACTCAGCTGCTTCTTTATTTTCCTCATGGCAGAAGTTGATTCCTTTGTCTTGTAGCCCATGTCTTTCAAAAGTTTATCTGACAAGTAGTGCAGCCAGAGGACGTTGCTGTGTGGATGGTAGTCAGTCCAGCTGTTGGAGTTCTCCGCTTTCATTTGTCTGTAGATGTCAAACTGGTAGTCCCCTGTGCCTTGAAACAGTTCCTCATCAGTGGAAAGGTCACAAAACACAGTTAACCCGTCCTTCTCCAGCCGTGACAAGGTATAATCGATGATGTTGACGTGAATCCCTGCTGTGGGGATTGTGTGCGTTGCCCCGTTCAACACGTAATTAAGCTCCTTTACATCCGTTTTCTTTACCAGCACGTTCCCCCAGTGCAGGTCCCTGTGCTCGAAGTGCAGTTCCTGTTCTGCCACAGCCAGGGAAGCAGTGACCTGGTGCAAAATGCTTTTTGCTGACGCCACTGAACTGAACCTGTTTCTCATATGCTCCAAGTCACTGCCTCCAAATTCAAACTCCAGAACCATGAAGAGCTGCTCGTCCCCAAAAAGGTCAGGCCGATCGTTTTCTGATCCTGTTACTTCATGGTATTCGTCCCAGGCTTGCAGGAGATACTTAGGATAGGCCCCCTGAACACAGTGTACAGAGTACAAGCTGATGAACCCAACAGTCCTATTCACAGACTCTTCAGACAGAAGACTGAGTTCTTTGGAAATTATTATCTCGGGCAGAATCTCCCCAAAGCTCTTTTGAGCTTCACCGTTTACTCTTTCAGTCCCCTCAATGGGAATTATTTTTAAGGCCACAGGTCCTCTCTCACTGTCAATCTGGAAGACCTCTCCGAACACCCCTTCTCCAATTTTCTTGCACTCTTTCATCTTGTCTAAAGGAATGCATTCCTCAAAAGCGATAGGGCCCTCCTGGTGGCATTCCCCAAACACCTTCTCTGCATCTGTAAGCATTAGCTCCAGGACAGAGCAGGAATTCCTGGGCGCCAGCAGGACCATGGAGGAAGCAGACCAAGTGCAGCACTGAGCCGTACCAGCAGATGGGGTTGCTTGGTACCCCGAAAGCTGGGATTTCGCAGAAGGGGTACAAAGGATGCAGGAGCTGTCTCCCGTGGTAACTTTCTTCCTCTTATGGAAGGACAAAGATGCTCGGACTCTGCCCCAGGAAAGGGAGCTGTTGAGGAGTGAATAGTCATTGTCTCTTACATCTACAGACACCTCCAGAACATCCTTCTTCATTCCTTTTTGCCTCAGCTGTGGTCTGAAAAAGGAGTTATTGGGCTGCTGCTGTCTCTTGTTCTTGTGCCTTTTTGGACGGAGCCTTGTTTGCCTCCCCCACCGGCTGGCACTGAAGCCGCTGATGCAAGCTTTCCGACAGGCACTTCCCTCCCCAGAAACAACCTTCGTACTTTTGTGTTTATTCTCCAAGATTCCTTGAAAACTCAACGGAGATACTGGCTGCTGGCAGGCAGGTTGGGTATCGGCCTTTTTGTTGCGTTTCACGCTCATCAGCCACACTGGCACTTCTTGAGGGTCCAAGACCACCACCGGTGTAAGCTGGTACTTGCTGGCTTTGCCTCTCTGATAAGGCAAGCTTCCTTTCGTCAACTCTCTGCTGAGATCATCACACGGCTCATCAGACGTGGCACCGTCATACGGTGCAGGGTGCTCACCGCCAACGGGAGCTGCCTGATGAGTCGTCGTGCCTTTCGGTGGCGACGAGGGAGCTTGCGGGCGGCAGCTTCCCCGCACCGACGCCCTCAGAACCCTGCCAGACTTCTGCAACACCGGGCCCGGCTCCCGGCTCCCGGGCCAGGACCACTCGGCTGCCTCGTCCCGGGCGCTGCCAGCCCCGGCAAACGGCGGGAGCTGCTCGG
>Ga0181612_107451_pt1 | contig 11701 bp, 10 predicted proteins | sample HoacroProtozoa21_FD_119630 | JGI IMG/M metagenome (GOLD analysis project Ga0181612, IMG submission 119630) | Hoatzin crop microbial communities from Cojedes, Venezuel. Combined Assembly of Gp0051906, Gp0051904, Gp0051908 | reverse complement strand
TCCCTGCTGACGGCCCGGGTGGCCGTGGCGGGGCGACCTGCCCTGAAAAATGGAGGTTTAGGTGGATGGGTGCGCTGGCCCTGAAGCGGGGTGGGGAGCCGAGCTCCGGGCTGCGTTCTCCTCTCCGTTCACCTCCAAGAGGAGGGCTTTCAGATGAAAAGGCTCCCCAGAAGCATCACACGTGGCCACCAGTAGCCCCCATGACAAAAACATGGCAGTCATGGCCAGCCCTTGTGGCTCCCCTACCGAGGTTTATGTTCTGGTGAGGGCTTTCCTTCCCTGGGGAAATAAACCAGGCTTTTCCTCAGGGGTGGCAACTGTTTTCCACCCACTGAGAAAAACTCTCTAGGGTGGGGTTGCCCCAACCTGAGACACAGACCCAAAGCATGGAAGTTGCTGTTACTGGGGGTTGTCACACACCCTGTTTGTGGCAGAAGTTGTCACCAGCCCACCCGAGCCCCTTGGGACCCCGGCTCCCTTTGCACAGTTCCCGTGTGTGCCCACGCAGGCAAATTTGCTCGCGGCTCCTTGGGGAGGGGCTGCGCCGTGCAGCACAAGCGGGAAATGGCTCCAGAAGCCCTTACAAAATGCATGGGTGACAGCAGATCCTGTGGGAACAGGTCAGGCTTTGCTTTCATCTGCGTGCCAGCCTGGAGAGTTAGCCTGGTGGTGCAAACATATGCCAAAGGATGTCCTGAAATTAGGTTGAAACAAAATAGGAAATTCAGCTTTGCTGTCCTACTACCCGTAGTGCGTCACATCTTTTTTACCACCCTTATCTCAAATGCACCTTCCTGGCTAGCAAAACATATCTCCAGTTTCAGCTCTGAGAGACTCGTTGCACCTATCCTGCCTGTAAAGTCAAAGTAGAGCCCCAGTTTTGGAGTTGAACATGTTGTTCTAGCCTTAAACCCCTCTTCTGCCCTCATTTTAAACTCTCAAGTTCTCATCCTCATCTCACTTACATCCCTGCTTACATGGTTGCAGAAATCTTTCTGCTCCGTTTCTCTGTAATATTTCACCGTGTCCCTAACCGGCAATTATACATCAGAGATCAAAAGGAACATTTCTCCATATCCCTAAGCTGCTTCCAAGACTAAGGTTTTGCCTGTGTACATGAGAATACCCTATTGTCTCTGCTCTTCTGAACCAAATTCATGCCTGTTGGCCTCCAGCTTTCGCTCCCTGTGTTTGCCCTCTAACAGTCTCTGCCTCTTACCCATCTTCTCCATAGACTGAACAATTTGCAGCACAGGATCTCCTTCTTTGATACTGTCCTCCCAAACCCTCACACTGAGGGGTCACTCCCCGATAAGATAGAGCACAGACACTGCAGCTGCTGTTTGGCTTCACCCAGTGAATGTCTCTCCCCCACTGCTCTTAGTTAATTAGAAGATCTGATGTGGTCTAATAGGCATGGCTGTTAGACACAAACTCCTTCAGCTGCAAAACGCTGGGTATAGTTGCTGGCAGCTCTTTGTTTTCTGCTCCTCTCATATTTTCTTATTACACTAAGTAAATATGACCCTTCCTTCCTCCTTACTAGAACAAGCTATTTACCTGACATTCAAGTATGTAAGTAGTGAAGGCGATAGAAATGCACAGTAATGGAGCATTGAGGCTATAATTTGAAGACACACAGAGCCTAGACTATTCAATCCTTGTTATGTGACGTTAGGACAGTTCTTTAGCTCCACAGTCCAGAGAGAAGGTATAGATCACAGGGAGATGAGTGCTGAGTTACACCAGACTCTTCAAGTCCGCTAGGCATAAATGTTGCTACTGAGGTATAGATAACTATTATTTGATTTTGTCTAACCACATGACTGCACCTTTTTCTTTAGGAGTGCTTAGACACGACGTCTGTCTTTTTCTTGCAGCTGACCACAGTCATGAAATTGCTGTGGCCAGAAGAAGCTCCAGCTGACTAACAGTGCAGCAGGCACCTAGAAGCCACCAAGCTGTGTAGCTAAGCAGCTCTCTGCTTCAAGACATGAGACCTCAGGTCTCATAATCTCCAGAACCTACCGTGAAACGTCATTACTCAGCTGATCAAAAAGTAGAAGAAGGAAATACAGCATAAAAAGAAAGATGATGAATTAGATTGCTAGATTGTGTGTGTGTGATAAAACCAGATTTTGTTTGGAGCTCAGAAACCATCAGGATGAAGATGGTACAGGCAGAGAAAAATTCAGCCAGTGTAAGATCTGGAATAAGAAAGTGTAAATGAAAGTAGGCCTGTTCTCCATTTCGGCGTGCAATTTTTTGCGAGTGTGTATGCTAGACCATCTTAGTTCCTGATAGATCTCATGTGTAACATACACCATTCCTAAACTTATTCTTCTCAGGGCCTTTAACTGGCTCTCTGTTAATTCCAAATTCAGAGAAAACAGGGCTCAAATGGATACCAGTACGCCTTGTCGTCTGCCTTCCCTGCCACAAGCCAGGATCGAATACCAAGAAATGACCAGTATTGTTTCCTTCACTACAAATTTAGTGAAATAGTGGGATATTAATCAAGCCATCTGACAGTCTGGGTGATGGGACAAATACTTAAAAGATGTTTTGTACATGTAATGATATACCTTCTTCAGGGACTTGGGGCCTTGCCTATTTTCAGGCTGTTTGCCTTCAACTTAATGTAGGGAAGGGAAGTTAAAGGGAAGGTTTTAGCTCTCTGGATCGCCTTCAAAGAACTTAGCTGTGTTAGCCTGTCACTTATGCGTTAGGAATCCTTCTTCCTTTGTACCTGAAGATTAAATTTACCGTAAAACAAAGTCCCATTTTTTGCTTTGTACAGACTAAATCCGAAGAAGTAAGGTTGGGAAAAGGAATATCTAAATTAAGCCACCTAAAATGGAGTGGCTTTACTTGGCCTGCATGCATCCTAAATGGTAGGAAAGTATGAAGGCCTCCTTCCATTGCTATGCTTGGTGGGGTAAGCAGGGAGAACAGAAGGGAGGTCTTCCAGAAGCATGAAGATGACTTGTGGCATAGTTCAGAATCAGCAGGAACAAACGTTAGCTTAAACCATTTTAATTAAAGCTGTGCTGAGTCCTCTCTCTTTTACAGTAAGCACAATCTCAGCCATAAACAGCTTTACACTGCAAACATAACACAGAGGGACCAGGAACAGAATATACTACAGAGACCAAGTCTCACTTTCAGTGGTGATTCACAGGGGCGAATGAGGACAAAATTAATGTATGTAAGGGAGAAAAACTGACATTGCTGTGGAAACCATTTCACTTCATGACATTTTAAGTCTAAACTGTAAATTCCTGACAATGAATCAATGTAGTTTTGTGTTATTCTACTATTGCAGCCAGCCCAGAGTGGGCCATGGTGACGAATACCTTCCAGGCTATCTCCATGCAGCAGAAGCCCCTACCATTTCAGCCAAAATGCCTGTAGTGACAGTATATGCTTTATGTGGTTCAGCTGGGACTGGGAAACTTGATCTCATAAACTTTGTCAGCATGAATTATGTTTTTATTATATTAAATTGTGTGCTGGCTTTTGCCCATACACCACATCACAGCCTCAGCAAGCACGTAGTACAAGTCCTTCTGCCAGAGCGTGCAGGCATGGGGGCAAAGTTATGGTTCTTGCGAGGCCTCCCATCTCTGAGCCTGTCCAATTTGGTCATGATTGACATCTCAGCTGTCATGTTTCATCAGTGTAAGTTCCCCTTTCCCTCCTTCATTCGTCAGCTTCCAGAAGGTAGGCTCTTGGTCCTGTGTCTCTTCAGAGGAAGCACCATGACCTACACGTCTGCCCCTGACCTTTAGCCTGATCAATAAAACTACAAATTGGTCTTTTCTTATCCTCGGCACTTTAGTCATAAAATCCCTATTGAGATGGAATGAAACACTGAACTTTATGTCTAGGCGTCATGAACATATTTCGAGGCGGGGGAGAGAGACTGGCAGTATTTCAGCCATCAAATATACAACTGTCTTTTTCTCGCTCACTCTCTGTGCAGCAATCCTGTGTGTTATATTTGAAACCTGTAGAACATCCTTATTCGTCCTATATTCACATATTTTCCCAAATATTCCAGAGCAGAGAGAACCTCCAGTGTCCTTTAATAATGCTTTTTTTCCACTACACATCCTTCCCCGCTTTGGTGACTCTCACTTTTTGTACGTTGCTGTGTAGAGAGATCTGGCTCTGGGTCTCTGGAAAGCCAGTGCCAGATCCAGCTGTCGCCTGAATCTGTTCTCTGGGCTGCAATCAGAGGAAGAGCCACTGACCAAAACTCCTAGGAACAGGATCTTTTAGCTCTGCACGCCGGCAGCTGTGTATGATTCTGTATATGAGGTGCGGATAAGATGCAAATATACTCATGATTGTGCTTCTGTTAAGAAAGGCTTGTTTTAATACCTGGGCTAGCCTAACACAGTGGAAGATGCAGAAATTGCATCATGCCCAATGCAGAGGAGAGCCATTTTTCATCCCAGTTTGCTGAAGGAGCTTGAGACAGTCTCTCTCACAGCACGGACAACGCGCTCAGGGAAGAAACAGCTCACGCTCTCGTATTCTTCTTGTAAGCTCAGCCGTAAGCCAGAGACAAGCCTTTCGCCTGCCACATCCAGCCTGTGCTAGCAGCAGGCAGCTGCAGCAGACGTTAAACACAGGTAGTGCTGCACTTGTGCTGCTTCGGTGGTTTGTGGGCAGAGGACAGGTCAGGGAGGCCCTCGAGGGAGAGGAAGAAGAAGCAGCCCATTCCCACAAGGGGCGGGTTGGACAGGAGGTGCAAGGATGTCCCTTCCTAGGAATGGTGGCACTCCGAGAGTCAGAGGGAGAGGGAGAAGCAATAGGGACAACTCCACTGCATGGACTGATATATTCAGGAGGAAGAGGGGAAGAGGCATAATTTCTCTCAGAGAGGAACAGAGGGCGTTTTGGGAGAGGGCAAGCAAAAAACAGTAAAAGTGAAACTCTAAATGGACGCGCTGTTGTTGCTAGTATTTCTGCTGTCAGATGTTTTGTCACGGTCACTGCAGAGGCTTGTCTGTACCGAGGCAGGCAGCATGAGCCGGCATCGGAGGGCACAACCTCATTAAGCCCTGCAGCAGACTAGAGTTTGCGTTTGCACTTGTGCAGTAAACAGTACTTGGGTCTGAAAAAGCGTGTAAGGGCTTTTTTTTTATATACACCAACAGGCTTTATCAGAAAATTGGAAGGACTTTAACATGGCTATAAAGGTGCTTAATCTGTTACTTCACACCCGTTGCAGAGCGATGCAGAGGGAGGAAGGAGGCTGTACTGCAACAGTTTTGTGCACAGCTTGGAAGATCTATTTCATCCCCTTTACAGTGAAAAAGCTGGTGGAGACACATGACTTCTTCATGCTGGCAAGATAGTTGTGTATTTAGCAGGCTCAGCTGCTAGTAAGGTTGGAAACTGTACTTTTTACTCAGCTGCGCTGCCACAGAATGGCCCTGAATAACCTCCTGTGTCACTTCAGGGCTTTTAGCTGGTGAAATGAAACATGACTGTGAATCAGAGGAAGGAAGAAAATCATAGCAGACTCTCTTCAAATTCTTTTTTGATGGTCAGGTCACTCATTATGCCAAGAAGGCTTTCCATCATGTCCATCCATCCATAAAAAGCAGAAAGTCAGATCCAGTCAATAATGTGGATCAGAAGAATAGGAATCTTTTGGTTCTTGAAAACCCAAGAGGAGTGGTATGAAAATAACACCATCTCCTATGTGTCTCTGATGCTGCTGTATGATACATAACACTGCTGAGTCTGCAAACATGATTTCCTACACCTCAGCTTGGAGGAGAGGCCAGAAATACTGTGTCGGAATCGCAGCACAGCACGTGTTCAGGGCAGGCAGGTGGCAGGTTCAAAGTGGAGCAAAGAAACATGCTGCTTTATGTGACGCACAGTTAAGCTCTGGCATACATTTTCCCACAATTTTATGGATGCTAGAAGTTCATATGAGTTCATACGAGTTCATATGGGCCCTGCTCTGTACTCTTACCAGGGCATCGCTGTTGGCCACTGTCAGAGGCAGAACTCTGCACAGAATGGTTTCATCTGCTGTAGCTGTTTTTATATATTCTTACACAACACAGGCTGAGACTAGAGTCTTCTGGGTTTACACACTTGGCAGGGAAATCCCACCTTTGGGAAACAGAGGCTTTTTCTAAAGAGACTTTTAGTGACATCAGCTTTTAATGACACTGGATCTCTAGATATCGTTGCAGAGATGGCACTTCCATCTTCACCTGTTTACCCTTTATTTCATTTGCCGTGTGATCCTAGTGTCATAACAGGGATCAGGTCTTTACTGTAATGTGCGCTGCAGTACCCTGTAAGAAGAGAGAGGAGTCTTTCCTCAGAAAAGTTAGATGCCAAAAAAAAGAGATAAATAGAAGAGGCACCGCAGAACAGAGAGGGAACACAAGCTGGGGAAAAGCTGATCCCATTGGAACTGCTGGAAAAACAGTTCACGTCTCTTAATTCCCAAATAAAGTCCCACAAGCCTCACATGCCATGTCACCTAGTCCAGTCCCAGTCTCATTTTAAGTCCTACCTCAGAACGCTGTTTTTTGCTATTTTCTTCAGTGCTTCCTGATTTCATGGCTGAGTGCCCTTTCCTCTAGTGAAAAGCACTGCTCCCTGATAATGGACAACAGCTCAGCTTTTGGTGGTGGTTATACCTCTGTGTTACTGTGTCCGTCTTCGTCCCTTTTGCAATGCCATTAAGGACCAAAGGAGCTAAACAGTTAGAAGATAATACACCATTAGGGATCAGTCCTGGCTGCACAATACAGTTCAAGCACATCAATGTCCACCCACCAGTTTCATCCATGCCCTGCAACAGGATTCCAGCACTGAGGCTTGCCCAGAGACAAACTCGATTGGAAGCAGTGGCACAACTAGACCATGATTTTAGCAGAACCAGGATCTCATACTCCAAGTTACCGATATGTTGACTGGTGTCATATTTGAGCATGTAACTTGAAGTACTCCATATGACATAAACCACACTGCATACCAACAGATTTCTGTTGGAACTGATCTAGTCATTTTGAGTTCTTTATTCATATGGTTGAGCTGTGCAAGGAATAAACATTTCTGGTACCAAATTTAGAAAGAGTTTATTTTATTGTAGACGAGAAGATATTATCTGCTCTGGTGGCAGTACTGGGGATTGATGGCAGCTTACAAAATGCAGAAACTATGTGTGTGTTAATCTCTGCTAGGCTTATCGTTGTACTAAACTGCTTCCATAAATCGAAGGCCTAATGCTGCTTTCAGTTACACCAACACACACCCAGTAACTCCTGTGGGATTTTGAGATATATAAATTACAGCAGAATCTGATCCCTTGTAGTGTCAGTATTTTTAACACTCATCTTTTCAATAGGTGGAACACATAAACACTCCAGATTGTTACTTACTTCACCAAGTTCAGTCTTGCTGGAATGCAACCGATGATACACGCTGAGTATAGCCAGGAGGGGCAAATTGCATAGACCCGTTGTGTGAGGTGATATATGTGGCATTCATTGTGACTGGGCTAGGGTGTCTTGTTTGTCTTGTTTTTCTAGTATATTGCTGGTCAACTCACAATGTGTGTTATACTCAGACCTACAGATAAAATACCAAGTTCACAGAGGAAAAATAAGAACAGAATTTACATTTCATTCATTTTGTTTGTCTCCACTGTTCTCACACTGTGGAATGTCAAAATACATTTGTTGTATCCTAATCTACATCAAACTGTCCTGCAGGAACGTTCATTATACGTTTATTGTCAGCAAAACACATTGAAATAGGGGTGTTAAACATCTGGCCAACATACGTTTATGTGGCCCAAATGGCATATTCAGGTTCTTGGTTTATAAGAATTCCTCTGAAAACAAAAGAAGTCTTGCCTCTGATTTGGGAGAGAACCTATCAAATACAAGCAGGTATAACTGAAGCAGTGGTCTCTGGTTGAGAAAATGGATAGCTTAAAGCAGTGCCTGAGAAGTGCAAACTCCTGTACTCTATCATTAATCTCATTTTAAGTCTAACGAGAGCACTTAGTCAGAATTAACTAGTTTGCTGGTAAGCCCCAATGACTGACAAAGAGACAAGCTTAGGTCTGGAGATAAGGCAAAAACTGAATATTATCAAAAAGAAGGAAATGCCGACAGAGCAAAAGGAGCAGAGACATACAGAAGGGCAGGGACCAGAAAAAAATGGAGGCTTGGAAAGGACACTAAAGACAGAAGTGTGTAGGAAGTGGGCATGTTGTCACCCCGTCAGAGAGGCTGTTCAGCTGGGGGTGGGGGTAGGACCAAAGATGGAGTTGATGTTTGCAGCTCACAGAGGTGCAAGAGCCAGCACAGCTCAGATCCTGTGAGGCTGCCTGAGAGGTGAATTCCCGGGCGTCAGGTCGCAGCCCAGGCAGCTCAAGGGTTTTCAGCTTCAGAGAATTTTCCTGCCACCAACAAGTTTAGGGTAAGAAAAGTAAGTTCTGCAACAGTGCAAAAGGGCAAGGAAGGCAGTTCCAAAGGCTGAAAAGAGGGGGAGCGAGGGAAGGATCAGTGGTACTTTGGGTGGCATCAGCGTGATGGAAAGGACAGTAGATTTCAGGAGGAGTGTGGGCAAGAGAGGGTGGCAGTGGGATTTTCAGATCTGTAAGAGCCCATAGATAGATGATGGGGTCTGTCTCCTCTTCTCCAGTTCTCTCACCACCTCTTCCCTGGTGCCCTTTACTCCTTCCTTACTCCCTGGAGTATATGGGCTCCATTTCCAACTTGCACCTTTCCCACAAAATCCCACAAAACTTTCTCTCTACCCAAGCAGACTTCTGCCCACACGTCCTTCCTCCATCCCGTCTATCATCAATCTACATCCCATCCGCCTGTGTGCAAAACGTCCTCTGGGCCGCAGAAACTGCTGTCATAGGGATGGAGACACAGGGGCAGAGCTAGGAAGCTGGAAGTGGTAGAGGAAGGAGAAGGGAATACAAGTGTGAATGATAGTTGCTGTTGACGTAGCGGACAGCAAAGACAGGGCGTCTTCAGGCTAGGACACCCAAGGCACCTAGTTATCCTTTATAAGGCTTCACCCTAATACCACTCTACCCTATAGCAGTCTGAAATCACTGTAACACGTCACGTCACACAGGAATTAGCAGGGGAAGGTCTAGTCCTACAGAAAATATGCATCCGTGGGGCACATGTGAGTGTGGGATCCCCTTACAAGACACATACTCTGTAGCGGCTGTGCAGGGCTGCAGCCTCTGTCCTGCTGTGGGAACTGGACACAGCTGCCTGGCAGCCACACAGGGTGCCACGGGGGGACACTGCTGGGAGTGCCGGGCCGGCAAGGCAGGAGATGCAGACACAGTGCCAGGTGAAACAGTGGGCAACTGATGTGTCTCATGTGTAAGGTACACCCTCTGGCAGGGCTGCCAAGCCCTGGCCCGTACCGTGCTGAGCAAAGCCCAGATGAAACACCACTCTGAAAAGAGACAAGACCAAGAGCGAGGTCTGAATCACAACACATCCAAACATATAATTTCCACCATGCAAGACAGTTCTACACCTTTATGCAACATGATAGGAAGCTTGGAAATAAACAGGAGGAAAAAAACTATGATCAAGGCACTATCACAGAATTCAAACACCAGTGGCCACACAATAAAAAACCTTGTCCACTTGTTTTGTTGGATAATGGAGAAAATCTTGTCTTTTTTATTCTTCTGTTTTAAACTGGAATAACTGTACTGTGGGGTCTTGTCAGATGCTTTGATCACTTGGCTTTGTAGGTTTATGTGGGTACGTGCCTGCTTCACAAATTTAACTAGTGTACTAGTCTATTCTAGACTAACTAAATTATTGAAGTTTGATGACTTTGGGTCCAATTTTCAAAAGCTCTACCACGTGGCTTTAAAACTTGCCTCATATTTTCCAGACTAACTTCAGCGCTTACGATGGGAGACGTTTGTGGGTGGTGAGTGAATGACTGCTATATAAAGTAATGCGGGGTTGGTTTCTTTGGGGTGAATAAAACAGGGAATATAATAATAACAATAATAATGGTAACAACAACATCAGTAATAATGATAGGTTAGCATTCTTTTAGCTGGGCTCCGGTAACTCGACTGCAGTGATGCTGTTGCCCTCAGCTGCCCATCCTCCCCTCTGCCAAAGCGCCACTGCTGCAGGAGCAGAGTGGGTGGAAGGGGACGCGTGCCTGCATCCTTGGCTGTCTCCACACGCAGCTCACCACGGCTCCGGCCAACACGTGCTGTGGTGAAGTGCAGCGGTTGCACTGCGAGCACGCTTTTCCTGGTTCTGCTCCAGAGATAACAGCCTCCAGCAGCAAGGCAGGATGGACAACAAGGGGGCCAGGACAGAATCCGTCCCATAAAAATCAGAGCTCGTATTTTTAGCCAGAAGAACGGGGACCCTTGTGCCATGTCTGAATACCTGTGTCCCTCCCATAGGATTGCCACGCTGACGGTGTCTGACAGGCTTTTCTGTTGGGCAAAGCCCAGTGTTTGGTCAGGGGAAATCAGCATTTCCAATGAAGCAGAATGAGTAACCTTTCGTTAACCAACAAGAAGAACAGTTGAAGCATACAAGTTAGGTGCAGCCCCCCGTGTCTGAGGTCATAACCAGAGAAACTGCAGAAATTGTTGCCCCGGAGCTGCACCGTGTCCCACTCAGTCCTGGCGTCAGCCATCAGACGTGAGCCGAGGTCGAGCCCTGCCCACTGCTGTGCCTGCAAAATGTCCACGGCTCTTCCTCTCAGCTGAAAACAGCTGTTGCTAGGGAACTGCTTAAAGTCAAAAAGACAGCAAAAGATGAGAGGAGAGCAGCAGCTGAAGGATGGCAGGCCGGAGTCTGGCAAACGGGAGGGCGAAGCGGGGAGGGAGGCGAGAGGGTCAGGAGAAAGGAAGGACCGAAGAGTGTGGGGTGGGAATCATTTCCCATCTTGCCATGGAGCAACAATCCCCTGTCCATTTCAGGAATGCGTTTTCTTAAAATTGCTGAATGGCTTCCCTTGATTTTTTTTTTAACATGACTTGGGGGGAAGTAGGATCTCTCTCTTCATTTAGTGAGCTTTTACATCATACTTTGTACTTAATTTAATTGGCACCCCTCCCTTTGTCCCTTTTGTCTTGTAATAAAAAATACAACTCTTCTTTTTGCTTTCCCCCACTCTTACAGACTGTAACTCTTTTCCACTGTAGCATTGAAGCTGTGGATGCACCTTGTTTTATAAATTCAGATGACACTAAAACAACAGGGTTTTTTGTGTTTTCGCTCAAAATTTTCCTTCTTGCTGGAGTTAATGGGGTGCTGACAGGTGACCTTTCTCTGGGAAACACCTAGGTTATACAGTTATTCACAATACAGAGCTACCTAAGCTTCAGTCAAGATCTGCTTTGTTCACCTAAGTGCCTTTTTCAAAGCTATCTGAACCCAGCAGAAGGTTGTCCTCATATGAAACTAACTTTGGATTAGGGGAATGAACACTACAAGTCACTGTTAGCTCATATCTCGGATCACAGAATCACAGAATGGTCGGGGTTGGAAGGGACCTCTGTGGGTCATCTAGTCCAACTCCCCTGCCGAAGCAGGGTCACCTACAGCAGGCTGCACAGGACCTTGTCCAGTCGGGTCTGGAATATCTCCAGAGAAGGAGAATCCACAACCTCCCTGGGCAACCTGTT
>Ga0181612_161780_pt1 | contig 11702 bp, 4 predicted proteins | sample HoacroProtozoa21_FD_119630 | JGI IMG/M metagenome (GOLD analysis project Ga0181612, IMG submission 119630) | Hoatzin crop microbial communities from Cojedes, Venezuel. Combined Assembly of Gp0051906, Gp0051904, Gp0051908 | reverse complement strand
GGCAATTTTCAAGACTGCTTTCAAACAGTAGAGAAACACTGTGTGCAACTGTTCAGAAATTGGAGTTTGGCATAATTCTCTGCATATTGCATGACTGCATTTTGTATCAAACAGCAAAATTACTGCTGTGAAATATTCAATTATAATACTATTTCTTCATCAACTGCCTTCAACTAGAAGGTTGCTGAGGCAAGCAGATGATACACAGTGGTTTAAAAAGGAACTGGACAAGGTTATAGGGAGTCAAGACCCTTTTCCTCAGCAACTCACAACTATGAAAGGTGTAGGAAATGCTTCCTTTTCTCTGGGACCATGACCTGAGTGGTGAAATCTCTCCTGTGATTTTGGGAATAAATGACACCAAGGAGTGAATGCAGGACTTCAGGAGCAGTCCCAGGCACCAGGAATGGTTAAGGATACTGTCCTCCATGCTTCCCATGGTCTCAATCCAATGTTTACTGCCAAATTGCTCCATCTTCCTCTTTCTATGGCATTATCTCACTAACAGGAATTGTGCTGCTTCCTCTTTGTCTTGTGATCTGTGAAAGTCTCCATGTCATATGGAAAAACAACATTATAAAAGACTTTCAACAGTTTCACAGGGAGGATTCAGTCCTCATGGCACCTCTATTGGTTCTTTTTCTCTTCATCGAAATGAGGAAAAATGGAAATAGAGTCCTTCTCCACGTAGCCAGTCTTGGTTTTCTGTAGCCAGGTTCTTCCTTACAATGAGGGACCTCTCTAGAAGAGTTGGTTTGGACAGAAATGTATCAGGCACTAAGCCTAGTGTCCTTCACTTAGATCAGTCCTACCATCTAAGGTCTGAGGAGTGGTTCTTTACAGTCGAGTTGGAATAGTGTGTGATCACTTATAAATATGAGTAAGCATGTTCCCCCATTAGCATAGTATCCAACTGAAGTTTAAGAAATAGCCATCAAAAAGACCTTATTTTAGAGGTCTGATGATTTTTAAAGATATCAGTAAAATGGTAGCAAATACCACCAGTACCATAAACAGCCAACCTCTAGTCTTGAAGAAGGGAAGGGAATCACAGGACTTTATCTCTTTCTGACAAATATTGTAGATACAATTATTTTAAACCAAGGAGAACGATCCCTGTGGGCAGTCACACGCGCTGTGACAGTATTCAGAATAAACTCCTGTCCAGTGCTCTCACAAATTGTGTGAAACTATTCCTCCTGCTTCTGTTTGTGTACAAACTTCAATTTTACGTAATGCTTTCATAAGAAAAAGTTTGTTTTATTGTATTTTTCAGCACTCAGGCACCTAATCATGTGGATGTTAATCTTTCTTAGTGATTAGTAACCTGTTTCTAAGCACAACCTATACTAAAACATTTTTATTTACTTGCAGAGACTTCCCCTATTCACTTCCTTTCACAGATTATACCAACAAATCCCTCTTATCTCTCAGGTCTGCATCTGGAAATCATATCTAACTGCCTTATCCCCTTTACTTACCCAAATTGCACCTTAATACTGATCCAGTCAAACAACATCATAGTTTCAACATCTGAAATCTCTTTCTCTTTTTTTTTTGTCCTTCTCAATCACCATATCCAGTGCTTCCAGATAACCATTACTCACGCGATACTACATGTCTAGAGCTATTGCCACTCTTATTTTTCTACTTACTCCTTCCTCTACTACATCACCTTCCCTTTTGTCATGGCTTTCTGGATGTGCACTGCCAGAAAAGTACAAGATGTGCAAGGCCATGCTGAGAGGTAGATCCAAGACCAGAATATAAACCACTAGTACCTCAGCATAGGGCATGAGACTGAGTTTAAGACTTTTAGGTAATGTTGAATAGCACCATCCTTATTTCCTTATGAATCCTTGCCTAATTTTGCATCATTTCTCACCTTCTCTCTTTTCAGTTTTTCAATAAGGATCTTGTGACTTCCTCTTGAGAGCTCCTACTTTACAAGCATGTTCTTTCAAAGATTGTTACCTTTCTGGCCTTGTGATTTTTCTTAGAGTACCCACTCACATCCTGTGACTATCCTACTTACTAATGGAGCTTATTTTTATATAGATTAGAGTCCTTCTGGATTTCGGAAGTCCTTCAAACATCAGAGAAACACTCTGTCAAAGAACCGTCACACAAATGCTGTTACAAATGAGTGCTGCATGAGTTAGTAAATATGACTTCGAATCTCACCTTCCCTGCCTGTTCCTGTTCACTCTCAATATATATATGTGTTCAGTAAAGAACAAAAGTGAAAGACTAGATAGTCATCTAGGTTTGTGGAAAGATAGGTTTCGGTCAAGATAGTCACTGCACAATTTTGTATGTTTTATTTGTAAATCATATTTTCACTTCTCACAGGAGACGTTGCCAGGAAAAAGACTTTTTGCCTTCTCATGTCTGAATTAGATCCTCCAGGCAACTAATGCTCCAGCCAAATGTGACACAACTTAGTAGTTAGTGTACTATTGGCTTTGATTTGAATTTCTTTTTTTTGCCTAAGGTTACATACAGACCAGGGTTTCATGCTGCCATAGAGCAAAAGATTTAACACATAGGCAGGTTTTCCTTTAGGTTTCAGCTGTCTTAGGACACGCACAATGAAGTATCTGGGAAGGGGTAAAGGCAAGCCTTGGAGCACTTATTGGATACCTCCCATGGAAACAGAAAGGGTGATGTGCTGCAGTTTTAACTTGAAGGGGTAGGAGAGACAAGGGTGGAGAGAAACCTAAGTGCAGGAAACATGGTGACAGGACAGTAAGAACCATCCTGAGGAGGACAAAAAGCGCTGGAGGCATTTTGTAACGGGAACCAGCTGTGATTTCAAACAATTATTGAATCAAACCTCCTCCAGCATAGCCCTGTGATGGAGCTTAGTGACCAGGGAGGTCTCTGTGGAATGATAGTGAATGATCTAGCCAGAAAACAATGAAGATTTCAAGGCTTGCCTGTATTTCATTAGGAAGCTGAGCAAAATCAGCACATTTCCTGGGAAATAGTTCTGTATTGATGAACCAGCATTTTCCGTAAGAAGACAAATATTCTGTTGACAGTTTTCACTACATCTATTTTCAGCATCAAGGGATCTTGTGCTCCTTCTCTCTGTCATATCCACTCCGGCCCTCAATGCAGGAATTTTCATCCTTAGTTATTTGCACATATTCTGCTACAACAGCTAGAGGACGTAGACCACAGCACAAATAGGCATAGAAATCAGGAGACCTAAGGTATTCTCATTTCCATGCCTATCTAATTGATGGCGCCTCTAACTAGTGCTGCCAGAAATTGATACTGTCACATCACAGATCAGCCCCGAACAAGTGGATCATATGCAACGTCCCAGATTATTTTTGATGTTGCTGGCATAGAAATATACTAAGGCAAAATCTAAAGTTGCCGATAGTTTGTACCCAACCAAAGCGTAATCACAAGTGGTGACACTGCTTTCCTCTCCTTTGTGGTGAAGCTGATTTAAATTTAAGTTTAGTTGACTCCTTTTAATTTATTTCTCCTTTTAATTTCCTCTTTCCATATAGGGGAAATTATGATCTTATGAAGCTGACATTAAATGATCAAACAATATTGAACAACCTAATGAAAATCTTCAGCAAAAGTCATTGTGAATTAGATATTTGCTAAACTGACAACACAAGCCTTTGTAAACCTGATATTGTTCTTAAGTAAACTCATGAATGGAGACTTTCTCAAATAAATTACTTAATAACATCAGAGAGTCATTGGCTGTGTAAATATATCCCAGGGGCTCATACTAGGATTCCTGAATTTAAATGTTCAATAGAACTTCATATTTGTCACCTTTACTAACGAGTTTTTCCTTATGAAATCATTATTAGCATGAAAAACTGAAATTTTGTATCTAATTTCTTGAATTAATGCTGTTTGAGGACCCTAAGGGTTTGAAACTTCTTCCACTGGAATTCATCATTTACATAATTTTCATAGCCCCAACACTTTGCTCTCAACTATGAATGCACATTGTGATTTTTTTACGCATTAAGGCAGCAACTTCTGTTTTTCTCTACACAAAACAATTAACAGAAGAATAACAGGTAATAAATATTTTTGATCTTTAATGTTACATTAACAGTGAAGTGTCATATTTCATGCTTTTGCAACACCACTGCCTGCTGAATGATGTCTTTCTGGTGCCTCTCTATGAAGATATTTGATTAGAAAAGGAAAAACTATTGAGTTATTTGAGATCAATGGAGCTTTCCATCATTTCCTGCTTGAGATACTTGTGAGTGCACAGCATCATGGACAGATTTTTAAGCAGGCTAGACAATATTTTCTCAACCCTACATTATCATAGTTCAGCCATGATATATGAATGAGATGTTTATTTGATATATTTCTTTTTGTTGTTAATATAGCGTATTAGATAGGAATTTTATTCTTTTCATAAGCCCAGGCTTTGGACACCAATGCTACACAGCTTTTGACCAAAACACCTCTTGAGGTTAACCTCTTGTCTGCCTAGTGTTACTAACAATAGTTTTTATTACTGCACGTCTTTGTGAACTCAGGGTCACAGACATATGGTAGGCATAAGACAAAGACATAGGACCAACCCAAACCTGAAAAACACTATCAAATTAGTGGCAAAGATAGGCCTAATATCTGCGTGCTTTGAGTTTAGAATAGCAATTGCAATGGAAACATGACAGTTCAGAGAGTATTTTGAATGGGTAAGCTGAACTTAGCTCTGTGTCAAGGCTAAACTTGTTTGACAACAGCTGCTTCCATCCAGTGATTTGTTACAGACTACAAATCAATTTTTACATTGTAGACACATCCACTGTTCCCCAGTTTAACAGAGAACATTATAATCTTTTTTTATTAGTATTCCTGTCTGTGCACAGTGAAAAGGCTACGGCAAATGACACAACCTGGTTTGCGGCAAATTTTTGATTGGGATTCAATGTGAGATGAAGATCCTGCTTTTAGGTATACACTTTTCATCCAGTTACAGGTATCTAAAAAGGTAGTGCACCCACGTAAGATTCACTGGCTCTGCTGATTGCCTCTCCCCTGGCTGTGATGGGAACTTACACAGCTAATGCACGAATTACTTCTATATTTTTTACATTTAAAGTCTAAATCTGGAGCCAAAAGTGACCCTTTGACTTTCATTCATTTGCCCATACATTCATGTCTAGTGCTGTTTGAGAAGCCTAGTGTCATGTTCTCATATAATAAAAGAATTAACACCAGCTTCTTACACCAGCTCCTGCAAGTAGTTTATCCTATCCCAATTCAAAATGGAGAAGCAGCTTCGTAAAGTTTAAACCGAACACAGTTTAGCTTACATTGCTAAATACAGTGCAGTATGATGAATACTGATGTTTTTCTTAAGCCAGCCTATTACGCCTCAGATTTCCTCTAATCTTTTTCAAATTTTCTGTAAACACACACTCTTGTTTTTCTGTAGAAGGAAAAATACATATCTGTGTCTTTTCTCTGTAGTCACAGAATGTCTAGAAAGAGCTTCTAGGTGCATTATCTAAATTCCTATTATTGTACAACAGAACTTTCAAGTGTCATGTTACATGTTAATGTTGCTGCTCTTCCCACCCAGGGACAGTACTAAAGCATCTCAGGGACAGAAAAAAATATGAACCATCTTGAAAATATTGTTAACAATGAAATTCAGATTTTACTATTTTCGGTGATCAGTGCTTGATGCAGAAGAGGGCTTAAATCAAATACTGAAACAGAATGAACCCAGTGAAACCCTGTAAGTCTATCTTCTGACCAGCACCAGCTTCCTTGCAAGCCCTTTCCCATGTTTTGTCTCTAGACAAATCACTCTGCTTGGCATAATGGAGGGAGTCCTGTATCTGCGATCAACTGTGTGTACGGTTTTAAATTTCCTACAAATCATGTTAGTTGCTTGACAACATGTGAAACTGTAGGAATTAACAGCTTGTTGGAAAGCCTGGCACTTAGTTACATTCAAATTCGACGATGACTTGGAACGTGCACGCCAAAATGAGGTCAGCCATCTGAGGCTGCTCACTACCAACCTTCCCTTGTCACGAGCCAAATCACTGCCCAGATGCTCGTAGAAGCTTGTTACTGCCATGATACCAACATTTCATCCAGGTTAAAATGTGGGTTTGCTATTGATCCAAACATATACTAAGCCACTGGAAAACTTTATCAAGGAGTGCTGTGCTGCTCATAAATGCCAAAATTCAACTGGTTCAGAATTTTGTCAAATTTTGAGCCCTTTGCTGTCCTAACTCAATGTAATGTAAATTCTGGCATATAAGATATTAGATATTAAGTGAATCCATATGCTTGGGTTTGTTTTTTTCCTTGCTTTTGCATGGACATTTCCAATAGCCAAACTCCAAAACCAGCACTTACTAAAGGATCCCACTGATTTCTGCTGGTTCTGGATTCATCCATTGGAAAACCTGCACTTGACATCCATTTGCCTGCTGAGATTCCAGCTGATGTTCTCACTCTGTGTTGATGTGCTCTTCAGATGCAATTGTTTGTCTCTGATTTGCAGTATCTCTTAGTAACCCAGGCACTCTCCTTCTTGGTTCATTCCAGTGACAATGGGCACAAAATGAAAAAAAGCACTTCTACAACTCAAATTAAAACATGTAACTCCGATCTTCGTACCAAGCAAGGTTTGACTGGTTATAAATGAAATCTATCTGGACTGATTTTAGGATTTTAAGAAAATACACTGTTGCTCTGTACACCAAAGCTATGGAAAGTATGACTAATGGTAGCAGGACAACAGGAGCAAGACATTCCCATCTGTTTATCTGTTCTAGCTTGAATAACTCAGGGATACATTCTATTCCACTACTGTTATGGCACTAATTTTAGATTTGTGGACCTAAGCTTCATCTATCTATCTATCCATCATAAGGTCTTGAAGGTGTGCCAAACTTCTGTTTCACTGAATCATTCCTCTATTTTCAGCTTTTTTGATGTATATATTAGACATCAGATAGATTGGAAGAAAATCTCTTCTATTAATATTTCTCTCAGTCTTGTAATTTTCCTTTTTGCACAGCAGTATCTTGTGATTTTACTCTTAAGAAATAAATAGTTCTCAGGGATATTTTATTCATTGGTGTAGAAATGTGTCCTAAGTTGGAAGAGAATATCCATGAGTAGAAAAAGGTTTTCTTTTTTCTGTGTTGTCTGCCTGTAACTTTGACTTTCCTTTCCTTAGTTTCTGTACACAGTAAACTGTGTCCTTTATTGTCACCACTGTGATTTCTAATGTACAATGTATATTTTCTCTTTCTTCGATTCAGAAAAGAGAAGACGGACTGTCAGGAAAGATTCCTTCAATTTTTTTCCTGCTTTATTTTGATAGTATACAAACTCATATTGTTGAGGGGTTTTTCTGTTGAATTCTTGTAACAGGTGCTTAGGGCATAGAATGAGTTTGTACATTAGTTAAAGCAAGAGAATCTCAAGCTATTTAACTTAATAAGGAGAAGTTAACTGACTTTATCAGAGTCTAACACGAGCAGAAGGAAGAATTTCTGATAATGATTGACTCTTTAATTTAGCAAAAAATTATGTAACAAGATCCAGGCAACAGAAGATGAGGCTTGACATGTTCAGAGGTAGGAATAAGATACTCAGAGTGTGATTAACCATCACAACTTCCCTACAGATGTGTTAGATTCTTTGCTGCTTGCAGTTCAGAAGTCTTAAAAATCTTTCAACAAAATTGCAATATTCAAACAGAATGTACTGCCTGGCTGTGATGTTAGACTGAAATTCCTGATGTGTATTGTGTAGAAAAGCAAGTAAGTAGTTTTACAAAAAAATTTGTTAGATTTCACCTACTTTTGTAGCAGAATGCTGTCAATTCTCTCAGTTGTCTTTGTCACATCTTCCATATGGCAGAGCTGCACTCTTGTGCTTTGTGTGCAGGGCCTCCACTGAAGTTCTGATTTGCAACCCAATAGGATGTAAATGAAACAGGACCAACAATAATAACATTTATTGGGACGAATAGCCTAGAATGTGAAGGAAACTGTAGTGTTGTGCAGTATGGAGAGACACAGATGCCTTCTCCTAGACAGCCTGACTTTGACAAAGCATCGACCATACTCCAAGAGATTGTTTAAAATTAAACTGTGAACGTGTATTTGATTCCTAGATGGAAAGACCCTAGTAATAACAGCCTCTACTCATGGCAAAACCAGTGGGGTATTTGCAACATACACTTTAGGGGTAGGATTCAGGTCAGTAGATTAGATGTCTAATTTAAACCTGTTCTCAAGCTATGCCAAAATACTCTTCATACAGTCCACAGAGAAGGGCTCCCAGAGAGACATCCTGTCTATCTAAATTTACGTCTTTTTATATCAAAGTCCTGGGCCCAAATCAACTTCTGAAGCTTCTGCTTCTCTGCTTTAACTGAGTAATGATTCTAAGAGACTAAACCCTTAAGGTAGGTAACTCCTTCGGTTTCAGGAAAAAATTTCATAGTAGACCTCTGATGACCTTCAAAAATTACAACTTTCCATTTGCATTTTGCTCCCTAAATACTTGTGAGTGCTGTCCACCCACAACACCTGACAGATCTTCTCTTTCCCTCTTTAAATCCACATTCTTCTTAGGTTAGGTAGTTCTTTTAAAAAATCTTGGAGGGATTTATCAGACTAACTGTAGGCCTCTTGGGACAATCATTCTCAATTCTCTTTTTGGCAAAAAAAAAAAAAAAAAAAGTTGTGTGTAAGGCATGATTCATCTCCTGTAACATATTGCTAGATATGAATTGCATTCTAAAGATCCCTATTTTTCCCTATAACCACAAATCAGTCTAAGAAAGTTAATTAGGGTTTAGATATTGACAGTGTATATGTCTGACATTAGGTCAGATGAACCTTTCAAAGGTTGTCATGTCAAGCTTCTTCATCTGGTCAAATTAACAATAGTTGAATAGAACCAGACATAATTCAACAACATTTCAGAAAACATCTCAGAATAGCGGTAAATGAGTTTTTTATTGTGTTGCATGCACCATCCATTTACCATTTTAATACAGGACAAAAAGCTTGTGTTACACAATAGCAAAAAAATGAAATTAATTTTGAACACACTGTACAGAACATTTCTCCTGAATAAACCTTTAATATGAAAATAGCACATATGTGAAGTGCCATCAGTATTTCTGGTGTTCAGAACCAGAACATGCTGATTACACTTTGGAGTGCGCACATGGCATTTGGGTACTTAGCTGACATTTTCAGTGATTGAATGTTAGGAACCTACATCCCATCCCTCTTGCTGAAAACCTGCTCCCAGGGTTCATATCCTGGAAAAGTCCTAGGTCATAGGTATTACAACAAATAGATGAGGAGAAAGGGAAAATACATTATCCGTAAGGCCATCTGGCTTCTTTTCATTGTGAGAGAACAGGTTTTTAAAGTCAGCAAAGGATCTGGAAGAGAATGTCAGAGCTCTTATTTTTCCTTCTTTTTCAATGGAGAGCTGGAGTTGGGGAAAGCGCAAGTATTGAAGTGCGTTAGGTTTAGAGTCACAGGCACTGTGACTATCCAGATACAAGCAAGAGAAGGATGCTAGAGGATGAAAATAAAACATAAACAAGTCCTAGAAGAAACATTATTACTCATTGTCCTTTACCGTGAAAGAGGTTAGGATGAATGATAATCTCAAATGCCTCCAGCTTCTCATCAGAAGAAAAATGGAATCTTATACCCATTCGCTGCTTGAACTACAGTTCTGTTCTTTTTTCAGACTGACATCAATGACTTCCCTCTAGGCTCTACTTTGTTCCAAAAGTCAGCTTAAAGGGGTGCAGGTGAGAGTAGTGTCACATGTATGATGAGTATTGAGGTCTATATCTCAACAGCAGCTGTAGAGCACTCTTTCCCACTGTGAACCCTATTATGCAGGTAGGTACAATTGCATCAAAGCATGACTGACATCTTGTTGCAACTTTAAGATCTTTCACTACTTATGCCTTGAAAGCAAGAGAATTTATTTAATTCTGTCAGTCTGAATGGGTTATCAGGAGTAAGTGGCTTTGAATTTTAGTCTTCACACAGTTGCAGAGCAAAAACTTCCTAAGGGTTGACTCTACTAAGTAAACACAACATGAAATCCAGCTATAAGTTCCTCTGTACGTTTGCCTGTTTGTTAAAAACATCTTCTGAAGTTCTCAGATTTATACCCTATCACACTAAAAAGCAACACCAGATAGCATCTCTTGGCAATGTTCATGTACTTGCTAATAAGGACTCCAATGTACTTGCTAATGACTCCTGGAAACAGTAAAGTTGTTAGATACCATTCTCAAATGGTGGAACTCTACAAAGTAACTATCTACATTTTATTTCCACAAACCTGAGAAAAAATTTCACACTGTTCAAATAAGATTGCATTTATATCCAATAGGAATGCATTTTTACCCAAAACAGAAACAGAAAAAAAGACCGTTTCCTATTGTGAATCTTGTCACGATGATTTGCAGTTGGCCCATTTCTAGGTTTTATTTTCTTAGAATGCATCAGAGCTACCAGTCTGGGACATATGAAAATGTAATTGAGCTTGAAATGTCATCTTGATAGCAAGTGATACAGTTAATTCTGTTGGTAAATGTTGTGCAGTGCTAATTGCTAAATCTAAATTTAACAATTAGTTTAGAAAATCTGAAGTGTAATTTATAATGGGATATAAGCTGCAGGCTTCAGCTTGTACTGGCTTTTTTATTATTATTACTTATACCAGTTTAGGAGAATGCAGCTGAAGACTTTTAACCAAGAATCAAGATGCATGCCTAATTTAACTGCAACCAGATTTAACTATACAGCTAGTAAATTTGCTATGGTTGCAAAACATGTTCTAATCAAGTCTTTTGCTTTCTACATTTTGCAATTATACATGAACTGATATTGTGATACTAAACTTCATTAACTTCTTTAAAATTTTCATTGATGTTGCCTTTCACAGAAGTTTATTGGTAGTGTTTTGTGTGGTTTCTACCCTTTAGGAGTACTGTTGCTGTATTTCAGCATCTGGAGTTTTGAAACCTTGAATTAGTCATACAGATTTTACACTGGACATTCTGAAATACAAAAATCTTTGAGATAACAAAACATTAGCAAGAAGGAAATAAACTGGAGGTGATAAACTTATATCTTATTTTCCTCACACCAAAATATTTTATATTGCTGAATCACAGGATAGCTGAAGTTGGAAGTGACCTCTAGAGATCATCTGTTCCAAATCCACGGCTCATAGTGGAGTCGACTAGTGTAGGTCGCCCAAGATTATGTCCAGACAGGTTGTGACTTTCTCCAAAGATGGAAACTCCACAACCTCTCTGGCCAACCTGTTCCAGTGTTTGAGCACACTCATTCTAAAGGAGTATAAATGGAAATTCCTGTATTCCAATGTTCCGCCACTGGGCACTGCTGAGAAGAGTCTGGGTCCTCCCCATCAGTTATTTACACACATTGATGACATCCTGTTCAGCCTTCTATTCTCCAGGCTAAACAAACCCAGCTCTCTCAGCCTCTGCCCATTTAACAGGTACTCTAGTCCCTTAAGGATCTTCAGAGCCCTTTGCTGGACTTGCTTCTGTACGAACTTGCCTGTCTTCTACTGGGAAGTACAGCACTCCAGAAGTGCCTCACTAGTGCTGAGCAGAGGGGAGGGATCACCTCCCTCGACCT
>Ga0181612_144265_pt1 | contig 11702 bp, 8 predicted proteins | sample HoacroProtozoa21_FD_119630 | JGI IMG/M metagenome (GOLD analysis project Ga0181612, IMG submission 119630) | Hoatzin crop microbial communities from Cojedes, Venezuel. Combined Assembly of Gp0051906, Gp0051904, Gp0051908 | reverse complement strand
TGTAGAGATTCGACGCATGACATAACGCTTCTTTCTGCGCCAAAGCACCATTTAAAAATCCTCCGCCCGATTTCCTTATGATGATCCTTTCAAGCATTAAAAAGCTGTTCCGGACACCAATATAACATAACTATAAATCAAACGCATAGATAAGAATAAAAAACAAGCCTGTTCCGATATCAGTTCATGCATTTTGTGTATAACTGAAAGAAAAAAGAAGAATGATTTCTCACTCCTCTTCCTGCATATACCGGATAAAAGCCTCAGCCGCAGGAGAATACGGTACGTTCCGCTTCCATACAGCCACCACACCGGTGCTTTCCTCTTCCTCCAATGGCAGAAACTTCAGGCCTTCCTTTAATACTGCCGGACGGACACCGTAGAGAATCCCACCATCCCGAAGAACAAGCGCATCGGAATTGCTGTGAAGGTTCTGATACCCTGCCACATGAAGCTGATCGGCTGAGACGCCTGCCCATCTGGCAAGACGCTCCCGGATGATCGTCCTGCTTGGAAGCAGAAGATTTTCATTCTTCACGTCTTCCTTTGTGATACATGTTTTGTTTTCATAGGCATCAGCCTTCACCGCAAAACCCCATTCCTCCTGTACCGGAAGACGGATAAACTCATACTTCTGAATATCCACCGGCTCCAGGAGAAGGCCGATATCAATATTCCCGCTTTCAATGCCTTCCTTCGTATGGTCCGCATCGCTTGTCACAATATTGAATATCACTTCCGGATGGATTTTCCGGAATTCCGTAATCTTTTCCGCCAGCCATTCAAACGCAGAGAATTCGCCGCTGCCGATGGAAATCTCACCGCTGAGAGTCTCCCCCATCATCAGCTCACTTTTCGTCTTCTCCATGAGACTTACAATCTCTTCCGCCCTTCTTTTCAGAAGCACGCCTTCTTCCGTCAGAACAATCTTATGATTTGACCGGTTGAAGATCTTGATTCCAAGCTCCTCCTCCAGCTGCATCAGCTGTCTTGAAAGCGTGGGCTGGGTAATATGCAGAATATTGGCAGCCCTGGTGATATTCTCTTCCCTTGCGACAATGAGAAAGTAATTCAATACACGTAATTCCATAGTCTGATCCTCTGTATGTATTCTACCATTGATGTGAAAAAAACCGGAAGATGCATTCCGCATCCTCCGGTCATGGAGGGGTTTCTTACATTCCGGGAGGGCCGCCGAATCCAAACGGCTGCTGTACAACTTCCACAAAGTTCGTACCTGCCTTGATGCAGTAGATGGAAGCCGCGATTAATACCACAGCCAGCGCCACCGTCACCAGGTTCGTTTCCTTTCTGGAGCTGCCGATGAGCTTCAGGATCACATACGCCCCTAGACCCAGAGCAACGCCATACGCCGCATTGCCCAGGAACGCTGTTCCGAAGATCGTAGCGATGAACGGAACCGCATTCTCAATGTTCTTCGTATCGAAGTTCCTGAATGCCTTGAGCATGCATACGCCTGCGAGAACCATGATCATATCATTGAATGCGAAGCTGTCCTGCACATACGCCGCAAGCTTGACTTCCGTGTCATTGATCCACATGCCAACACCGTTTGTGGTTGTGGCAGACATTGCGAAGAAGAACCATGTGAACAGAGCAATCAGGTATCCCACAGCCGCTGTGCAGCTTGCAAGACCAGTCTTCGCGCCATCCTTCGTAGCGATGGAAGAGTGGGCACCGATTTCCACCGGGCACGCCCCGAACAGCGGAGCGATAATATTCGCCGCAGAAGCGATCATCAGCGCCAGCTTCTCTTTCTTCTCCATGTTTTCATCGTTCTCCATATTGCCGCAGACTGCCGCAGCCTCATAGGTACCGACGTTGGAGTACAGTCCGAATGTCACGAATGTCAGAATCGAAGTGAACATCAGCTGAGCCGCTTTTCCGCCGCCCTCTGTATAAGCCGCGAAGTTCGTACCTTCCGACAGCACCTTGCCGAAGCTCATGGAAGAAATGCCGTTTGCGATGTTGTAAGGCTGTGCACCGTCAGTTGCGAAGAAGAGATTCAGTCTTTCATAAACCACTGTCGTCGCTGTCTGGCCGCCGATGAAGCTCTCCATATAGAAGATAATGCCGCAGGCCCACATCAGGGCAATCAGAATCAGATAGGTGGAACCTAAAGCGTTCTTTCTGCCGACTGCCAGATACACCGCATAGATCAGAATCGCACCCAGAGCCAGCCAGAAGTAGAATGCCTGCAGAGTGCCCAGGTCGCTGATGGAAGCCAGCGTACCTGCTTCACTGACAAGGCCTGTGTTCTGAAGACCCTTCAGGATCACATACAGTCCGACGCCTGCCGGCAGCGCCTTGCGCACACCCTCCGGCAGAGCATCGATGAAGATTTTCTTCAGCGGTGAAGCCACGATGACCAGCGTGATTACCGCAGAGATCAGCGTGATCAGCATCATGTTTGCATATGTGAGACCGCTGTTAGCACTTAAGAATGTCAGCACCAGCGTGCTCATTCCCATGGAAGCCGTTGCCATCACAGGAACGTTTGCGACGATTCCCAGAATGGCCGTTGCCAGAAGCACCACGAATGTAATTCCGAAGTAGCTTCCCGCATAATTACCGTAGTAAGTTCCAATCAGCTGCGTATTCACCAGCAGGGCACTGACGCCCACCAGGAATGCGCCGATGCCTGCCAGCACTTCCTGCTTCACGGAAGAACCGCGCTTTGAAACTTCAAATTTCGAATCGAGAGCAGCTGCGAAGCCGTTCGTCTTTGTGTTTTCTTTCATATTCTCATTCCCCCGTTTGATCAGAATTCCATCGGTTTATTTTCAGAATCCGCATTTCCTTCCGTTTCCACGGTGAACTCATCCTTATGCACGATCGGCAGGATGATATCCTTCACCGCAAACAGTGCCATCAAAGCTCCAAGAAGAAGATCCGCAATGAGACGAATCAGCTTCCATCCGGAAAGGCTTCCGCCTGTGGAAGCGTTGTGCACGCCTCTGACAAGCTTGCCGGTCTTGACTGTCTGATACAGCATGTGCTTTGTCGTCTGACGCAGCAGATACTTGCCATAGTTTGTGCTTGTGGCATCGCCCTCATAGTCATAGTAAGCAGTGACTGCAGAGCCGCCTAACTGTCCTTCAACGCCGCCGAACAAGCCTGCGCCCGGAGACATCACCCACGGATACGGGCCGACACCGTCGGTAATCACAAGACCGTTGTAACCCCATTCGTCTCTCAGGATCTGTCTGTACAGTCCCACATGGAACATGGAGATACCGTCTCTGTTCAGGGAAGCCATGATACCAAGGACATTCTCACCGTCTTCGAAGTGGCCTGTGCCTGCTTCCTCATCATCCACAACGTACGTTTCCTTGACGCAGATTTCGTAGTCCTTCAGATAAATCTCACGGGCTGCCTGCTCTGCGAACCAGGTGATATTACCGTCACGGTTCGTATCGTTGTCGTTCATAGCCATATGCTTGATGTAAACATAGATGCCGCTTTCCTGAAGAGCCGTAACCTCAGCCGCACCCATCTTGCCGCCGATGAATCCGTCTTCGGAATAGTACTCGAAGTTACGTCCGCCGAAAGGTGTTCTGTGCGTGTTCATTGCAGGGGCATACGCTCCGGCAAGACCGTTCTTGATGGACTGGTGTGCATATACAACACCAAGCCTGTAAGTCATATAAGGATTCCAAGTGGACGCATTGACCACAGCGGAAGTGAACCATGTGTTCGTACCGTAGGAACTGTTGCCGTTGCCGCTTTCACCCGGACCGTCAACCACGCTGTCTCTTTCCTTGCCCACAGACTCCACTGCAGGTGTGCTCCAGCCAAGGTTACCAGCCACATTGATCTGCTCGTCAACCGTCGTCTCATCCGCCAGGTAAGCCCAGATTTCATTGTCATAATCGCAATCCAGCAGGAAGTCGCAGTCAACTGTCAGCTTCATGGAAGTTTCTTCCTCTGTCACCTGATAATTGCCGTCTGCGTCCTGTACAGGATTACCTTCATCGTCAACCACCACATAGTAGACCTTGGAATATTCGATGGCGTGATCCTCAGCCACATCATCGTTCAGATATCTGGAATCATTCTGATCGAGACCTTCATAAGTCTCTTCCGCCGCATAGGATTCATAGGAAGCACCGCCGACATACTTCGTCACGGTCTTCGTTGCCTTTTTCGCCGTTTTCATATATCTGATAGGTGTATTCCGTGGAACCTAATGCAGGAGTTGCCAGCACTTCCACAAGACCTTCAGAGAGCGCTTCTTCCTTGCAGGAAGACTCGTGCGTCATAATTGCCGCAAAGCCTTCAGCGAAGGAATCTCTGTTCAGATAGCCGTCCAGCATATTGCCATCGCCCGCATCCACATCACTCATGGATACAGCAGCCACTGTTGCATCGCTGTCTCTTGCGCCAGCTGCGTCATCGCTGTAAACAATCGTAGCCATCAGGTTTGCGGTCACAGGATCGCAAGCGTCCTCATGGGCGTTCAGGCCGATGTGGAACTTGTATTCGCCAAGCTCCAGAACATATACGCCATAGCCGTATGTGTCGAAGGAAGCCAGATCATCCGTATCGAATTCAATGGTAACTTCCTGACTTTCGCCCGGCTCCAGTGTATCTGTCTTCTGGAATCCCATCAGAACCTTTGCGGACTTCTGCAGGCCTGTGCCCTTGATACCGCAGTTCTCATCTGTGTTATAGGGAGCTTCCATGTAGATCTGAACCAGATCCTTGCCTGCTGCGCCGCCTGTGTTTGTGACTTTCACAGTAATGGAGTTTGTGCCGTGTGCTGTCAGCTTCACATCAGAGCTGACCACTTCCTGCTTGAATGTCGTATAGCTTAAGCCATATCCGAAGGGATACTGGACAACCTCGTCATAGCCCTTGGCTGTACCGTTCTTCCACTCGTGTGTTGTGAACTCCTCGGAATCGAAGTAGCCTTCCGCATCCGCTGTCTCATACCATCTGTAGCCGACGTAGATGCCTTCTTCATACTGGTAGTAGCCGAAGTTGCTGGACTTGTCGAAGCCGGTAACGATGGACTCTACGTTTGTATACTTGTTATCATCGTTGTTGTAGAAGGAAGGCATTGTGCTCATGTCATACGCATATGTGTCAACCAGATGTCCGGAAGGATTGACCTCACCTGTCAGAATCTGTGCCGCACCGACCAGGCCTGCTTCACCGGGATGTCCGATCCAGAGCACTGCATCAACGCCGTATTCCGCTTCTTCAACCTCACCCAGCTCAATGGGAGTGGAGGAGTTGATCAGAACGATTGTCCTGGAATAGTTCTCGTTGCAGAAAGCAAGGAGATCTTTCTCGTCTTCCGACAGCTGCAGGTATGTGGTACCTGTGGAAGCTTTTCCGTCTCCGTCATAATCCATGACAGGAGAAGCACCTTCGGCACCGCTTCTTCCGAAGGTAACGATGACCACATCGTTGTATCCTTCTTCCATGAAGCTGTCTTTGTTGTTTTCATAAACGGACTTGGAGAATTCGTTGACTCTGGAGTATCCGCCCCAGTCGCCGTTTCCGTAAGCGTCCTTGTTGGAAGAATAATCGGAACCTGCGAATGTGGATTCCTCACCTGTTCCAAGGTGTCCCACATAGCTCTCTGTCGTATCCATATTACGGCCGCCGCCCACAGCTGTTTCCAGCCAGTTCCAGGCTTTCTCGTTCACGTCCAGGTACTTTTCTGTACTTGTGCCGCTTCCTTCTGCCTTGGAGCCGTCGAAGGCTTCCTTCATCGTATAGGTGTATTCGTCATATTTACCGCCGGCAGAACCAGTTCCGCCGCAGATGTAGTTGTAGCTCATGGCACCCAGGATCGTAACCTTCGTGCCTTTTTCCAGAGGCAGCGTGTCGTTCTCATTTCTCAGAAGAACAGCACCTTCCGCTTCCATTTCCGTGTCCAGAAGACGTCCTTCTTCCATACACTCGCCATCGCTCATGGCGTCTTCCGTTGTGCCGGCGTTCATGCCCATGTATGTCGCCAGTGTATCGCCGAATGTGCCGAGCATGGAATTGACGATCATCATCAGCACCAGCAGGATAATGACGGCTTTAACGCCCCGTGTAATCTTTTTCTGCATTTTTTCCTTTCCCCCTTTTCAGGTGCACGCCGATCCGGCACCGGGTCCTTTGTGCTCTTCGGCTTCTGCACAGAAAAAATAACAGAGGATGAAAGAGAAATTTCACCCGAGGCATGAAATGCATTTTAAGGTCATGAAACGCAAGCGCTTTCACAGGAAAATGACAAAAGCGGGAAAAGCTGCAGTCTTTCCCCGCCCCCAATCTCTGTGTCTTAACACCAATAAGACAACGATCCATTACAGATAACGAGAAGTGCACTACCCGCTAAAATTTTACAGTATAAATTCAGGTTTTGATAATGCATTCTTGAAAAATATTGATTTTTGGCCCGCGAAGAAAATTCCTGGAATATAAAACCACCGCCTTGACTGGCAGTGGTTGCATTCAGATTATTTAACGACCACACGCACCTGATCGATGTTCTGAATTCTGGTATAAGGATCTGTCGTATCGCCATGGCGCTGGCTCTTGATCCGTACAGTGGCAAAGTAAGTGCCTGGTGTTGAATAGACACAGGAGACGGTCACATCCGCGTGTGTTCCGTCTTTGCTCAGAACCACTTCCGGCACTTCCGGAAATTCCGGATTTCCATAGCCGGTAAAATCTGCACCAAGAATCTTTCCAGCGCCTTTGGGCATGGCTGCCTCAGCTTTGAATGTGACAATGTCCCCTTTCTGGATTTCCACTCTTTTTTCTCCCTTGGCGGTAAGATGCACGAGAGGCTGTATGCCGTTTCTTTCCTCTGCCGTATCAGGTACATATACCTGACCATCTTCTACGGTGTAACAAGACGAAGGACAGGGAGCGATTCCTCGTTCCACCCAATCGCTGACATCTAGAAGTGCCTGATACAGCTGCGGCAGATACGTGGAAACAGTCGTTGGATCAGCCGGCTTGGCATCATAACCGTGATGGGCGTGTTCATTGTAGTAAAGACGATAAACGCTATCTGCCTGATCCCCATAGTTTTCCTTGATCTTTCCTGCATACCAGTCAGCCATCCAGGGAAAGGCACTGTCATCAGCCAAAGAAGCCATCGAGATCACTTTGCCATTCGGCCTGCCGTTCTGCAGGCTTCCTGCGCCGCTCATTGCAAAACCATAGCCCAGCAGCTTTCCTCTTTGCGGATATTTTGGTGTGCCGTCTTCCTTGCGGAACTGATCCCAGACTTTGTATTCTTCGCCGGGTACCTGATGACGGTGGTACGTCTGGATCGCAATGTAGTCACTGTTATCCAGATAAACTTCATCATTGACGTTCAATGCGCCCAGAATTTCCGCCACACTTCCCTGGCCTAATCCATTTCCGATATAGAGGCGCTCATTGAGAATCCCGCTGACCGTGAGTTCTTTTCCTTTTGCTTCACCGCTTTCAATTTTGATCTTCAAGCCGCCGGCATAAGGATCTTCTCCCAAAGATCCGGATACCATGATCCAGGGATGCCCCGGGGCGCTGTCCTGCAGCATCTTCTTCCAGGCGGAGTTGACGCCGTTAGCGCCGTCATCCATTGTATCCTGCGTAGAGTTAATCTCTCCAATTTCATCGTTCTCACTGCCAATATGTATAGCCGCGATCTTAGTATGAATCTGGATGCGGTCTTTAACGGCACTGGAATTTTCTTCTGTACCAAGATACCCTTCCTTCGTCCAGAAGTCGGTGAAGTAATCGCGGTCCATCATCTTAATGCTTGGCGCAAGAACTGCCAGAGAGCCATCTCCACATTCGATGTACTGAAGCCATGCCTCAGGCGGGTATCCCATCTTTGTGACTTCTTCAAAGGCAGCTTTTTCTTCTGCGTTCATATGATCGGTATATCCATGATCACTGCCGGGGCGGATGGCATCGAGAAGATCCTCCATCTTATGGCGCAGAACACGCTGAGCATGAGCTCTAACAAAGATGACATTGGGAAGTGCCATCGGACATCCCGGGACAACCGGTACTGCCCCTTCCCATGCGTTCGTCTGTTCAATGCAGGAGAAGGTCTTGTACGCGCCGCCGCTTCCGCCAAAGACATAGCCGTAGACATGTCTGTCATAGCCGTAAATCTCCTTTGCGACCCTGCGGCAGTATTCTGCCGTACAAGCACTGGAACGGTATTTCTCCGTTGGATCAAAAGCTCCGCCGAAGGTAGATGAAGATGCCATATTGCTTTCCACAAAGGCAGCTCCATGCTTTACAGCAAAGGCGATCATATCATCCATTCCGGTCTTGCCAAGTGACGCCATTTCTTCATCCGGTCCTGGAAAGGGGCTCAGGTACTGGAAAAAGCGGCCGTTGAAGTCTTTCACTTCTGATGGAAAGCAGAAGGAAAATTTCAAAGCGGTATTTTTGAATCCGCCATGGAACCAACGGAACTTGACACCGGATGTCACTCTGATTTCATCCATGTCAATAAATGGTTCTACAAACTGTTTCTCATCCCTCTCAGGGATGTAATTGATTTCTTTTTCAGACATTGCATTTCTCCTTTTATGGAAAGAAGATCCTTCTTTCTATTCATAGGGAAGGATCTTCTTTTTTCGACGTAAATGATCAGTTTGCGGCAGCGGCTTCAGCGGCGGCTGCTTCTCTTCTCTTTGCCAGTTCTGCCTGGATCATTGGCTTTTGTTCATCCAGCGAAGCATAGGTCTTCTTGAACAGGAATGCCAGCAGGAGATACATGATCATCGGGAACAGTGTTGCCATGAAGCGGATCATATTGATGGCGCTGTCCGGCTGTGTGACAACCGCATCACCAGTCGCTGTGACATAACCGGCGACCTTTAACATAGCTCCAAGCACGAAGGCGCCGAACGCAGATCCGATCTTTTCAGTAAGACCTTTCACTGCACCAATGGTTCCTTCCATACGGGGCTGATTGTTGTATTCGTTGTAATCGGACATTTCCATTACGAAGACGGCACCCATCATGTTGTAAGGAACAGAGCACAGAGTGACAACCAGCATGGTAACCAGCACGGCGATGAAATTCCCGGATAAGGCGAACATGACAAGCCCGGCCGCTGCGGAAATAAAGAATGCGATCATGCATGTTTTAGCCATGCCGTACTTATTTGCCCAGCGCGGCAGAATGAAGGCCATCGGCAGTCCCAGAACGGTGAAGGCTGAGGTCACGCTCATCAAGCCCACATTGCCAAGAATGTATTTGAAGTAATAGGTTCCTACACCAAGGCTGGTTACCAGGGAATAGAGGAAGGCAATCACGCATACAGCAAGCACATACTTGTTGTTTTTGAACAGCTGGATGACATCTTTGAACTTCAGCTGCTCTGAATGTACATCCGCTTCCTTGTTGTACTTTTCCGGAATGGTCAGAATACGAACCAGACCAATCAATGTCAGCGGGATGCCCATCAGCAGCACGGTCTTTGACCATTCCGCATGATTATTGCCTATTTTTACCATCAGCTGCGGGAAGATGATATTGAAGGCAAAGCCGCCTGCCATTGTGAAGAAGGAGCCATAGGCAGTTGCCTTGATCTGCTGAGTGCGGGTCTTGAACGCACGGACCAGATACACCGTGTTGTTGCCATTGAGGCAGGTCTTGCATACCGCATTGACGAAGGTGTACATGATGAAGATCCATGCATACTTGGCCACGGCCGGGAAGCTGGTCGGCGTAGAGAACAACGCCCAGGTTGCGGCCCATAAGAACAGCATGAAGATTTCATAGGGACGTCCTTTGCCCCATTTGGTTTCTGTCTTGTCAATGATGACGCCGATAATAAGATCAGTAACGCCGTCAACGAGCTTGCTGATTAACAGAAGCGTTCCTACAACGACCGTATCGATGCCAAGGACATCAGAACAGTAGAAGCCGAACTGTGCTAATAACAAGGTATTTAAAGCAACGGACACTGGGCTTGACTGCCAGCAGAGGAGTTTGCCGAATCCGACTTTATCATCCGGATTCTTGACTTTCTTTTCTTTTTTGTCGTTCATGATTCTCATCCTTTCGTGCTCTTTTATAGAGCTGCAGTACTAGACTGCTGTGAGGTGTTCAGGTTTACCGGTCTTCTGAATACGCTTTCATAATAGTGCCTTTTCGCCTGCCCTTCTTAACACTTATCTGCGAAACTGCATCATTTTTAGCGAAAATCATCTTATTTTGCGCTATAGTAAAGTAGGAGGTTGTTTGTATGGTAAAACGTCCTGAAAATTTCGAAAATTTTCTCAAGACATCCCGGCTGGGAAACAATGAAAAAATTAATGTCATGCGCTTTGCCGGCCTTGCGTATGCTGGATGCCGTTTGAATTCCTGGTGCTACAGCATCAAAGGAAAAAAACTCTTCTTCGGCTTTTCCGAATATCCGAAAGAACTGTCCAATATCTTTTCTTTCGGCAAGCATCTGGATTATCTTGCCGCCCATAATGATCAGATCGAACCATTTCTGTTATCCGATTCTCTGGGACTGATGTGGATTGCGGAATTTGACCGTTCCAGCAACGATCAAGATCCTTCCCTTGTCTATGTCCTGGGGCCGGTATTCACCGCTGGTTCTTCCCCGATTGTCGTTAGAGAAAAGCTTGCAGATCTCGACTTCAGTCTGAAAGACCGAAGAAAAATCGAGGCAATTCTGGATGATATTCCAGTACTGGCAGAAGGCACTTTGACGCAATACGCCCGCATGCTTCATTTTGCCTTGACGGGAGAACTGGCAGAAGAATCCTTTACCATGAAAAAAGCCGTCATCAGTGCAGAAATTCCGGAAAAGGAAGTCACCTACGAACAGCTGCGCGGGGATCGAACGGCATTGTCCAGGGTTATGTTATATGAATCTCAGATGATGAATATGATTTCTTCCGGTCATGTGGATGAAGAACGGCTTCGTTCTTTGCAGGAAGCAGTCATGCCTGCGGATTATACGGACGGTGACGTCCTGATGAATGCCAAGTATGATTTAACCGCCTTCTGCGCCAGGGCAGTGGATACTGCCATTGAAGCCGGGCTGCCTGCGCGTGCTGCCAAAACCATTGAGCTAAGATTTATCAAAAGAACAGTCGCTGCCCACAAGATTACCGAGCTGCAAGGTCTTTCCTCCCTGCTTGTGCAGCATCTTTCAGACGAAGTAAGAAAGGTCCGTGAGAATCCCAATTTCAGCGAGCCGACCCTGCTGGTCATGGAATATATCAGCACAAATTTGACACATACCATCGATCTTAAGAAACTGGCAAAACATGTCGGTTACACAGAATACTATTTGTCCCGCAAATTCCATGATGAAACCGGAATGCGGATTTCCGATTACATCAACCTGCAGCGCATCGAATATGCCAAGGATCTTCTGTTAAATACCAAGCTCACGGTGACGGCGATTTCCGAGCTTCTGCAGTACACCAGCCTCAGCTACTTCGGCAAGATCTTCAAGGAAAAAACAGGCACCTCCCCACAGGATTACCGTTTGAAAAAAGACAACTGATACAACAAAAGCACCTCTCGGTGCTTTTTTTCAGATTACAAATTGTTCCATATACCTCTTTGACAATCGCAGGCTGTCCAGGACTTTTTCCCGGCTTCCTTCAAAGGCCTTGTCTTCGATTTCAATGCAGGCATATCCATTATAGTGGATATCTGTCAAGGCACTGACAAAGCGTCCCCAGTCAATATC
>Ga0181612_159514_pt1 | contig 11703 bp, 8 predicted proteins | sample HoacroProtozoa21_FD_119630 | JGI IMG/M metagenome (GOLD analysis project Ga0181612, IMG submission 119630) | Hoatzin crop microbial communities from Cojedes, Venezuel. Combined Assembly of Gp0051906, Gp0051904, Gp0051908 | reverse complement strand
AGGCCCTCCCATTGAGTCACAAGGGTCAGAACGGACCCCCTTGCTTTCTAAACTCCTTCTCAGAGAAGAGCCTAGGTGCGGCTGGATCCAGACTTCGCCTCAGGACACAACAGCTTGTGTCTACAGGATATGTCTAGCAGCAATTTGGGGCTTGAAAGAGAGAACCACGGGAATTTAGCAGCAATTAATCATTGGTTAACTTAGCATTTACAAAGTGATTCAACAGGCCTCATTACAGTCACAAGAGTAGAACACTGTGATTTGAATCAATTCACACACGCTCACAGACAATATGCACAGATAAAGGCACCTGTGAAAAATTCCCCTTGAATCCAGTGAACTCCTCACTTCCAATGATTTTTTTTTTGAGGTTGAGCCTCAAGGAGTGAGGCATCCCTGTAGTCAGCCCAGGCTCCATCAGTGGCGGTAACTTCAAACATAAGAGTTCAAGGGCTCCGCGAGGCATCCTACTTGGAAGGAGATGCTGGGCGCAGCCCACTGCAGTCCAGAAGATCTCAAAGGGCCACACCTGGTACTGCTGTTTGTAGGGTCATGAGATGATTGACTTCAGGCATCAGTAAATTTCCACCCTGGCCACAATCCATACGAGGTAATTCTGGTATCTTGGCAGCAACCATACAATTCCAGTAATTCCCAGAGTGTGTAGTTCTGACTTTTATCAGGGAGGTACGACCCAGGCAGCAGGAGTTCCAGGTGCGGTCAGGGAGCGCCTGATCGGCCCAACTCACTGCTCTTGAACAAAGACAAGGAGAGTGCCAAGTCGTCCCAGCTCGCTGCTCTTGCAGTACAGGCAAGAGCACAACGTCAGCTGGCTCTGAGTCTGCCAGGTGGCCCGATGAGGGGGAGCCATGCCACCACAAACATGTAGCAGAATTTCTATAAGTCTGAAGTCCTGCCTTAGTTTTGTTAAAGGAGCTATAATCCTTGCTGGAATGTAAATGACACTGAAGTTACATTTCAGCCTTGGTAGGAAACCTCTACTGTGATAAGAGCAGGAGCTAAGTGACAAAGAGTTGTCCTGACAGTCCTCAAAGGGGTGTTAATAATGAAGGGGAGGCAGGACCATGCAGACTGACTGCTCATCCCCTTCATTTACTGTCACCAACATTAGTCCTGACAAACTTCAGCATCACTGAAACGTGACTCTGAAGCGAATCATTGCTGAAACAGGCCCCGAGATGAGCCATCAACAAGTGAGGTGGACAGATGCACTTGGTCTCGTCCCACTCTAGACATGCTGGGCTACAGCAACTGAAATTAAGAACTGCATCAAGAGAGCAGGGAAGACTGTAACAGAGACAGAAAATGGTCCCAGGGAAGGGACAGTCAGCTTATGCCAGACTCCTAGCACAAGAAATCAGAAGACCTATACCAACATCATTGCCAGCTCTCAACAGTTACGCCAAAAGCTTGGATGAGCTGCTGCTTACAGATGAGCAAACCCAGGAATAAAGCACCCAGGTCTCGGCTCACTTCTGCAAAGACCCCATACATGCAGACAGCAGGGGTTCAACATAGGTGAAGAAACCATTAAGACTGCCCAACACGGATGCTCCCTGGTCGGTATGGTACACAGTGCAAAGCAGAACTAAAAAGTAAAAAATGCATCTGCAAACAATTGCAGCTAATATACTTAAGTGCCCTAACATACTTGCTCCTCTGGATTATCTAAGCCACATTAGTTGTCTAAAAGAAAATAAAAATGTGTGGAAAACTTTTACCAGCAGAAAAAGCTTACTGATGCCATCTATACACAGAATGCACCTAACCTGGTGAAAGAAAAATAAAAACATGTGGAAAAAGCAGTATCTTTTAATCTGCCAGTATTTGAGTACGTCAGTTGCAATGCTAAGACAACTCATTATGAACCTGTGGTTTCACTCCTGGCAGAAGACGGGCCAGAAGATTTCACCCCAGGGCACTAACCTAGAAAGGTTGCTTAGGTTACAGCAGCTCTTCAGAAAGTAACCTTGGATCCAGGGTGTTACACACAGGTGAAACAACTACCTGAAGGACTTGTTCCTAGCAGAGGTTTGTCTCATTCAGCCCCCCTTCTTCGACTTTTGCGATACCCTGATCTGACGGATTAAGTGCTGTTACCAGAAGTCTTTTCATACAAAGATATTTCTAGATAAAGGAAAAAAAAAATACCTTTGAAAACATCCTTTCCCTTCTTAAACTGAGATCACAAAGGAGACTTGATAAACTTTGTTGGAGTTTTTGAAGTTACAACACACTGTTCTGCCCGCGAGGCACAGGCTGGCACATATCACTGCTGTTTACTCACGCTCCGGGGAAACCCACGTGCCACAGTGCGGAGCTGAGGATCCACCTACAGAACATGCAGGGCCCCATGGCACAGCCCAAGCTGCAGCCGTACTTGGAAAACAAGAATCATGGACCATAAGGTTGCGGTAAGTCATCGAACAAACAGCACTACTGCAAGTAACTGCGGCTCCCTCTCAGATTTTCACGTCGGTAGTTTTTTATACCCTTTTTCACCCAAACGCAGGAGCTGTTCAGCGCCAACGCTGGACACCCAAGGAATGCAGGCAGCCCAAAGGACCTTGTGAATGCTGCCGTTGGAAGGGGATACCTGTAAGTTTGGCACACAGCATGCAGCATTTTTGTGTCAAAGCCCCTTTACACATATAGGGATGCTTCAGGGTGGCCTTCTTATTCCCCTGTGCCACAGAACTGTTGTGAATATTGCTTTTGCCACAATACAAGTGGAAGGGCACTCAAGTATGATTTAAAAAAAAAAAAAAACAAAACTATCAATAGCCATGTAAGTACCAGTGGTTATGCCATGAATGCAAGCTGCAGCGTAACCTAGTAACTCCCCACCCTCTGTTAACCAGACAAGCAAACACTAGCAGTTGCATGGCTGCCAGACAGAGCCTGTGCTGGCTATCATTCTCCCAAGCCATAGTTTTGGGCTCACAGCACACAAGGGCAGTACAGAGACACGTACTACTGGGTGAAGGAGATGGAGAATGGGAATGGATTAGGCAAGGGGTAAGTTGCACCATTAGTGCAAGAGGGAAGCCTTCGTTTAAGTATGTGCTCAGAAAACCCTGTCACAGCCAATGCAGCCAACTTAGATTAGTCTTCTATTTTAGGGTGGACTCAGTCAATCCATAACCACAGGATGCAATAAATGCAGTTCCTGATCCTGTCTCTACTGATGAATTAAATCCCTCTGGAGCCAAGCAAGCTTCTTCATTAATATCAAACACCGTTAAAAGCAAACTTTTTCCAGCCCTAACACACTACAAACTTCTGGAGGGAGATTAATACACAGATGGCACACAGGTACTACAGGGAAAGCCACAAACCGCAGTGCATATTTTACCTTGCACAACTTCCACAGCCTTCCTCTTCAACAGTTTCAATCTCAATTAATGTATCGGGCCCAGTAGTGGTGCAAGCGCTCTGGTAAGCAAGACTGACTGAAAAGTGATGAGACCAAAACAGGCAAGAAACTTCGGCCTCAGCTCTACAGAGGATGCTTCTCTTCTTCATCCGTCTAATGAGTTTTAAGCTGCCTGTACACCATACCTGACTTGCCTTAGTTTAACAAGAGGAGGCTAAAATCCCACTAACATAAATCCATCTCCCGCTTGAAAAAAGACTGAAATATTTTTATGTTTCAGCATTGGACACCTGGGGTAATAGCAGAATGAAAGGAAAGGAAGAGGCATCAACCTTCCTCTGGTTTGGTAATTTCATTTCCATATGAGCACTGTCACATCTTTTCTTATTTTCTCCTGACCATCTAAAGTAGAAGTATACAAGAACAGTGAACACACTGTAAAAGGAGTCTTGGAGGAAAGATACATTATAAAATGTCTGAGGCAGGACTGTTTCTTTGCTGGACACTTTTTGTTAGTATTTCCTGCTAAGTCAGCTTGAACGCTAACTTCGCTTGCTATCGCACAGTATCCGTTACCTCAATTTTTATGGTGGTTTTTTTTCCTGCTTTGCACAAGTGTCATTAATATCTTGTATTCTATTTCTGACTGTTGATCTGAATACAGTTCCTATTTCTTTTGCCAGTTTTACATACTGGATGTCAGATTTGTGTCTAATCGTATGCCTTGCAAACACAGGCAAGATAAACAAAACTGCACACTGGAGGCATTTCAGAGTAAAAACACACACTGTTTGCAAAATTAAGCTGAGATCAGGATTCTAACAAAATGAGCTCTCTAGAGCATGGGTTGGCTTCCCAAAATAGTCTTCTAGAAAGCTACATTCCTGGTCCTGCCACCCCTGCCCCACCAAGCATCAGCTATTTCAAAAGAGTAAGTAACACTTCCTACAGCCCGGTGCTGTAAAACACTCACAATTTTGCCTTGTAAGGACAGCAGGTGTGGTTTTATTTTGTAAAACAAGGTAAGTAAACAATTTTGTGGCTCCAAAGCAGACTCCCTGCCTCCTCCCAAATGAGACAAGATGGCTTAACCCCAGCACGGGTGTTGGTGTTCAGATATCCCTTGTCCTGGGATATTCCCCCTGAGTCTTCCCTTTCCAGCTCCCCCGGAGCAGTGGCTGAGCTGTCAGCAGTCTCAGACCAAGGTTAACGGGACAAAGGAAAGGCCGGACTATAGTGACAAGCTGCCGATGTTTAAATGCTAACAAAAACCACATTGCTTCCCATTTAAAGCCCAGGTCGGCTAATGCTTCAGAGGTGAGATCTGACTGTTCCAAATGTTACGTCCACAGCCACAATGCTGCCAGTCAGTGGCACCAGCCTGATCGTCATTATCACCCCAAGATTCTTAATTTCACAGGATGACTACTCTCACCTCTGAATGTAAGATGCCTGGCTTGCACCAAATCACCCAGATTAATAGTTAAGATTGTAAAAGCTAATAATTTAAAGTGTTTATGTCACTACTGAAGAAAAAAAGCAGAAACTGGACCTGCATAGCCTATCTGGTCACTGTCCAACTGAGGTGAAACCAAAGTTTGACCAAATTTTGTATAGTTTTAGCAAGCTCCACTTCTCCAAACTAACTTAAGCAGCCCCCTTATCTTTCAGCAAAATGCTGGAACAAGATGCAGTGGTGTTCCGGACAAGGCACACAAATTGAATTACATGGAGAAGGATGCATGCATATTCTGTGGTATCAACAACAGAGTGAAAACAAAATGCTTTGCTGTTGCGAGGAGACTATTTTAGTTCACTGACCAGGGTTAATAACTCTAAGGCTACAAAGCAAACCACACTCAAGAGTGGAAGATACCTTCTTTCCCGTAGTGTGGTTAGCCTGCTGTAACCCCATCTAATCTCATTAGCCTTGATTTTCATTTCTGATAATTTGTTATCCTGTGGAGAACGGTACAGTATCTCAAATGCCTTCTGTCAGCTGCCTGTTAAAAAAGGTAAGTCCCCTAGCTCAAAGGAAGCCACGCAATAATGTTTGTTTCTCTCCTGCTCTACCTTGCTCAGACGCTTCCCCCATCTGTACTGAACAGCTCAGCTAAGCATGCCCTCCTCCCGCCTTAGCCTGGTCTCGAGGAAGAAAAGCCGATATCCCACCCACAGACCTCTTAGGTCTCCCTTCTGCTCAGTTGCCTACCCAGCAGGCCACAAAGGCCACGCTGTTCCCCATGGCATGCCTGCTAACCATTCTGCAGCCACACAGAGAGCGAGTTCTGCAAGCCAGCTACAGACAAATCACAACAGAGCCCAGAGAGAAACCAGTTCGATGGTGGGAAATGTTAGGGGGTTTTGTGGTTTGGCTTGTTTTGGTTTTTTCCCATGAACAGGTAACAGATATCATCAAATTGAACACACTAATGAAACATCCGCACATCTGTTTTGCTCCCCTGACCTAATCTGTTTGCTAAACACTTTGCTCTTTAGGATATCAGAAAATCCCACAGTCAGTTGCTTGCTCAGTCTCACACAGCCAAGCTCTCCTTATCTAGCCACTTCCCAGGGAGCATTAAGTTAAGTAAGATTCCCTGCACTCACCGCAGGAGCTGCAGCTGATTTATTCAGGAAATTAAAGTGCGCTCTTAGGAACACTGGCAGCCAGGGCATTTTCCCCATTCCTAAAGAGAGCGTAGAAACAAAAATATGCCGAAGACAAAACCACATTGAATTCAAATGGGTGGGGGATTAAACCCCCCCCCACCCCCTTCTCGCCTGTATACATCATTGTAAAGAACATATTAAAGTGGTGGGGGAGCCAATTTCAAGCCTCCTCTTTCCACCCACAGCTTTTGTTGCATTTACCTCTGTTCAATCATTCATTCATGCTCCCTCAGCCACTCACCCACGTATATTCCTTGCTGACAGCCCAGCTGCACACATGCGTTCAGAATTACAGTAACAGCTTTTGTGATTCTGGTGTCGAGAGAAGAAGAGAAGCACTGGGAGAGTGGGCTCTGAAAGGCTGTACAAGATGGACCCTCGGAGGTTTGCATCACACACACACACGTGTAACGTGCCAGTGTTCAAGCTAACACATGTAAAGCCACCTAAACAGCCCGCACGGCCTATTTGCAAGAGCACATAGTTGCTCATTTTAGGTCCGGAGGCAGCATCGGTAACCATTAAACATGGAAAGTGGGGTTTTCAAAGAAGCTGAAGGCAGCTGAAATTCGAGAGCTCGAACCTGAAGAGCTCAGCCTTCACAGCCACGACCCACCTCAGTCCCAAGGCTGGCAGTACCCCTGCCTCCCCAGCAGACCCACCGTACAGGAACAGGGGGACAAACCACACCATCCTTTCCAGAGCCAAAGGCAGCTGCCAGGTTCTGTGTGCTCGGCGCAGGGCGACGCTGCCTGTGGCCTCACCGGTGTTGCAGTGAGCACTAGGCTCTTGCTGCTGAGCCCAGGGACCCACGCTCTTCCCAGGGCAGCCGCGTGCCTCCGCTCCAGCTCCAGGGACCAGCTACAGCCCAAGCGCACCAGCAAGGACAGGTGTAGCGGTCTGGACAATATGAGGTTAAATGTCTCAAACATTCATCTAAGGTGCTAACGTGAAGGACAAAGCCTGTGAGTGTTGGATACAGCGGCATTGTGCTTATCTTGTGCCAATAAGATAAGCACCGGGCCTGAGCAAAGGGCATGCTCATCCTGGCGCCTGGCAGGCTGGTGCTCAATCAACCGAGTGACATCTGGGCCGAAGGAGGGACCCTCACAGCCCGACGCTGCTCTGGTAAAGCTAAGCAGAACACTTTTAATTGCCTCCGTACCCAACTCCCTTTTTACAGCTGACAAGCCCATAGTCCTGCAGCAGGAAGAGGTCAAACAGAGGTAGCTGTGGTAGACTGCGACCACCAACTCAAGACCAAAAAGACTTGCCCCCCCACACACCTGTAAGGAGCATACGTGCTAATTTACGTGGAAAGCGAGGTTAGCTTAGCCTATAACAGAAAAGATGGTTATCACCAACTAATTAATTACCAAGAGAAGTGAGAAACTCAGCTAAGAGGAGGGGGCCAGCTACCTATAAAAACTGAGAAAATCACTGTAACGGTGGCATCCCCCAGGACCTGGGCACCTGCTCTGTTGGCCGGATCAATGCTAGACCCAGGACTGGTGAACTCTCTTTATTTCTTCTTCCTCTTTTCCTAACTTTTCTGTCCCCCCCTTATGTTCTTTTCCTTCTCCTTTGAAACTATAAAAGCAAGGCTTACCATAATTGTACCACAGTAGCTTGTTTATCATAATTGTACTAGTGTAGTTTGCTTGTTGTAATTGTACGGCCACAGTTGCTTGTAATCGTATCACCATCGTTTGCCTGTCATAATTGTACCACCGTAATATGCTTATCATAATCATGCCTCAGTACTTTGCCTGTCATTGTTGTGCATAATCATGCCTCGGTAGTTTGCCTGCCTTAATCGTGCCACAATAAGTTGATTTATCATAATCATGAATAAACCTTGTAAAGTAATATAGGATCTCTGGTGTCGTTTCACCTTAATCCAACCAAGGGAATCGGCGAATCTGAGTCACTCTCATTAATGGAGTGGGGCATTTAATCACTCTCATTATTGGGGTGTGACAACAGGCAAAGGGAGAAGTCACCTCTTCTGAGCTCATTTTCTCTACCGTAGCCCAAATCCCACCAACTGAGCGAAAACGACTCCTGATCCATGTAACAGACTCCTGATCCGTGTAACAGACTAAACCTGCATGTGCTATTGCTTGCCACCGTGTCCTCCGGCAAGAGAGCTGACACCCTCTGCACTGGAATCAGATGGAGATGAGAGATGAAGATAAGGTAACCACTGCCTCTTGTGTCACATTGACCAGCCTTTCTCTCATCCACAACAGATATATTTGCCTCCTACCCTGCTCAGGAAGAAAAACCCTGTCTTCTTTAAGAGGAATTCCTGGGCCCAGGCATTCCCCTCTGCATGCATTCCACTTCACATTGTAATAAAGGATCATTACTGAAGAAATTCACTACAACAAAATTTTAGGAGACAATGCAATCATTTTCTACAGACACCATTAGAACTGGGCACATCTGGGTCCACTCTTTTTTCCAGTCATGTTTTTCTAGCAGCATTGTTTCCTCTTCTCCCAGGGTTTGAGAGAAGCTACAAGACTGTACCGTTCTGCCTCACATGGCAAAGAATCTAGCCTGACCCAGCAGTGAGCTACACAAACAGCCCTGCAAGCAGTATTTCAAGCTCTCAGAAACCCACTTCATGAACTTGGGCATTACCACTGCAACACGACATATGCAATAGCAAAGGGAAGACATAATGGGGCACAGACCTGGAGCATAATAGCAGCAATGGCATAATTCCCTTACTTTATCTTCATTATTGGACAGCTCACCATCTCTTCAGGATGAAACCCACAATCTCTTCTCAGCTGATGCGCTCAGCTGATTGCAGTGACACAGACTACAGTAAATTCTCCAGCAACCAGACTGTAACAACCCCCATTGCCGCTACAGATTGAAACCGTCATTTTAGATCTATTTGATTTCCTCAGTAGACACGGGTTTCTTATGAATCATTGTGTCCCAGTGTAGCACAGGGGCTGGATTACAACTCAGCTAGATAATCAGCAGTAAACACAAAAGACTGTATAGCAACATGATATGCAGTGCACAGAAAAATAATAGTCTCACGAAGACTTGCAACCCTGAATGCATGAAACCAAGCTTCTAAATTATACAGACCATTAAATAAGTAGGCCAATTTCAAATGTGGTGACTACCACCTGCTAGGACTGTATTGCAAAATTTACACTGATTTTTAAAGAAATAAGGAGGAAAGAGAAGGATGCTCTTGCTTTTAAAGCACCAGCCAAGACTTGGGCAGCAGGGCACACTATCCTAGCATAGCAGCTATTGCATGTAGCTTAATTCTATATTGCGGCTGTAAACTGCCAGCTACAGCTGCATTTTTCGGGGGGTGGGGGGGTGGGGGTGGTGTGTGTGCACAGCCAGCGTGGCTGCTACCACCCTGCAGGTGCATGCACATAACAACACGCATACTGTCCTTGCGACGAGTGTGCTCACAGGGGATGAGAAGGTTAAGCTCAGAGATTCATCGCAAATCTAAGCAATGCACTTGGAGCCCAAAGGACACGGCTGTCCTCTATCTTCAGCGCTTTGGCCACACAGCAGCAATTCAGGCCCACTCCAAGGCATCGAACTCCAGCTGTACTGTAGGAAGGACCACACACCCATCTGTAAGGAAAGAGGGATGCAACACCAAGAAGTTCAGTGCCGAGAAGCTGACCATCATAAGGCCCACGATCGTCCAGAATCCAGCCTTCTCAGGCCTTCTTCAGCAATTTTCAGTTTCCACCTAACTTCTACAAAGCATAAAGCTGCTAAACTAGAAAGCATGTATTTGCCAGGCTAAGACTTAAGAGCATTACAACATATGCCAGATATCTTGCCCAGGACAGAGAATACCAAAGAGTTTGAGCTAAGGGGGTTAAAAGTTCCCTTTCTGGCTATTCTACCTTAAATTCTTCATTTGTTGCCGAAATTTGTGGCACTTTTTCAGCTCCACAGCTGACTGCATTGCAAGGATGGGTGGATTCATGTTACCCACAACCACTGCAAGTCTCCTGGAATCTACCTTCTCACTGTGAAAGGCATCTAGCTAATATAAGGTATTTCTTAGCAGCAGCAGGGTAAGTAAAGCACTCTTCAGATGCTTTAAGATATTTAAATAAAGGAGGCTTAAAAGCCATTTATTTTGAAACCACTGTTGCCAGTGATTAACAAGTTCTAACAACTCAGCCTTACGTTAATCTCTTTGGGCAGACAAAGAAACATGACACTAAGCTACTATGTTCATAATTTTTAAGATGAAATTTCATAAGTTACTCTGGGATTCAGTAGTCTCTAAAGGTCCAATGTAAATGGAAGTCATTTTCTTTCCAAATATCCACAACCTAAGGAGCACAGGCTTTAAATTAGTACCTTGTATTAAATGAAATGGCTTCTCATTGTGCTCACTGCAAAACGTGAATTAACAGAGCAACACCAGTAGCTGTGCTAGCAAATTATTTTATAATTAATCGTCTTGTCAGAAACACACTTTGCTTTCTCTCTCCTACACTCACACAACCGCTTTGTAGTAGAACTGACAGAGGCTTGCCTCATCAGAGAGGACTGTGCTGCTGAAGGCCATTTTAATGATTCAGATGTATGCAAGATTCAGGCAGGGGTTTGGGGGAGGCTGGGGAGGACACACAAGGAGTTTGAGGGGGGTTTTGTAAAGCATTAATATATCAGTGAGTGCAGTGCTCCAGCAGTGGGAGCAAAAAACAGGATGGACCATGCAAGAAGTCCTCCCAGTCTTCAGGTCTGTAAACTAAAGCCCAGAAAGTACTTAAATTATAAAGTAATGGAGAAGGTTCAACTCAGCAGATAACTGCACTTGTCAGTCCTGACACTGGATGTGAAAGTACAATTTACAATTAACATTTTCGCTGATACATTCCTTGTTAATCTCAGCATTCATCCAGCTAATGTATCTGCTCAACATTCTTTTTTCATTTCGGCAAATTGATTCTGATCAATAGCATCCTTGCTAATAGCTACCTTCCTAAGTGGCATCACAGCATAGCTTCAGCTTCTTGTCAGACTTGTGTTGGGATGGAGAGCTCCTTCAGTTACACCTCTTTTCCAAAGTGCTTCCAATGCCTGCCTAGAACGCAAAATACAGGGACTCCCCCGCTTGTCCAGGTCCCATCTGCAGATAAGTGTGGCTGACACACATTAATTGTATCATTCCATATTCATTAAATATGGGTAGAGCTAATTAGGCTACGTGGGGCAGCCTAGGAGTACTGATTCCAGAGCCCAAACCAGCTCAGGTAACTTCTGACCAGCACTGAGGCATGATGTGTTGATAAACCACATCTCAGCCTAGAAGAAAGATCCTGACAAGCTTCAGGATCAAAGCCACAAGGCAACAAGATGACAAGTTGAGTTCACGTTCTGAAACCAGGCACATTTTTCTTTCCAGTCTGAATAAACCATACATTCTCCAGGAGCTTGGATGAGTAACTTGGAAGAAACGCTTGGCAATCACTTTGAGTAGTTCAGTGAGAGATTCTGCTGAATCTGCAATTGTTGCTAAAGCATCTTACACCAAAGTAAGAAAATGATGGAGGATAAAGCAAAAAACAAACTGATATTTAAAAAAAAAAAAAAAAAAATCATTTGTTTCCTCT
>Ga0181612_147173_pt1 | contig 11703 bp, 5 predicted proteins | sample HoacroProtozoa21_FD_119630 | JGI IMG/M metagenome (GOLD analysis project Ga0181612, IMG submission 119630) | Hoatzin crop microbial communities from Cojedes, Venezuel. Combined Assembly of Gp0051906, Gp0051904, Gp0051908 | reverse complement strand
TACTTGAAATAAAGATTGAGAAGCTTCCTCCATGTTTTACTAGAGTCACACATTTTGAACCCAAGCTTACGATTGTTAAAGTAAACTGCTTACAGTAATAAAGATTTTTCCTTCTTCATATTACAAACAAAACACTGGAAACACATGTGAGTTAGATCCAATACACATTCTCTACATTGTACTAAAAACCTCATCAATGCATTTATCCCACTATGTATTTTAACAGGCAATTTACTGTTTTAAAATACTACACAACGGAGTAATGATTGTAAGGCATGTTTCCTAAGATTACAGTCTTGAAGACAGATAGATACATTTTATGGTATACAGTAATTATCGTAGTAATGCATAATTTTCCCTGGATTGACTGTCTGCTAGTGGTCTAATTCAGGAAGCACTAACTCATTCACAAACAGCATCATTAGGAGCTGAGGCAAAAAGCAGCTGATCTGGCTTGTTCAGTCCACTGAAGCCTTGAGACTCCTCTTCCCTTTTTTTCCCTACTCATTAATTCAGTTTTCATGGCTGCTGCAGCAGGTGGAGCATTTTATCTTCTCATCTCATTAATCACTTGTGGGTTACTGAGGAAACTCTATTAATACCTGGTCAAGAGATAAAGACAGTGTAATCCATAACAGCTAGTAATAGTACAGCCAGCTGTGGCACCAACAGTCTGTAATGTAACCAAGACTTAGGTAAAGTGCCCCAAATAATGTGAGGCACCTTTAAGGCAATCAGAATCCCGTATGCGATGAACAAGATTGCTGCATAGACCACGTGAGCAGAACAGAAGACAATATTGTGGTAAACTTTCTGATTGGATGGTAAATAGGATTGCAGAGTTCACTTCGCTGTTTCTTACCACAATCTCCCCTTTACAGTCTGTCTCAAAGCAGCTACTGTTTTAACTCTCTGAACTGATGCAACATACAAATATAAAGTTTTCTCTTATTTTAAGATATAAAAGAGAAATAGAAGACACCTTGCTATAAGCTTTTTTTCTTTTGTTTCGCTTTTCATCTATACTAACTGCAAGCTACCAAGATTAACCAACAATTACCCAGCAAAGGGATTTAGATAAATCTCTCTATGTATTATATGATTGTAGTTTATGTGCTCAGGAGCACTAGAAATGAGAATAAAACCACTGCAGTGGAGGACAGGAGATTCTCTGAGACACTGCCTGAACAAGGATACTTTGTGGGCACATAGGACAGCACATTATTTTTGCTGTTTTTTACTAAACAAGAGTACTACATACACTAGCAAGGTATTTTGCCAGGTGTGAGCCTCCAGTGAGAGGGATGAAGTTGCTAAGTGATCTGACTACTCAGGAGTGGTAGTTTTAGCCAAGTGTCTAGCCTGTGCCCAAAAACCAGGTTTCAAGAGTGAGTCAAAGATCTTCATTTTTTGTTCACAATACACTACCTCACTAGTCACCGGGAGCTCCCTACCCACCTCTTGCAATAGGTATATGCCTGTTCTCATCCTTCTCACTTGTTAGGGCTTCTAGTCCTTTCCGTTGAAACAGAAGAGCACAATCTTGTCAGTGATGCATGTGTTGAGATGGAACAAAATATCTGTTCCTGCTAGGGTTTGTAAAGATGGTGACAATGAACACAGGCGGGCCACATTGTCTTTTTGAACTGTACTGTCTTACAATGGACAACAGTATCACTGCATAGGTGAGCCATATCTTTGTCCACTGTAAGACCAGTCACTGTAAGTGACCAGTCACTGTAAGTTATTCAGTCCTTTATTTTCTGTCCTGAAGTTTATTCAAACTGTCTTTACTCTTGAAGTGTAGGATATGTATACTAAAATTCCTCTTTCCATCTCTCATTGGAGTGTCTTCCAAGCCACTTACAGTTCTTTCTCATCATCTTCTCTCCTCTAGACCTTTTGCATGCCTTGTTCACCATTTTTTCATCAGGGATCCTCCATAAATGAAATATTATTTTGTAATATCCATTTGTCAGTAGATTTTAAGAAGACTTTTTCACAGCTGGAACATAAAATTCAGGAAACTAAGCAAATAATGTAATCTAATTCTACACTCTGAGGTATGAAATGGCTGCTTGCTAATGGTAAGGAATAGCTCCCCAGCTGCAGCATATGCTGTACAGTATTTCGTGTTTGACTAAACATAGCTTTAGAGTGAGCCTGCAGCTGGAGACTATGCAGGGGGAGGGGACATGCCTAATCCGGTTATTTGGCTTTGGTGTGACCAGGGTTACAGCATGGTTAGCTGTAATAGGAACGTCACATCTCCAAAAGCTTTTATCACTCTTTTTATGGCTTCCAATTTGCCTAGCTGTCCTGCTTCTTTCAGTATAAACAGCTGTTTGCAGAGTTGGCATTGCCAGCTGATGATACTGACCCTTGGTTGATATAAGCTAATTTACACCACCTGAGAGTCTGACTGAGTACGCCTTTGCTCTCAGAGCACTGATATTAAACAAAGAGATCACAAAGTGAGCTGAAACTCATTGCAGCAAAGTAGACCAGTTTTTGCACCTTCTAAGAACATGATTCCCCTTTCTGTACAAAAACTAGCAGTTGACTTTCACAATGACCTACATCTATTTAAGAGTCAGTAAAAGCTAAATATATATGTGCAAACTATATTTTTAAGATACTTATGTGATACATTTGACAATTTAAGCTTTCAGTTAACTCCTTACAGCTCCTATAAGCACAAAACCAGAATAACAGAATGCCTTAAAAATGTGGTGATGGGCACCAAAGAAGTCATACTCACCTAATATCTGAGATTAGGAAACATCACACTCCCAGACTATGTATAAGAAATTGCAAAATAATATCACATTACTGACAGATCACAACTCCCATCTTAAGTGGGAATGACAGCCATTAGTGCTTCCAGGCCCACCATTACTCTCCCTTGCTCACATTTCTGATTTTTATCAAATGTTTCATACATCCATAGGGTACTGTACTCCTCCATGATCTGCCTGGTTACCTACATGCTGGTACTGCAGGAGATTAACTGGAGATGCAATTCCTTGATAGTATCAATATGCAAGGAATAAATACTGAGCTGTTGTGTTCAGAATAATATGTTCTTTTTTTTTAATCCACAGACCTACACTATACACTGATATATACCAACGGTGATACACTAATCAAGCTCTTTGTCACTTCTTCTGACCTGAAAGCATTCCCCTTTCTTTTGCTTCTCATTCAATCTTCTTAAGAACAAAAGCCCACACAAAACTGAGATCAAAGAAAGATCTCCATTGATTTCAGTGGTCTTTGAATCAGGAACTAACATGAAAAATTTGTAACAAGTATGCCAGAAAACAGTACACATTTACATTTTTAATAGAAACAGGAAGAAATATTGCTCTTATTTGTGCTCTATAACCCCTGTCACCATGAGATAATCTGAAATATTTTTCCCACTCTTTCAGTTATGTGGATTGGGGAGGAAAAGGAGGGCACAAAATGGGGCTTTTGAAATGCCTGTATAGAATCTTGCACCCCACTATTAAATCATTCATCAATACAGACTCCTGTGCTGAAATTTCACTCAAGAAGTGTTGCTCTGAACTCAGGAACTATTTGATTCACAGCTGCAACCACTGGCAAATTGAACTGATTGGTGGTGCATTCTTTCTGTTTTCTTCAAACTAGCTCCATTTAATCCCTCAGAGGATTCAAATTTATCTATGTTTTGGAAGAAATCTAGCTCCATTTTATTAAGGGAGGAACTTCTAAAGTGTGATTTTATTGACTGTCTGTGTCCTCCATCTGCAAGTCTTCTTCAGTCAAATGCTCCATTACAAGTCTTCCACTATAGAGCACGCTTGTGATCAAACGTCCTGTTAGAAACTCCCTTAGACAGGCAGGATCAAACCTACATCTACTGAGCCAATGCACCCAACTACAATTCATAATGACCTTCCCCCAGGAAACGAAGATCTTTTCTTGTCATTTGCATACAGCTGCTAAGTGTTGCACAGCACAGCCGGACTTGAAGTTTTCCCTACCAGCTTGTTGTGACATTTTAATCACTAATTTCTAATGGCAAAAGACAACAGCCAGAAAGACCACCCTGCTAACTGTAGGAATATCATAATAATTCAGAAATAAACAAGAAACATCCCAAGCTTTCTAGTGAATATTTCATGACATACTGTATGTGATAGTCCACTAATCACTCTTGATTCTATGATAAATTTGAATACTAATCCCTTCTGAATAGGGATTAAGCTTCAGCATGTAGAGGAGGGATTCATTAGAATTCATCTCATCAAGACACAGCTTGAACAAAGTTGCAGAGCCCTCTGCACCACAGACCTTTCAGTGCTGACAACCTATTGCCAAACCAGCAGAAATACCAGTGAGTGGCAAAAATCAACAAACTGTAACCTGTGAATGCCCGTATTTTTTTAGTCAGAGATGGATCATGTGGTGTGCTGTAGTCTAGAGAGGACTATTTTTAGGCAAAACACTTTCTGGGTAGTTATAATAGGCAAACTGTCACAGAGTCATCGAAGTGATGACCGTAAGTAAGGGGAATGCAGCGGTGATCATGTTGACGGAGCATGAGCATGAATGTTGTGAGGTCCCATCTTTTGATTTATGCATCGTTGGTCGCAGGCTCACAACAGTTAAATTACTTTATTGATTCAGCATGAATCAGACTATATATTAATGCATCACTGGGATGCCCTTTCTCAGGAAACATGCACACTCTGGAATAGTTTTGACCTCCTCTAAATGGTATTCATGTGAAGGCATAAAATGGTGCCTAATGCAAAGTGTAATGTGTGCTTATAAGTAGTTTCTGTTTCTTTAGCTCCTGGGTAGAATTTGTGAGTGCTTTGACCACAACATTAGAAAGGCAAAACCTCAGAACTTTTAGCACTTAGTTTTGGCTAAATTGGCATAACTTTGATGAACACATGGAGCTTTGCTGATCACATAAGCTCAAAATGTGGAAAAGTCCACAACACGCCCTGCTGTTGTAGGGAGAAATGTCCCCAGACACTCTGAACTAAAGTGCTTTGTTTACAGCAAATCGTGAATGGCTATGCAGCAGTAGGGTTGTTCATGCTCTGCAAGAGCAATATGGCCGTGCTGAAGAATGACACCCTCTCATAAATAACTCACTTTCTCTGTGTGTCTGCCAGTAGCCCAGCAAAAAAGTACACGAAGAAGCATGGGTTCTTCATGCAGCACAAACATAACCTTGAGACAGGTCATTAATCACAAGTTTCAACTTCGTGAGAAGCACTTCACAGTCCGAGTCTCATTCATTATGAGCAGCAGAACTTTTAGCTAATTAATCTGAAATGTGTACAAAAAAATCAACCAAAGATTCAGATGCAGAAAACTAATACACTGTGACACCAGCTGTTGTTGACCACTTTTGTGGGGACTGCAAGCTTCAAAATCGATGTGCTGATCTGACTGACCCCGTAATGGAGTTGTTTCATCTGGAACGCCAGATATTGACACACTTGGGTTTTGTGCTTACTTTTGACATCTGGAAGAGAACTTCAGGCTGAAAGTATTCTTTGAAAGAGAGAAAAGCTGCCATATAGTATGCATATCTGTGTGGGAAAAAGAAGAAACAGCACAGTCTATGAAACTTTCCATCTACTTCACTGGAAAGCTGTTTACAAATGCTGGTACTGAGCACTGTGACATGGTGGATGATAAAGTAAATGGTATTACTAGATAGTAACTCTCATAATTTTAATTAGATTCCTGTGATCACCTCAAGCTTTTGCACAAAATGTACCAATATTAACAAACAGACCTCTACTGACTACAACTGTGCTATGCTGATGTAAGCAACCTGAGGTTATGGCTCACTACATTTTTTTTGGCTGAATTAGCACCACTTTATCTTTGCCCTCCATTAATACCCTGGGCAGGGAGTTTACTGCCAGGTTTGTTCATGGGAACAATGAACTCTGTGTATGCTGTGACAGAGAGCAACATGAGAATTTTTAACTCAGAGTATCTGAAGAAATTAACCAAATCTGAAAATCAAAGTTATTCAGCACACCTACAAAAGCAGTATCATGCAACCTTCAGATTTCTCAGTAAGTGTGGTAGAAATTAGTGGTGAAACTTGTAAATAAATTAAAAAGCTAGGAAGGAGCCATATTAATTATTTAATTCATGATTTGAAATAAAAACTGAATTAAGGAAAAGCAAACGTGTCTCAAAAACATTAATAATAGAAAGACACTCATATCACTGAAAAAAATATTCATTTACCATTAATTTAGGATAAATGTAAGAAAGAAAATTTTATACTCCATAGATCAGGGTATGAACATCAAAGATAATTTTCTACATGCATTTCATATATTTATCTAAGCATTTGGGTGAATATTTCAGTTTCGCCTTTTCAGTCAAATATTATATATTGTCCCCCATAACTAAAATTGTAGTGGCTATTTTAATCTTCTGTGACTCATGACAGGAAGACACGTTGTCTTTGAGGCTGGTTAAACAGAATGGTGCAAAATGAAAGGTACAGAAATGTCAAAACTTAAACAAAAGACGCACACTGACAAAAGTGCATATGTGGAAACCTGGACGAGAAGCACCCTGAGAGATCTGTGGACTGTTGAGCGTAGATATAGCTTCTATGCTATGAGGGTCCTAGCAAGACAGCCTGTTTCACCCAAGAGTATCCCTACACCAGGATGCTGTATCCAATTTGTAAAAGAGCTCAGCCAAACAGATACTTATGTTGTAATTTCTGCTTCAGTGTGTTGAAGACTTTTTGTCACAAACTATTAAAATAGAAAACCTAAAGATTCCCTTCCTTGAGGAAACATCTTACAAAGCAACTTATTATTGAGTAAAATGTTGATGCACCATGAAAAGTCTGTGTCAGAAAACTTGCAGAATTTTACTTACTGCATTGGAATCACCCTTCAGTTCAGGGAGTTTATGTTGATCCAATCTTTTCACAGAAAAAGCTGTTACAAAGCAGTGTGGGGGCCCTTAAAGATTATTTATTCTGTACAGTGTTACAGCACATTTTTTACCTTATGCATGCAGTAGCATTTAGTGTCCACTTGAGGGCACGAAGAAGAAAGCCCTGAAAAGGTGCGCAGATTGGTAAATACAGAGGAACGGGATTGCTCTGTCTTACCAGTGAAGTTTGATCATTATTACCTTGTCAGATATGGGCAGAGGTCACTTCTGAGTTCAAGACCTGGTGGTCAATTAAAAATATGGCTATTCGCACAAGAAGCAAGAACAGTAATTTGTTGTGCGGTAAACTTGAGCTTTCTCTTGTTGCTGATTGTATTATCATCCTCCTCTCTTCCTTGCTCTCATCATACCGTTCTACTGGTGTCTTTCAGAAAGCACACATATAAAGTCTTGTATGCTGTGTGAGTTTTACTTAAATCCTTGAAAGCTGTATTTTGTTAGACTGCATTGAACATACATTTTTTTTACAACATGAAAGGAATACTTTATATATGCATAGTACATAGGGGAGTGAAATGTAATATAGTCGAAAAGAGTGAAATTCAAACAAAGGCTCTTCTTATTTGCAAAAAGACTGATTCAAAAGAAGAGTCACATAGACATCATTTCTTAATGGAACGTACTTCAAGGTGTATCTGATGAATACCGTTATGTAAGGTAAAAAAGAATCCTACATTAGCATACTGAAGATAGCTCTGAAAGATTATCCTGCCTTTCTACATGCTACCACAGGATGACAGAATATTCTTGAGAACCTAGTCAGTTCAATATTAAATGATTAGTATGTTGAAACCTCTCCCACACCCCTGGGAGACTTGCAGTCCACCTGACATCACTCCTAGAGTAATACTCGTTATCCTGATCCTTTTCTTGGCTTTATTCTACTACCTTTAATTTAATTATGTTCCATCGTCTGTAGATAACAACTTCAGTTCTGTGACAGGAGTTACAAATATCAAGTAGCCATAATTTTTTTTTTTCACTATTTGGCACATCTTCAGTCAAGCTACATACAATCAGCTTGTCAAATTTTCCTTGTAATTGTCCTCTTTTTGTCCTGCTGATCTTCAAGATGGTCTTCTCAAAATTCCGTTTGTATTGCAAATATGTCTCTCAAAGTGCCTGTAGCTAAAGAGCTAGAGCCACTGTAAGATCTGTAGAATGCCTTTCTGTGTGATTATTCCTATATATGTAGGGCAAAATATATCAGGTTTGGGGTGGGTTTTTTTTTCATACTAAAGAACGGCCAAGCATCTAATCTATTTTGCAATGGTCAAGGTGTTCTGTACCACTACTAAAATTTACTGAAAGAAAATAGATAAAACTGATTAGAGGCACTCAAAAAGCAGTGGGCCATTCAGATGGTTGTGTCTTTCTTCAAATCTTAGAAAAAACTTTTGTCTTCCATTCGGTGGTAGGAATTTGAAAGGAAACAGTGGAATATCCTACATTTTCTGTCCACATGTGAATATTACTTGCCTTCTCTTTTCTAGCTGCGGGTCATCACTCCCTGCACAATTTCTGCTGGGACTGTGCTGTACTGACCATTTCCCTGGAACAGGAGTCTATTAAGCCAGCCTTTGCTACCAGCAACATAAGAAAAACTCTCTCAATTCAGACCAATACTCCATGCAGACCAGCATCACAGTTATCTTCAAGAGGTGAAGACACAGACAAGAAGCTGTGATGGCAAGGTGAGGTTTGAGAGTTTCACCCTTTCCAAGCTGTGTTCCAGTTCCTGCGATCAACATGCATCATTTGCTCTGCAAGGGCAAGGATCCTGATCAGATATCAGGCAATGGGTGGGGCCAGTGCCCAGATGTGCTTATTCACCAAGATCAAGTATCTAAGGATGGATAACCTTCAGATGCATGGGACACATCTGGGAACAAGGAGGGCACTAGGGCTGCACCTCAGCATCTGCAGCATGCCATCCCTAGTGATGGTCTCAACAGTCTTTGGCTGAAAGTCACCATCCATCTGGAGTGAGGGAAACACAGAGCCACAAAGCCAAGAACTAGGAAAAATGGGAGACTACTCTAGTCTAAAGAAAGAAGGAAGAAGTACATGCACCTGAAGCAGAGACTGGTTAAAAGGTATGAAAAGGGTGAGAAAATGCAATATTCTCCCAACGAATGCTCTCCCAAGATCTTTTTAATTTAGTTGTTTTCTTGATCCCCATAGATTTTACCTGTTTAACAGATCTCAAAGGATGCATTTTCCAAGTATTTTTTCACTCTCTGTGAAACTCATGTATACTTTTTGCATCCACAATACTGTTGGTAAATTCCACAGGTTTACTGCCTTACCAAAAAAGTTTCTGTTCAGTTCTACCTGCTTTGCAGTAGATCGTTATCATATAGCTGGAATTGCTGCAAATATTTAAGTTTATCACCCCACAATTAGTTTGCAGATGCTTCTGAATTTGACAGATATTAACAATTCACACTGAAGTCCTTATGATTTTTTAAAAAATTGTATTCTTCCGCAACAAGTCACGTTTGCTGCTGGAAGATCTATCAGAGGAGAAATACGTATCTTCACCCAGGTAAAGAAGAGACTGTCAACAATGAAAAATGTGTAGGAACTCCCTGTTTAAAATTGGGCCAAGAAAGGTTACCGATAGAGATGGTTACCCTCTGTGGCAGAGACTCACATTTTCAAATCCATGGGAAAACATGCCTCACACACAGAGAAAGCAGAACATGTTTAAAAAAAAAAATAAAAACCCCTCAGTCTGAAGACAGTCATTAGAGACTTGGCAGCTGAGCCACAAGCACTGAATGAAGCTGGGGTCCAGGGGAAAAAAGATAGCATATGATCATGTAATTAAGGCACACACAAGAGGGATGAATTAAGAGTGCACATGCCACTTTAATTCTAGCACTTCTTAACTTTTCCTTGCTTTACTTTACAGTCTTAATTTTCCTTTAATGCAGTTGTGCTGTAATTAATAAATATGCTTAATGAGTCCAAGGCTGGCATCCTTCCCTAAGCAGTTGTGAGAAGAGCTCCCTGCCTGACTTTCTGTTTGCCACCTATCATTCTTTTTTGTACTAAGCAATTATGGTTCTTCAGTAATAAAACCTGTCTTTGTGTAGGTAGAGTTTGCTTTTACTTTTGATATTTGCAACATTCAGTGTATTTTCTACAGTAGCGCTAGAGAACTATGGGGGAACACTTTCTGTTTAGAGGCTACTCTCTGTTTCTCTCAAAGAAACATTGGAAAACTCTTCTGAAGAATGAGGGATGAAAAGCATTTGAATAATTTTGTAGTTTGCATACTGCTATCCTATCCATTGTGAATGATTTCCCTAACATATAGAGCCCTTATTTCAACAGCTTCACTGAAATATGGACATATTTCTAGTTAAGTTTCTTCTGCAGCTTAAAAAGACAATACTGGAAAGGAGTTTTTTCCTGGGTGTATGTCACCTTTGTATTCTCCACTCTAAGGGCTGTCTGCCATCTCTTTAACAAATATCTCAAGAATATTCATAATTATTTCTGTGATATTCCATTTTAGTAAGGGGCTCTTTCTCATTCATGCTATTCCTTGGCCAATACCAAGCCATGACATGATATGTGTGAATCTGCATCATGTCATGACGTCTACGAGTCTGCAGCAGGACTACCTATCCAGACTCAGTCAGCAATAAACACATCGTGTTGACAGGCAAGTGGGTACAATGCTATCATTCAGAACATTTAATGAAAACAGTGAAAATAGCACAACATATATGTAGTTTCTGGGCTAGCTCATTTTCTTTCGTCAGAAAGAGCGGTGTTTTCTCATAATAGTGTGAAACAGCATGATTACAGAGAAGAAATACAGTCCGCTACTAAAGATAAAGCAAATAACTGACAACATTTATTCCGGCTATTGTATAGCAGTCTCATTATTATTATTATAATACATAAAAATTGGCAAATATTAATGAATATTGACAAATATTTACATGTAGACAGAATCTTGGAAAATGTGGAGGCAACAAGAAAATTTGTAGCAAGTAGTGGACAATGCCATGTAAGAGATTTGTTCCCAGTGCAACACTGTAGCTGATTTCAAAGGAACGAGGTAAGAGTTTGATCTTTCAGTGTGCTAAGTTAACAAAGAATTTGATTTTTTCTTTTTAAATCACCTCAGCTTTATTGCTGAGGAAGCAATATTGTAATCGTGCCACTCACAAAAGCTTTGGCACTCAGCTTTAAAGGTATTGTTACAGAACTGAATTTTGTAAAATAATGCAAGTAGTTGGTAGCAGATATTTTTTCATTACATTTTCTTGATCCTTAGCTATGTGGTGATAAATACACTCTTAATATACTCTATCAAAGTGATAGAGACAGGGATGAAATTACCTCTGTTTTTATGCTACTCAGTCACTTACGTATACCATCTCCCATATTACCAATATGTTCTAATTTTCTTAGAACAATCAGAAGACTTATAAAATGATCCTCAAAAAAAAGCCTGTGAAAACCTCCAATAAATTGGATTGAAATGATCATCAGTAAAATGATTCGTAAAACAATGAAATTCCTGGAGCTGGATCTATAAATATCAGACTTTAATATGCATGTTGATGGAGTCATCATCCCTGGAGGTGTTCAAAAAACATGTAGATATGGCACTCCAGGATGTGGTTTAGTAGGCATGGTGTTGTTGGGCGGATGGTTGGACTTGATGATCTTAGAGGGATTTTCCAACCT
>Ga0181612_155682_pt1 | contig 11704 bp, 9 predicted proteins | sample HoacroProtozoa21_FD_119630 | JGI IMG/M metagenome (GOLD analysis project Ga0181612, IMG submission 119630) | Hoatzin crop microbial communities from Cojedes, Venezuel. Combined Assembly of Gp0051906, Gp0051904, Gp0051908 | reverse complement strand
TTTTCATAACCGAAGGTGCCAAGTTGCTGTTAGGATGCTGAGAAATGTTTTTGTGTTTCGCTTTCCAAACTAGTCACTGTTTGCATTGGGTTTACACAAAGGTCTGTGGTCATTTCTCTTCCATTGCACCTGTTAATCAGTAAACACAAGGTCAGCTCCACCTCTTATCTTTTATCTGCTGCTGGTGTGTGAACGTGTACCTGACAGAAGGCAGGCGGGGGCCTCGCCACTTACTCCTCTGTTGTTGGCCAAGGAGGGGACTCAGGCCTTACAGTGGGACCTTGGCGTCCTCTCGCTGTTCAGTGATGGAGTCCCGAATTCAGGCCCCACCAAAGATGCTCAAACCACGGAGGCAGAGAAGGAGCACGCGTGGGAATTAGACAGGAGAAGTGGGAGCAGGCCGGGCTGCGCTGCGTGTCTCCGCTGTTGCTGATCCGCCTCGGTTTCCCTCACTTAAGCCAGGGGTGGCATTGCTTGTCTGTTCCTGGGGATTGCTCTGGAAGTTGGTTAATAAATTTAAGGCAATAGGGAGTGTCACTGGAGTACAGGAGTGGGTTGCTCTATGTGGAGATTAAATGCTGTTTAAATTATTTAACGTTGTTCGTGCCTCAAGGACAACCCTGCAGTATTTTCCCTTCCACCCATGCTGGGAGGGAGGAAGGAATGTGTCTAACATGACAGGGCTGTGAGCTTTCCAGCCTTCTCTCCGTGCCGGACTCATGGCAGGCTCATCTTGGTTTTGTTTCCCTGCAGCCACATAAACAGCGACAGCTTCCTCTGCGACTGCCAGCTGAAGTGGCTGCCCCAGTGGCTGGTTGAGAAGGAGCTGCAGTCCTTCGTGGTGGCCACCTGCGCCCATCCGGAGTCACTAAAAAGCAAGAGCATTTTTGCCATCCCGCCAGAAAGTTTTGTGTGTGGTAAGTGTTGCCTGTGTGCTTTGAGGTTGGGTGAAGGGCAGGACTCACTTGGGAAACATTTTCTTTTGACGACTAGCATGTTATTATGAGAGGGTTTCTGTTTTGTTTTGTTATTCAATGGGATCAAAGGAAGCCCAAGCCTGCATTTTAAAAATTTGTCATTGGCTACAATTTATTTCCCACCGAAACCACACAGCGCATTGCTTGCATCTAGATTATTCCTCACAGGGCTCCCTGAGTATTAAATCAAAAGCGACTCATGCTTGTTCCAGCTCCAAGTGGGGCTGCGCAGACTTCCCCAGTCCTCTCGGTTTGATACTCCCAAGACTGCAGCTATAATTTTTTTCACTCTGCGGTGTTCTGAGCTTCGTCTGTGGCTTTGTGTTGTTCACTTGTCTTTTCTTCCTCTTAGAAATAGCAAAGGATTAAAAAAAATAGCAGAGGAGAATTTTTTCATTACAGCTCCTTTTTTTTGGACCAGTACAGCTTCACGCATGAACCAACCAACGGCTGACAGTTGCGTTATCTTTTTTTCTCCTATGGTGGTTTTTTCTTCTGAACACCACCTACTGCTGTCCTCCCACCCAAACCCTGAGGTTGACTCTTCACCTGAGCTGTGGTTGTAAAGCAGCTTTACTTCATACCCAGCACACACAAACATTTGCTATCTCTCTTGTAAAGAACAGAAATGTAAACGATCAGAGGAGGCCGAAGTGATGCTGCTCATGCATCCAGCTTTTGGGCAAAATAAAGGCCTGGTTTGGTGAGCCAGACCCTGCGCTGTGGAGTCCACCAGTGTGGATCCTGGGTGGAGCTGCACATGGCTGTTTGATGAAGGAAACACTCTTTCGTTGAAGGCGTGACTTGCCCTGAACACGGAACAAAAGCTTCGTTCCGGCTGCTGTCCCGTGTCCCCCCGATCCCAGAGCAGCGGGGCTCTGCCTTGGTGTCCTAGCACCTCTGGGGTGCTTGCTGTGTTCATCTGGAAGAAGAGGTTGTGAAGGCTCCATCCCCACAGCAACATCACAAAGCGAAGGCAGCTTTGCTTCTCTAGTGCCTGCCAAGTCCTCCAGGCACTAGTCCTCCTGGTTCCAGAGGCCTGGCTGTTTAATTAAACCTTAGTCAAATATTAAATTACTCCATTTGTAGAAATCTAATAAATGAATCTGCTTGGAACCTTGCTAAAACCAACAATCTTCAGTGCAGAAAGAGTGAACAAAGCTTTCCACCCCAGACGAGTGACAGGCAAATACAGCTGCTTCAGCACTGACAGCGCGTGCTGCGGTCGCCTTGCTCCAGAGCTTTTATCCCTAGAGGTGGCATTTGCAGCCCTGCCAGTGCCCTCTCGCTCCCCTGCTGCGTGCCGATGCAGGCCTGGAGGCAGAGCTTTGAGTTCGGTATTGCTCTTCACGCAGGGATTGTATCAGGAAGGGTGTTCTCTTCAGACCATAGTATCTTTCTGAGGTTCAGCTACATTGGTGAAGAGAGCTGTGCACCTTGGAGTTGTTTGAGGTCGCTGAGGGACCATCTCAGTCCGCTGGTTACAGGAGGAGCCGGAGGAAGGAGAGCGCTAGCTTAGCCCAGCCGCTCCCTGGAGTTGTGTGTGGCACATCTGCATGATAGAGCCAGTCTCGATGGTGGAGTGCTTTGCAAGAGCAAGCGGCTGTCCCAGTGTAGACAACAGTGGACCTAAACACAGATGTGCAGTGATGTCTTCTGCTGACGCACTACTCATTTCTCTTTGCATCTCTTTGCTTGCTCCAGCCTTTCCTCATAGCCCAGCACTAACCATGCCTGCTGTTTCCTCTTAGATGATTTCCCCAAGCCGCAGATCATCATCCAGCCCGAGACAACAGTGGCTGTCCTTGGGAAGGACATCCGTTTCACTTGCTTGGCCGCCAGCAGTAGCAGCTCCCCCATGAAGTTTGCGTGGAAGAAAGACAACGAGATGCTGCACAATGCTGAGATTGAGAACTTTGCCCACGTGCGGGCAAAGGATGGTGAGGTGATGGAGTACACCACCATTCTGCACCTCCGGCATGTCACCTTCGCCCACGAAGGCCGTTACCAGTGTGTCATCTCCAACCACTTTGGCTCTACCTACTCCAACAAGGCCCGACTCACTGTTAACGGTGAGTAGGAAGCTGCTTTCTCATTCCTTTCCTCTGCCTGAGCTGGTGCAATTCTCTGGGACCTGCTTCTGGCAGGCAGTTACTCCCGAGGGTCCATTCCTGGTGACGAGGAGCTCTGAACCTTGTTCTCACCAGCTGCTGGCATCTGAGTGGGTGCTGAGTAATGCCACATGAGGAGCACGCGCCAGGCTTGTGGCTGCCATCCGGCCAGGCACACTTGTAACGGCTTTAGCTGCCTCTCTGGCTGTTCCAGTAGAGTTTTGACCAATGAAATGGGCAATGAAAATACAAAAGGATACAAAGAAGAGGGACTGTATCAGTTGAAAGTTCTCTGCAGGAGAGAGGACGGTTTCTTTCCAGGTTAATTGCAGAAGAAAATTAGCTTCGATCCCAGCTCTGATGGTCCTGAGTGGGGGGCTCTTGGGCACTGCAGACAGGTACATGCTGTAGAAACACAGGGTTAGGCCCCAGCAGTTTAGATGTATCCTGCAAAAGCGGCTTGCCGTGCTCTTCCTGTGGGTAATTCCCATCTTAATCTCCTGCCGAGCCAAGAGAACAGTTGGAACTGCCCAGAAGATGGTGTTTTCCCGATGGAATCACTCATCCCTTTTTCTTGTTTTTCTTTCTCAGTGTTGCCCTCATTTATCAAAACTCCCCACGACGTCACCAGCCGGACGGGGACGATGGTACGGCTGGAGTGTGCGGCTGAAGGACACCCCACCCCACAGATCGCCTGGCAGAAAGACGGGGGCACGGACTTCCCTGCGGCCCGAGAACGCCGCATGCACGTCATGCCCGACGACGACGTCTTCTTCATTACGGATGTGAAGATAGAGGACATGGGTGTCTACAGCTGCACAGCCCAGAACTCGGCGGGGTCTGTGCTTGCGAATGCCAACCTGACTGTGCTGGGTAAGGTGCATCAGTGCCGCGAGAGACCGGGCCGTCGGGAAGTGGGAGCTGGAAGGGATTGCTGTTCCAGCTCTTTGGCAGATAGAGAAAAGGGACAAAGAGGCAGTGCTCTCTGTTGGTCTTGTTCCGTTCTTTAAACTAACGAAACATACCCTGCTAATTAAGAGGAGGAGCCGTAAGTCGCATTTCCTCTTGTGCCGAGGAAGCCCCTCCAGCCACCCTACCTGCTGTCTGGGAAAATTACTTCAAAAGGAAATTGTGCTCCGTCTCTCTTGCCCTACTAAATAATTAACGTGTGTCAGCCGTTGCCCATTGCCCTGGGGAGTGTCTGTGTTGGGAAGACCGACACCAGCTGGCCATGGGAAGGCCTTGGTTGGGATTGTTGGATCTGTTGTGGTTTGCAGCCGCCGTGCTCCTGGGTGCGTGGCTGTAGCGCATCGCTGTGTATTTATCTGTAGGAACGTCAGTTACGTTCAGTGCTGTTGGAAAAAAAAAATAATCTGTTGTTACACTATCCCCAGGAATAAATTGCTGTGTTTATTCCCCTGCAGAGACACCATCTTTGATTCATCCACTGGAAGACCACGTCGTCTCCGTCGGTGAGACTGTGGCTCTCCAGTGCAAAGCCACAGGGAGCCCCCCGCCCCGCATTACCTGGCTGAAAGGGGACCAGCCCCTGATCGTCACGGAGCGGCATCACTTCACCTCCGGCAACCAACTGCTGATCGTTCGGAACGTTGTCTTGGAGGACGCCGGGAAGTACACGTGCGAAATGTCCAACACCCTGGGGACGGAGCGCGCGCACAGCCACGTGAGCATCTTGCAGTCGCTGGGCTGCAGGAAGGACCGCACCACCGTGGGGATCATCACCATTGCCGTGGTGTGCAGCATCGTGCTGACGTCTCTGGTCTGGGTCTGCATCATCTACCAAACCAGGAAGAAGAGTGAAGAATACAGCGTCACCAACACAGGTAGCTCTGGGCTCTGGCTGAGGCTTTCTCTAACCTTCTGTGCTCGCAGACTTCCCACTGAGGCCGAATCGGCACGTCAGGTCGCCACGCAGTTGGCTTACCTTGGTGCTGCTCCTGGCTCGCAAAGCCGGAACCGGCTTCCCCTGGCTGCTGAAGCCTGTTCAGAGCTGCATTTCTGCCCTCGGCTGGCTCTTCAGAAAGGTCTTTTCCACTTGGCAGTAGTTTCACCCGTTGCTTTGCTATTTTGATTTTCCATGACCATAAATGATAACTCTGGAGACAGTCGGGACTATGTCCTTGGAGCTGGGAACCTGCCTTACTTCTTAGGAATTTGTATTTGCAAAGACTTTCTATTCAAAGCATAGAAAAATCAGACTTTGAAGCCGGAATCCCTTTTTCCATGTTGCCTCTGAGAGCTGTCGTAGCCCTGCTGATGAGCGGCATCCCTCACTTTTTAGGGGAAGAGGCAGTGTTTATTGCTTTCTGCTGATCTTCAGAGGGGATAATTTGGTGCCGAGATAAGCGTTGCAGTGAGAATAAACTCTTCTGCCCTCAGAGTTCTGCAGCCTCTGAGCAGGAGTATGGAAGAACCAGCCCAAGGCTTGCCGCCCTGCTGGGATTTGCAGCCTTCCTGTATTACCCTTAGAGCTTTAGATAAAATTACAGCGTAGGACTTGAAAGACACGGCCTAGGCAGGAAGCCTCGGATGCCGTTTGACCAGCGCGATGTGTAAGGGGGGGGTTTCTCCCCGCTTTTTCCAGTCCTGAAAACACAGGGCTTCGTGCCTAGCATAACTGAGTGAGTTTGTATGGCAGGGGAAACTGAAATTGCCTGATGGAAAATGGAGAAAGCCAAGGATAGCGAAGGGGCTTTCTAGACTGACTTGCCTGCTTAAGTGAATCGAAGACCCTGTTCTCCAGAAGTCTTTTACTCGTGACTTTGGGAGACGGAGGGCTCGAGTCAAGCGAGGTGCTCTGAATTTCAGGGAAAAAGGAAGGATTTACTTGTTCTGAAGAGGCAGTTCCACCTCCACCTACCTGGTACTGACGGTGCCAAATGCAAACACCCACAAAGGCTTTATCAGCACCGTATCCACAGCTTTAAGCTTTGAAAACTCTGGGTCGAGGCTTCCGAGAAGCACCGGTTCGGTTCCCATTGCATCTACAGAAGATGCCAGTTACGGATCTGGCCCCAAATCCCTCCTGACAACAGGGTTTTACGTGCCTTTGAACACAGAAGGCTTTCTACCCTGCTAGGAACTGACGTTTCTCTGCTCCCCTTGCTCTAGACGAGACCATCGTGCCTCCTGACGTGCCCAGCTACTTGTCCTCACAAGGGACCCTCTCCGACCGGCAGGAAGCTGTCATGCGAGGAGATAACCAGCAGCCTAATGGGCACATCAACAGCAACGGTGAGGATCGGGTTTTTCTGTGACACCGTTATCTGAACTTGATATGAGGAGGGAGAAATCACTGTGCAAAGTACTTCTGTGCTCGTTAGGAGTTATCTGAGAGATCTCCATAATGTAATCCTCTAGCTACCGCGTTTATGCAGGACAAGGATCTGCCTTTGCTTCAGAGCTATCCTCTCCCAGTAACGGCAGCGTTCGTACAAGCAGACTGCTTCAGAAACTGCTCAGGCAGGCCCTAAGGACCATTTTTTGGCTAATTTTGGATTAGTTTTTTGGCACCAGAGTTACCCCTAGTTAAGCTCTACTAGCAAACGCATTAGCATTGCCTGTCCCTGCCTTCAGGCTTAGAAATTAAACCTTGGGATTTTGCAGTGTTGAAACACAGCACATTCGGAAGGAGGAGTCGAGGTTCTGAGCTAAGATTCTCCGGAGATTGTGCAGCATTTACACCGTTAAATGTTAGCTTAAAATGATGTATTATCTCCCTTGCTATTTTTTCTCCCTTTCACAGCTTTTACGGTAGAAATGAGCCTCACAAGTTGTGTAACCGAGAGCAGATGGTTGTAATCTGTAGCCAACTGGTTGGTTTGTTACAGGTCTGTGTCAGACTGACGCGGGAAGGTGTCCAGAGGCCGAAGCTCCCACTGCAGGCTGCAGACAGCCAAAGCTGTGCCTCGGCTGTAGTAAAGACACCTGGAAAACGGAAGCCGTGGCTGATGGAATGCTTGTTCCAGACAAGACAGGTACAAACCCCAGTCAGCTGGAAAGGTATTTTGCGTTTGTACAGATCAGAAAGCTCTCCAAGTCAGACAGCATTAAGACAAGAAATTGTTACCTTCAGGAAAAAAATAGCAGCCCAGAATGATTCTCAGCTGTGAGCACAGCAAATTTACCTTCCCCTGCTTGCTTTCATCCTCTGTCAAGCTCGGGTGGTTCGAATTTGAGGAACCGTCAGGAAGAGGCAGACTAAAGCTCGCGATCGCCATGGCTCGCAGCTGGCTGACCGCTGTTTTGATTCGAGCCCTTCCTAAAACGTGAGAGCACTTTTCAGACTGAAGGTGTGAAAATTTTTCATGCTCTTTAAAGGGGCTGTCAGCTTCAAAGCCCAGCTTTGTTTTAATTTTCAAAATTTAAAGGTTGTTTTGGGCACTACACCTGCCTCTGCTCTTTGCCAGTTTCTGGGGTGTTACGCCCCTGCCTTTCTATTTTTAGAGTGTTTCCTGATCTCATGCTGCATTGTAACGTCCACAGAAAAACAGCCAGCAAAACAAATTTTCTCCCCGGGAAAAACTGTAAAGTTTAATAACGGAAAGTTGTTGAGTGCACTAAGGAAATTAACTTTCAACATTTCGAAACTGCTTCTGTGAACTCTGCTGATCTGTTGCTGCCGCTAACAGCAGTAACGTATCTGGAGATAACGATATGAGTTGACAGGGATTCCTGAAAAGCAGCAGCACAAAAAATAAAGGTAACTTGGTATTTCAAGGCAGGTGCAGGAAGTTCCACTTTCTGTTTCTACTCTGCCTAGAAAGTCTGGGAAAGGACATAATGCAGAGTTTATTTAAAAAAAAAAGTCACAACTTCTTTAGAGTGGAAAAAACCCCAAACTACTAAACCTGCGAAGTGGAACTCCCCTTAGCTACAGAGTTCTGAAAAACACAGGTAGTTACTAGCCCTGTACGCGCCCGAGAAACGTCCGTGTTCTTCAGCGAGAGCGCTTCCACCCGCCGAGGGACGGATGCGCTGAGCAGCCGCCTGCTCCTTCGAGTGCTGCGCCTCAGCGCCGGCTCAGCTCCCTCTCTGCTCTCTTCCTCCCGTAAAGGCTGTGGCCTGCCGGCTGGGTGCACGGACTGCGGTGGCAGCACGGACAGCATCAGCGTCCACATTTACCCCACGGAGCCGGAGCGCTACGCCGAGGGCCTCAGGACTGCGGACAATGCCTGCCCGACGGCGGCGGGCGGCAGGGAGCACGGCAGGACACGGGCTGCGGGCAGCGGCCGCCTCCACCCGCCGCCGTGCAACGGGACTGCCGGCGGCAAGAGGCTGGAAGCCGACGGGACGCTCTACCCCAGCAACCATGACAGAATGAGACCTGGGAGCAGGGCCAGCCCGCTGCTCGCGGACGGACGCGGTACGCCTTCCCCGGGTGCAATCCAGTCCCCCTCGGGCTCTGCTGGAGCCGGGTTTTCTCCCCTCAGCTACAAAAGCTGAAGGGCACGAACGATGGCGGCGGGGTTGGTTTTACGAGGAGCGCTGGCAGGCCGAGCACCAACTAACTGCGCCGGTTCTTTGGTTTCTTGCAGGCTCCTCGCAAGCCGTAGCGAAGCCTTCAGAGCTGAACAACCTTAACTTGGTGAGAGCTTCCCCGGCAGGAGGGTCGTTAAAGCAGCTGAACGTGCTTCCCGAAACCTCCCCAGCACTGCCGGGTCTGCGGAGCGAAGCGGAGGTGCAAGCAGCTCTCCTGCCCAACGGCTGCGCGCCCCAGCCCCGCGACTCCGCTCACGAGCTGAAGCCACTGAACAGGTCGCTGGACTGAAGGGACAGGCTGCCATGTGCAAATTCACAAACACGCTATTATTTTTTTTTAATTTTTTTTTTTTTTGCACAGAGTATATAGGCTACTTACTTCTACCTCAAATCTTGAACTGATGACCTGTCAAAGGCAAACGACTGAGGTATGAGAAACCAGCTTGTATGGGGAACAAACTCCTGTTCGAGCGTCATCTGTCTGTACATAGTTTAAAACTTCCCTGAGAAGTATGAAGCGTTCAAAAGTTGACTTGCATATGAAGCACATAAATGCAAGGGATTATTGTGTAAAGAGAAAAGTATTTGATACAATTGTACATAAGAGTTTTCATATATAAATATATATATATAAAAAATATATATATCTTTTACAGAGGCTATTTTAATCTTTAGTGCATGGAAAACTGAATGAGATTTTACAGTTTTGGCAATACTGTTTTCAGTATCAGGTTGCTGTTCAACTTTGTGAGAGAAATAATTCTGGTGCCTTAAATGCGTAAGCAGAACTTTAAAAAGCCAGACTGTTCCAAAGGGATTGTCCTGTTCTCAGTGGAAGTTCCTTTAAATCAAGGATCAATTGGGTTACTTAGCACAAATTTCCTCCCCCGTAGAAATTTATTGCACTTAACACATTTAAACAGAGATCTGCAACTGTTTCACGTGAAGTTTCTAGGAAAATAACCCACGAAGTGAGAAATCACATAGCAACCTGATTTTTTCCTGTTGATGGAAGAACTTAAATTCCTTTTCAAAACTGCATAAAAATTAGGATTTGAACTGTGACTGCACGATACGTTAAGAGCGGACCACCCAAGAGGCGCTGAATAACTCGGCACCAGCGCAGAGCCCCGGGCCAAGCAGCCGACGGGGCCGTCGTGCTTAGGGAGCCCCTCGTGCAGCGAACTGTGGGGTGGGCGCCCGGACTGCCCCGGTCAGAGCCCACCCCAGCAGCAGGCGCTGCCCGCCCGGGTGCGCTGCTACAGCGCCCATCGCCCGCTGCGGCCCCGACTGCGGGCGCTTCCCCTCCCGCCCGGCTGCAGCTCTGCCATTTTCACACCCCAAAAAATCCATCTGGTGGGGGAGGTGTTGGAACCACAGAGCTGTTTGGACACCAGAGCTAAAACCAGGCTCCGAAGCTGACAGCTGTAGCCTTTAATTCCTCTGATGCTTTAACAGCTCTTCCTGCAGCGCAGTGTCCGGCTTCCGTGTTGAACGCCATCGCTGCACCTGCAGCCAAGCCTCTGTACAGGGAAGCACCCCTTCAAGTGAACGCAGCGATGTGAGGCTGGTCGGAAATACCCTCATTTAAAAGGGAAACTCTGCATTTATCTGGTTGAAAGTGCTCCGTTAAATGGAAATGTCCCACGGATTTTCATGTGGTCTTTTAAGTTCATCCATGAATGGGGGGGAAAAAAACTACCCGCGCTGGTCAAACAGGTCTTTGTCAGTTCTGACTTCACCACAACGGTTTTTATTTGTAGAAAGGCTGCTTGCTGTTGGTGTTGGTACCTGTGGATGGAGGACACCCTTCCAGTCATTTGTAATTTTGAGTTCTGCTAACAGGAGGTCGCTAGCTCTGGTGATGACTACTTTGGGGGAAGGTTTATTCGGGGGTTTCTTACTCTTTTTGCCTTAGGAGCAACTCAAAGGCCAGTTCTGCTGAAGCCGAGTCTGGTGGAAATCCACCTTTGCTGGGACCGCTCAGAACAAGCATCAGAAATAAGGGCAGAAACGCTTCATTTTCTGTCCAGGCCCATCACGCAGGGATGTGCCGGAGCGCTGCGGCGTCCTGTCCGGCCCCCCCTCCCCGTGAGGGAGCAGCCCCCGCTGCCAGCCCGGAGCCGGGGGCAGCCGGACGGAGCGCCCGGCGGGCTCCAGCGGTGCCTGTCCGCATCGGCTCCTCGCTCTTGGCACGTTTGCACTTTGAGACGGGCAGCAAAGTACGTTGAGGGCCAAGTTTATTCGCAGCAAAGGAGACGAATGTTAGAAAATGATAAACCCAGCGCAATTTTCCCTTTACTCAAGGGGAGTAAACTCGGAACCGACTCGCAGGGGGGACACGGGGAAGGCAGGAATGAGCTGCTCGCCTCGCTTTGCTGGTGGAAATGTCATCACCATTGCAGACACAAAGCATATTTGCCACATTAACATTTGAAAATAATGTTTCTGAGTAAAGTTAACTGCCTAATGTTATGACTTCCACTAAATATGTGAATTTGCTGCTTCTAAGAGGCAATGTGAAAGAGGAAGTATTACTTTTGTGTACAAAATTATTTATTTATTAGAAAATTTGGTACAATGTTGTACATTGAAAAACAATGTAAGATATTGAAGTGTCTAACAAACAGCGTTGAAGTGTCTTTAATAAAGGTTCATTTATAATATTACAGCTGTTTTGTTGAGAGTGAGCTTTTGGGAGTTTCAGTTGAAAATTAAATAAAATTCTAATCCATTGCTGTACTCTGTTCTGTCTTTCTCTGCTGAAAGCGCAGGCCAACTGCCAGTCTGCTCCTGAGACCTGCGACTGCCATCAGACACTGCAGCTCTCTGGCAGCCTGACTTGGGGATGGGGTGGAATTTGGGGGCTGTATTGAAAAATACAATAAAGAACTCGTCCGAAATACATTTCTGATATATCAACTTGCTTCAGTATCTGGCAAGGAGCCTTATCCTGGCACTGAGAACAGAACCGGGTGGGGGGGTGCGTGTGTGTGTGTGTGAGGATGGAAGAAAAACAGGGCCAGGGCAGCACCAGGCTCCGCTGCAGCTGTGAACACCTCTGGCTTTCCCAAAGCCGAACCCCACCCTGTAGGGAAATGCTAGGGGCAACTT
>Ga0181612_125176_pt1 | contig 11704 bp, 8 predicted proteins | sample HoacroProtozoa21_FD_119630 | JGI IMG/M metagenome (GOLD analysis project Ga0181612, IMG submission 119630) | Hoatzin crop microbial communities from Cojedes, Venezuel. Combined Assembly of Gp0051906, Gp0051904, Gp0051908 | reverse complement strand
CTCGCGACAACTACCTGAAGGGAGGTTGTAGTGAGGGGGGTGTTGGTCTATTTTCTTCCAAGTAACTAAGATAGGACAAGAGGACATGGCCTCAAGTTGCATCAGGGGAGGTTTAGAATAGATATTAAGAAAATTTTCTTTACTGAAGTACATTGGCATTGGAATAGGCTACCCAGGGAAGTGGTGGAGTCACCATCCCTGGAAGTGTTGAAGAAACATGTAGATATGGCACTTCAGGAAATGGTTTAGCAGACATGGTGGTGTTGGGCTGACGTTTGGACTTGATGCATTTAGAGGTCTTTCCCAACCTTAATGATTCTATGATTCTATGATTCTGAAGTATGGCACCTTACTGTTACCAACTTTAGATTAGATGACTGCTATATCACTACACACAGGCAAAACCATTAAATCCTATGAACAATTATTCAGGGAAATGGCATTTGGGTATATCACAGTTGTGTTTATCCCCCTTCTTTTTTCTCGTAGTCCTAGTAAGACAGTCAACATGTAGTTGATGTAACTTCTTGGATAGGGAAAAAATCCAAACCTGCTGGCTAAATAGAGTAAAGGGAAGGGCAAACTGACCCTACCCACTGCTTTAATATGCTGCTATTGCTTTTTCAGTGGCAAAAGGGGAGCTTCTCTCTGACTTCACCGCACTTCACTACAGGCGGAAGCCTATGAGTCACTGCCTTGAAGAGATAGTGACTTATTTTAATTACCCTCAATGAACCCTGCATTTGCAGGAATGAGTCATAGCCTAATGTAATTTCATAATAATTATATGAGGAGTATTTTAAAGTGATGCCTTATAGCTTTGCCTACTTTATTTGTTCTCCAGGGTGACTTGAACATGATTCATTTTAAATGAGCCAGTATATATTATTTACTAGTAATAATTACGTCTGTTATTTATAGATAAAGAGTGTGCATGGTTCTATAGAGATCAACAATGTGATAAGGTTCCTGAGCCCAGGGGCATGCAGCACATGGATGCAGACATCAGAGTGATTAAAAATATGGTGGGTGAGATTGGTGCTATGATAAGCAGACAGCAGCTCTCTGAAGAATGTTTTGCTTGCCTTTTAATTAATAATGTGAGGTCAGGTCAAGTGCTCCCAATTATGTATAGGGGTGCTAATGGCCAGGGCAGTGCATGAAGCAGAAAGGCAGGCAGTGCAGTTTGAAGGGAGTTGTGTAAGAACTGGGGGTAAAGACCTCAAACCTCCTTTCCTTCTCTTTCCCACTGACAAACACCATATTGTCACAGTTGCACTGTTTTGTGGAGGGTTGTCACGGTGGACAAAGCATATTCGCTGGAAAGGATTTCAAGAGCTTGCTCATTGGAGAGCGTGCATGTTTTCCACTTGGTGCTGGGAAGGAAATCTTTTATTAGGTAACTGTTTAGACACTGCTCTGCTAACAATGTGCTATTGTTAGAAGGCGGTATAACACCGTACAAGGTATACCCTTTTACATGCTCTCTAGGGATTTCTGTCTTACTCTTTTGAAGGGAAGCGGGGGGAATCATCACAGAGCACAGTGGCATATATGCTAGTGTTAGAGCATGTAATCCTGTAAGGGTACCTGTTGCTAGGTAGAAAAGACTGGAAGTTTGGTGTGGGCTTTTTTTGAACTGTAGAGAGCTAGTTTAGGCGTGTTTGTGTGCTGCTGGGGAGGAGCTCATTTATGAAAAAGGAATTTTCTTTGTTTTCTATCCAGCTCCCCATTGCCTTGGGCTACCTTCCTTGGGTGGTGTCTATCTATTTACCATAACAAGGGTTGGTCGTCTTGCTCAGCTGGTGTTTACTTGCCCAACACTCTTAGCATAGATAGAGAACTTAGGGAAAATTTGGTAAAGAAAGCTGGTGTAGATAGATGATTACAATATAGCACTCTTCATGGTAACCTAATTACTCATATATGCAAAAAAAAACAAGTGAATGTGCTTTCTACTGTCAAAATGAAACAAATACTTACCTTGTCCCAGGGTAGTTTGAAAGCCCTGTTATTGTAATGCTGTCTTTAGGGGAAGGAGAATCCAGACAAGAAGTACAAGGTACAAACTCACACAGAAGCCATGGCTCTGCATAAAGAAGGGAATCCAGGCAAAGTATCTTAACCACAATACCACTCTCGCTCCTGTACAAACAAGCAGCTTGCTTTCATTTCTTCCTTGTTGGTAGTTGTGATAGACAGTTCATGCATGAATGTTAGTGGCAGACGGTTTGCTAGAAGAAATGTGTTTGGAGTGGAAACTTGAAAAATGAATGAGTCAATGGGTTCACAGAAAAGAAAAGCTTTTTCATTTATGTGAAAGCTATTATTGCCCTGTATGTCAATTTTATTTCTGAAAGGATTAGCTGGAGACGGGAGGTTTAAGCTGTGAATCAAAATGTGTATGGGTATTGTGAGAAACAGGAGTGAACAGACTACTTTTTAAATCATTCTGTCCATCTGTCTGTCATTATTATGAAGTATGTCATCTTTCTGGGATTTCATCAGGGATATAGCTGAATCACTCATTACCATGATGCCTGTGCAGTAGACTCAGCAGAAGAAAACACTGACAGGTTTCCAGAACGGTTTGGTCTAACTGTCAGCAGCTGGTTTTAGTTGTGGTTCCAGATTTTTTCTTTTCACTCGAAATTTTTGAAGAATATATTGGTGAGTCGTGTCTCTTCGTATGCTGAGATCACTGAACACAGTAATATTTGCAGTATGTTATCTGTGGCAGAGGGAATTCTACTGAGCATTTATTGCATCAGATGTTCCGTCATGTTGTTCCCAAGAGTCCAAATGGGAGTTGAGCAGCCACTTGGAGAGAGAGTGTAAAACCATTATAAGTACTGTAAGTTTAACTCACATCTGGTCTGACTAATTTGGCCACAAATTGTTTATCTGCAAACATTTTTTTTTTCTCTTATTGGAAGTGACTGCCAAGGACACAGAGAAGGGCAAAGACTGGACTGTCAGTGACAAACACTATTGGTTGTAATCCCATCTGATGTTCAGGGAAGATCAATATTACAGCGCACTGAAGTATTTTCTCTGTAGCTTGCATGCTGGCCCTGAAAATTACAGTTTCCGTCAGAGCAAGTGAGAATAGCTGCCAGAGCTGTCCTCTGTTCCTCCCGGGTCCTGGCTAGATCTGATACATGCTCTTTTGTGAGTGTTAACAACAAACATTGCAAGAATGCTTGTAATATACAGAGGCTTGACACGTCAAATTAAACTGCAGAAGGCCAGCCCTGCGTTTGAACTGCTTGCTCCAGTAAGGGGGATCGCGGCCACAGGCGCCTGTGGCCGGATGACAGCTCCTTATACAACAGCAGAACAACAAAGCTGACTTCTGAGGAACCTGGTGCTTTGTTCTACAAAGGCTGGGGGAAGAGAAGCAGCTGCTCTGCTGCTTCTGTGGAATGGCTCCATTGTTAGATAGACAATACTTGGACACAAAGCGCACACACCTTTTGAAGCCTCGGGGTGCAATATGAGTCTCGTACTTTCACTGTAGGAAGCATGTGACGTGCTTGTAAAAGAGGCACACGCAACTGGCAAGAACCAGTAGTGCAGAAAAGCTGGGCTGGTGTATAAATAACATCTCTGACAATGTTCCTGGCTTTGTTTTTAGGACTTTCTGCAGACCCTGGGTATGAAACCTGTGTGTGTGAGAATGGCAGCCCACGATGCTAAGGCTAGATGCAGCTGTTTCCAAAAGAAGCACCTTTTCTTTTTTAGTTATACATCAGAAAAAATCTGCAAATGTGGCGATGAACTAGAAGAGGTCACGGAGCGAAGAAATGTCATCCAGTTTTCTGAGGATATTCCTGATACATTTCTAATGCTGTACTACTGTGATCTAAAAGTGCAGCACCTGCCAGAAACAGAGGGTATGAATGTTTTCAGAAAAATAAAGCACAGCTGATTCCAAGTGCAGTGAATAAAGTGCTTGAAAACTGAAGCCTTGAATATGCTTGTCCATTTCTTTGCCTTGGCTGAAGACGAAAGGTTGGTTGGAATACTTATAAATAAATTATGAATGAATATTTTTGTTAGCATATGCCATTTCACCATTGCCAAAACAGCTTTGTAAAGCAATACTGGCACTGACAAAATTAGAGAGAGAGAGGGAAGGACTGAGAGGTCTAAAGTATGAGAAAGCAACTTTGCTTCTGCTAATCTGAAGAGACCCGGAAGGAAAGCTTTGCTTTTAACCACAGCCAGTGTTTGTAACAAGCTCACCCACAGTTTCAAATTTCAGACTGAAAATAGGATTTTTGAAACAAATGTGATTTGTGTAAAATGTCTGAAAATAACTGCTTTCAGTCTGTGCTTGCGCAGAATCAGAGGGTTGGTCTGGATTAACGTGCTGCATCAGTAGTATGGGTATGTGAACTGGACCAGCTCTCTAAAGTGCTGAGGTTCGGATATCTCTGAGAGCATCAAACATGCTGGTGAGGCCAAAGCAAAAAGGTGGCAAAATGGGGAGAAGTTGTGACACCGGGGAATACATCCTCCAGGGTGACCTGCTCCCCTGAATTTGTTGCAGCTTCTCCTGCACACTTGGACTGCTCTCTCACAGCCCTGGATCACACATCTCCCAAAGACCGGAGCCTGGCACCATAGGTCCTGCTGCAGGAGAGAGACAGTGGTGCTCTGTGGCAAGTACTGGCAATGAAAATCTGGAGCATCAAGGTGGGGTATGAAGAACTAGGTGTTGTGTTCAGTGAGTGGGCTCTGACTGGCTCAAACTTAGCGTTTCTTCCTAAATTCTAAGTTTTAGAAAACTTTGGAATCTGTCACACTGTTCCATCCTGGGTTCAGGTTTTTCCTCTGGCATCACTTGTTCAAGGTTTGTAACCGCATGTTCTCCCTTGCTGTTTGCCCCGGTGGAACGTTTACATTGACCTTGTGCAAGTTATAGAGTGGCTTGAACACTTCCAGTTTCCCTGATAAACTATTTCTGGCACAGAGGTTGGTCCCGAGTTTATTATAAACAGGGCTGGGCTGTGCAAGTGCCTGGGCAATTAAATATCTTTTTATGAGAACTCAAGGTACTCCTTCAGAGGAACTTTTTCCTTGTTTGATGACAGTGCCAAAAGCAGGCAGGTAGAAGGAAAAACAAAAGACATAACACTTCAAAACATGAAAGTTACGTCATCATGAACATCAAACATCCAAAGAGAACATAGCACTCTAATGTCATGAATCATCCCAGTAAAATCAAAACCTCTCCCTGAACCTGTGGGGTGACTCCTCGGCACAGTTTCCTATGCAAATAGTTGCAGGAGTGAACCCTCCTGGTCAAGTCTGTCAATCTAATGAAAGGTTCTTTGTCTGAAGACAGGGAATTAAACCTCTCCAGACATTTTCAGCAGTTGTCATTTTAAAACCTGCTTATTCATAAAAAAGAAAACCTAGATAACGTAAGTTTTAAGTACTTTTTTGAGGGTTTTAGATCCTTTCCCTCTGTTTTCTTCTGCCTCTTTGTCCCCTTTAATCTCATTTAGGAGGTGAACTGTGTGTTAGATTTGCATCATATCCAAGTCTGAGGACATGAAACTGTTTTGCTATAAAATCTGTTGAGGTGAGGAACAACTTGATTTCTCAGGTTTTACTGTGAAGTGCCTAACTAGAAGTCCATGACCAGCTTCAGTCAGATTTTTAGGTGGATCATCTGGTTTAGTTACTGTCTGCTATTAAAAAATAAAAGCCCGTGGCCTGTTGGCTCTGTCATATTAAGGTGGGTTTTGTTGACTCATTTGAGACAAGGAACATATATATGTCAGTAGAAAATTACTCAGGTCTTGTGTCACTTCAGACAATACCCAGGATGTGAGCACAAAGTTCTTGGAGGCAAAAGGAAAATGCTTTATCCTGCCTCTTCAGCCGGCCCTCCACAGACTGACAGGAAACCAAAGTACACAACACCCTCCGACAAAGGGGCCCTTACATTTGGAAGGAGCAAAGAAATAGAAAATGTTATCCATGACATGTGCCACCAACTAAACAAGTGCTAGATTTTCCATTGTGGATGTTCAGTAAGGCCTTAAAATGCATTGCAAAGTTCAAAGTTGGTTTGCCCCACTCCAGCACTGTTTTTTTTCAGAAAATAGGCTATTCAATTGCTTTTTGTTGTGCACCAACAAGGAAAAGTATTGACTGCTTTCAAATCTTTCAGATCTGGCCCCACAAGCAGTTAATTTTGAGCCCTCTCGCTCCTGACATTTGAAAACAGCTAAAAAAATTTGTAACTCAGATATGACTAATCCTGAAATCCATGGAATGATTGCAGTATCCAACCACAGGAGTAAATCTTGGGGGATTATCTCCTTCATGTGAGAGGCAAGTCCTAACAGCTACAAAATAAATCCCTCCTGTTCCTCGGGTTGCTTGTGTTAATGTGTGCACCAATGGCAAGGGAAAGGATGTACAGTGTCGTTGTTGCAGGGCAGTTTGGTATAGTTATTGGAGAAGCATTTTGCTGGTGGTGTTTCCTCTGGGCAAACAGACTAGTCTGAGTTGTAGCTACAATATCCCTGCTAGAAAACAGCCTGGAACAGAGACAGCATGTTTTAATGTCTAAGTGCAATTGTTGCAGGTTTTTAAGTTTTCATGAAAAGTACAAAATAACTGGCTTGTAAGAAAGTCTTTTATTTGTCATAGCTTCTTAAAATTTTTGCAGTTTGTACAACCTGTAGCATGGTCTTGCCAGACACCAGTTGTGCTTGTTCTGGGGCTGTGTGTCACTCTGTGTATAAACCGTACATAGAGAGCAGCGCTGAACCTCTGGTTCTAGTGCCAGGTTTGCTGTGCAGCATGAAGTTTGAACGGCGTGTGTGCGGGACCCGAGACAAATATTAATCGCATCCTCCCAACCCAAATTCAGCACTTCCCCTGGTCAGTCTTCTCTGCAGCTCTCACTGGGTCTGCCAAGACCACAGATGAGATCTTTGAACTTCTCTTTCACCTTGTTACCTTTCTGGACGGAGACTGAAAATGGTTTTATAACTACCAGCTCTACACACAGGGCTCATTTGGAAGTGACTGGAACGCATCCAATTTTTGTCTTACTGGATGTTCACCAGATAACAACCTCGTTGTGGCTGTGTCTGGACTATTTTTGTCTCAGAGGCCTGGAGATGAATGGCTCTGTATGTTATTACAGCTTTACTGGGCCATTAAGCATTGCTCCCAGTAAAAACATCAAAATTCTGCAGTGCAGCCTTCACCCCCATAATTGTATTTGCATTTCATTTATCCCAAAGAGAGCAGGGATAGCTTCCTGCAGTGCGGTAGGGTTCTTTTCTTGAGAAAACTTGAGGGAAACCTCTCCCACATGCATGGTGTCTCTACCATGGCCTATTTGTCTGTATTCTCTTTTTTAATCAATGCTGAGACTAATTTAATTTTTGTAAGCATTCTCACGGTGTTGTCAAATTAATGCCGCCTGTCAGCTGATAAATTGTACCTTTTATTGAACATACTGCTAATTAGTAAAGAGTGATGCTTAAGCAGCATGTAAAAGCAGGTCTGGCGTTAGAGATCTATGAATCAGTGTGAGGCTCTCAACCTGCAAAATAGTTTGCAAAACGCAGGGTTTCATTTCCATGCTATTTATATTTGTGTTGAACAAAGTCATTCTCCCGGGGACCTCTGAACTTAAAGATAGATATGACAGATCAAAAATCTTTTCTATGGGAAGAATTTGGATCAGATATAAACGGCATCAAAACCCCTTGGTTAGTGCCAACATACTGCCTTAAATCACATAAAGCCGTGGAAAATATCTGTCTGGCTTACAAAATCTGTCTCAGGGAGAGGAGACTGTTTTGGTTTTGTACAAGCAGCTGTTTCCACTGGATTATTTCGTTGCTTATTGAGTCCCAAATGGAAGCAAGGGGCTTGGCTCCAGATTCTTTTTCTGAGGAGCACTTGCTTACCTTAGAGGTTACTGAATTTCGTTAATAGTAAATAATCTTTTTGCAGATTGCCCTTAGGTGTCCTGCTTGCTTTGCCAGCTGCCTGTGGAGGGGTGGCTGATTAGTCAAGAGGGACAACTGCTTATTTCCTCTTCCCTCGCGGTAGGCCAGGATCCTGAACTGCTCCTCTTGATCAATTGATTCTGACAGTGCATGGAAATTACAGTGCAAGCTTTTCTAGGGCAGTCTCCAGTTTCAAAAAATGCATTTTAATAGCTTGATGGATCTCCATGAATGTGGATATGTCCTGGTAATTGGCTGCTATGCTTCCAAAATTACATTCTAACCTTCCATTGTATGCGATCAACTGGAAAGTACTGTATAAATAGGGAGGATAATTGGATTAACTGCAAGATGACAGTGATTAAGATTCTAGCCTGGGTTCTGGATCCACTCTTTTAGCAACAACTTCCTGTGGGAGTCAAAGGAAATCGATAAAGGTTGGATTTCTCCATACTCTGGGAGATCTGGGCTTTAGTTTCTCGGCACAGCCTGCAAAGTAGGAACTGCAGCATCCTTACATTTCACCGGTTCGCTAGGACTACACGTTTTAAGAGGCTGTGCTCGGATATTGAAAATACAAAAGGCATATTTTCTCCATCAATCAACGGAATTGTATTATCAAAACACAAATCCTGAATTTTCTGGACTGTTTCTTATGGTTTGGGAGAAGAAAGGGAAGCTGAACTGGAAACCCTCCAGCCGATGTGGAGTGAAGTAATTTATGAGGAATGTCCTCACAGGACCGGGCAGAAGATTTAGCCATACAAGGGCACGGGCAGGGGATCACATTTTGTCTGCCTGTAACCTGTACCAAAGCTAGCTCTAGAGCAGCCTCTGCCTGTGAGCATCTCTGTGTCTAAAGGTCCTTGCTCAGGAGTATCTTTCTCTGCGTCCTTGCTTGGAGTGATTACTAACTACTTTGCAGAGAGCAAAGACCTGAAGCTGTCAGAGGAATAGACTAACATGCAAATTCTGAACAAATGCTGGGGAAACTTGTTTCTACTCCTTCTCTTATGCAAGATGTGTCTATTGGGCGTGGATACATTAAAAACAATGACACCAGCTGCCATCCACCAGAAGCCTATTGTCATGAATCCTGCTGCTACTTACTGCACAGTGGCCAGCCATGGCCAAAAAATGATGAACAACTTATTTATCTCCCTTCTGAGAGACATTTAAGGCTCAATGCATTTTCTTTTGTGCTCCTGTGTGTCTGCACTATATCAAGTGACTGGACAGCAAAGGGCTTATGTGAGGTTACATGGGAATTGGGTAACGTTTCTCGTAGCAAGACGCAGCAAGGTCTAGCAAGAATGCTCTCTTTCTTGGTGGCTTCTTCACTGCCTCATGACCAGGTGTGGGAGGTCATCAGAATTAGGGATACACTGACAAAGTGGGTTTTTGTTTTTGTTTGTTTGTTTGTTTTTTTAACTGGAGAGGGGGGTAAAATTAACATAGTTGCTTGTGGAAAGATAATTACGAGAACCTAACATTCAGTGTGTGAAATCTGCCTGGCTTGACAATGCTCCTATGAAATATCATCTGTGGTATTTATCAACCTGATCAGCTGCTAAATTACATGATAAATGTCTATGATGGATTAAATGGATGAGTATACAACCACCGAAGCCTTATGATGCTGCTTCAGTGCTCACAGTAATATGCCCTATTTCTTTTTTTGTTCTGCAATCCATCCAGACAGAGCTGCCAGTCATATGTTACCGTTTTGTGGTTTAGCGTGTCCTGTATAGCTAATTTTTTTGAAGAATCAATGGTAAATTATCTTGATTTTATAAATCAATATTACTTTACCACACCCAGATCATTTACACAACGTGAGGAAAAGCATCTGTAAATTTCAGACATTTAGTTGCTCAGCAGTGTTCCAGACTCATGTCAGCTGAATTATGAGTTAGCAGTCAGTGATAGCTGAGCACTGCCTTCATTTCTAGTCAAGGAGGTTATGCTTGGCAGGCATCACTGTTCTGTTATGTTCAGCCAATGAATACTTACCAATCCGGTACAAAACAGAGTGGAGTACGGAAACAATGTTTTGAAGTAGAAAGTTCTGGCTAGAACTGTCTGGTGTACGTGGGGAGGTGAAAAAATTCTTGGTCAAATTACATGTTCTATCACAGACTACTAGGTACCTCAGTTTAATGCAGTAGTACTTAATGATGGACACAAAGAGCATATAACTTTCCTCATTTCATCCACCCTGCTTGGATTTCTAAACATCTGTGGCAATGACCACATGCACACATGGGCTCCTGTAACAACAAGCATTGAGGTTTATTTTAAAAACAGGGATGGATTCCTCAGGCCTGTGCCAAACCTCTAGTAAGGACCATGAAAAAAATTTTTAAGAAGCTTTCATGAAGTCTTCCAGCAATGTACATCTGGGCAAACCTTTGCTCTGTCTTGCTTTTTCTCACACTTCTGTTGACCTTCACTTAACCTCAGAGGCTTAATTTTCACAAGGTATACTTGAATACCTGCTTCCATTGTTTTTTATCCCTCAGGGATTACACAGATTGGATGCTGCCTGATGTCAACAGAGGATTTGCAGTGTCAGGCTTTTGGGAACTAAATTATGTGATCAGTCAAGATCTTTCAATGTACTGATCTCACCAGTTAGATGTATCAATTGCAATATTGTACATGTGGGAACTGGAAGGTCTGTATTACTAGCCTAGGGCTTAGTCATTTGAACTTTATGATCTCTTGGTTTTCACAAGCTGATTTTTTTTGTTCAAGGGGAAGTATTCATTCTGTTTCAAACTAGAACCTAAAACAACTAATTTCTATTTTCCATTGATTTCTTTTCCAAATATTGGCATATTTCAGCTGCTCTAGATTACAGTTTCTCCATTTACGAAATAAGATAAGACTGAAAGAATGGGACAGGTACTTGATACCATAATTTTTATTGTTACTGTTTTGTTGGTTAGATCTGAGGATTTCTTTGTACTGGTATGAACAGCCATAAACATCTAGCTTCAAACTTAACACACTCTGAAATACACTGAAGGTTCCAGATCCACAATTTTCTTCATGCCAACAATAAAGAAACAAATAAAAATTAAATCAGTATAAATAAAAATCCAGTTGAGATAAGCTTTTTTTGTTTGCCACTAGGGGTGAGCCCTGAAGAAATCTGCCCCTGCTTTCACAAAATACCTGAGAATGAATCACTATGTTTTGGTAACCTTGTTTACAGTATTTCCTTTTCGATTACAGCAACAGCTAAATATACTTAAAAGAAAGCTACATCTGCCAAGTCTCTTCCTCGGCAGAATTTGGTACCAAGTGCGTTACACTGTTGGCTCGTGGAAAGACTAGATGGTGCCTGGGTCCTGGATTCTAGTCCCAACAAAGCCAACAGGGCCCCAGCAGAGCGCAGAACCCATGGAAGCAGGACCAGGACAAAGATGGCCTGGCTTCTTCCCTTCATGCTGAGGACTCTCAATGGTGCTTCTACCTCACCTAACCTGTCTCATATGGGGCTTTGTGGGAGATTCCCAAGAGAGACCTTTCAGTTACGACCACTGACTGGTTGTCTGCTATTTTTATAGGCTTGCTGTAGTCTTAACAAAGTATGCCTAAAAATAGTAAAAATAACAAAAACAGTAATATTTTGTGTATGTGCCATCAACCCTAAGGACATGAAAGTCCAGCATCTAATGTGCTGACTTAATGATTGTTATAATGAT
>Ga0181612_152271_pt1 | contig 11705 bp, 6 predicted proteins | sample HoacroProtozoa21_FD_119630 | JGI IMG/M metagenome (GOLD analysis project Ga0181612, IMG submission 119630) | Hoatzin crop microbial communities from Cojedes, Venezuel. Combined Assembly of Gp0051906, Gp0051904, Gp0051908 | reverse complement strand
TTTAATAATCATTAGAAAGTTGTTGTGTGGTTTGGTGGGGGGGGTTTATTGGTGGGGTTTTTTAATTTTATTTTTCAGTGCAAATGTCATTAGAGTGTTTTCTATGTATTTTTGAGTGATGGAAGTATTTTTGCTTTCTTTACCTTATCCGCTCCATCCACCTGTACACATTTACTGTTAAGTGATCAGAAGGCTTGAAAGTGTAATTTGAGGAAAGACTGGAATAAAAATGTTTTGTTTGTCTACAGAAGAGAAGACAAAAAAGAGATGTGATAGGGCTCTTTAGTATGTGAAAGGGCCTGCCATAACACTAAAGTGTTTTTTTGTGTCTGTTGGAGGTGAGACAAGGAGCAGTGGAGGGGGATGATTGAAGCAAGGGAGTTTTATATTAAATGATGTTAAAAGTTTTTAACATAAGCAGCGGGTAATCATTGTAGAGAATTGGTAGAATCTCTGTCAGTGGCGTTTATGAAACAGGCTAGACTAACATTTGTGAGGAAGGGATCCCTGTAGATCGGTACCTGCAAGCAATCTTGGGGTCACAGACAAAGTTATTTTAAAAGTTCTTTCTAGCCCTGTTTTCCAGGTTTCCTATTTTTTCCACTCACATGCCAGGTTTTCTAAAACTCTGTGGGTATAATGGTTAAATAAAGTGATGTGCATTCCTTGGGAGCCAACTACTTTGAGGAGATATTAAAAGCCTTTTTCCCCTCCCTGGACTTGTTTCTTATTTCACCAAAATCATTAGCAGATACTTCAGTCTCTGTAGTGGGTATGTTGCTTTTTTAATATTTTTTTGTTGTCAGAATGTTCCATGATTTCTTAATTAAGATAACTGTGCAAGTAATAATAATTATTCTTGTATGATAGCACTATTTGATTAAAGTACAATACTTTTTTTTACAATGAAAAGTATGACTGTATTAATGTATTCATCATATGGTATATTCTACAATTGATTGTTTAGTCCATAGGTGTTATGTCCTCAGCATTTTACGAAAAAAAAAAAAAGATTATTAATTATATTGAGCTCAGCTTAGTAGTGAGAGAACTACTGGGTTGCATTAACATAACTGTTAATGTGATTATTGAACTTGCAGTACGAAATTTGAAGTGGAAGGCTGGCTGCATGGGAAACATTGAGCTGATGATAAAGAGGGCTACTCCTTACTAGTATTCCTTTGTGTTTTAACATCAAAACCACATGGTTATTTGCATTTGAAACTTACCAAAGTAGATGTTTCAGCTTTTAGAATAGCTGTTCCAATAAAGTTCTGAGAGTAAATATGGTTTGTATCTGTATTAGCATACAATGCTATTAACCACTTTTAATTCTGTTTTACTACCATTAACGTAACTCCTGCATGGTGCTGAATTTCCTATGCCTTGTTTGACACTTCAGCAGCATTTTTAAGTGATCGCACAGGTAAGACCAGTGCTACCTGAATTAAATGGGAGTTTTTGCTGTTACTGTCATAAATAATGATCCATGACTGCACGGATAAATCTGAAAGGGTTCAAGGATAGGCAAAGCTAAGAGGAGATTTTCGTGATGAGTATGCAGAAAGTTGGAAGTGCAAACTCGCTCTAGGGTAGCAGGAATACTATTTGGGAAATGCAGAATGTTGTTAAAGTTAGTGTAATCTTCAGAAGAAATTTATAAATGCTTATCACTTGAATTCAGCAGTATTTTTTTTTAATTTGCAAAACACGGTTACAAGACAAATGACAAGTGTAACACTGCTCTTTCGAGTATATTATTTTGCATGTAAAAATATGGCTGTTAAAACTGAAAGAGTATATTGCACATGATGATCTCGGTCTACTTTTCCCATTATTGCCTGCTGGCAGTACAGAATGTGGGTGTGGTATATTATGTTAAATTACTGATATCTTATAAAAGATCAATTGTTTTAATTGAGGGCAACTCAAAGTGGAATGAATTCTAGCCTGCTGCTCCATGAATGTTGTTTACTTCTGCCTTTCTGTGTCATGTTAGCTCATGTATGTGTTTACTCCACATTCAAAATTGGTCATTCCACTTGTCCATTCCATCAGTCATAAATGCATTTCTTTTGTTAACACTAAATAAGGTGTCAGTAAAATGCTAGTCCAAGCAGATATCGCCATTATTTCCTTGTTTTCATATGTAATGGGTGGAAAAGTGTATTCAATTGTTTATTTCTAGGTATTTTTCATAGAATTGTATTAGTTTTATGAGGAATGTTTTACTGGATGTCTGTCCTCTGCAAAAGCTTTGGAACCTGTTGACCAAGTTCAGCCATGTTTGATGGAAAGCAATAAGCCTCAGATTCCAGTAACTGATTTGATGTTTAGCAGATACGTAAAGGAAAGACACCCTAGAAGTGTTGGCAGGGTGGGAGGGAGGGTTGGGGATGGCTCGGGCAGCAGGCATTCCAGGTGCGATGGCTTTCAGCAGCCTGCGTGTACCAGCTTGCACGTTGCGGTGAGCCAGTTGCAGCCCGCTCTGCCCCTTGCCCGGTCAGCTGGAGAAGCGGGGATGGGGGGCTGGCGGCACTCTGCAGACCGTTGGTGGGCTGGGGAGGGAGAAAGCAGTGACTGTTACGTGTGAAATGAAGACAGTTGAGGGCAACTGAAGAGCATGTTGAACTGCTGCGATAAGGGTTTTTGCTTGGACCAAAGGGAGAAGTAAATGTGTTAAGGGAATATGAGGAATATAAAGTACAAATCCGTGAATCACTATTTCTGTTCCTCATGGAACGATTTTAAGAGCATTTGTTTTCTGTTGTGTCTTCCCTTGCTATGCTACTTGGTTTTATTTGTTTGGTTGGGGTTTTTGGTGTTTACTAATCTGCTAGGGTTAAAGAACAAACAAAATTACAGCAAATTGTCCCACCTACTCTTGGTGTCACGGGATACAGATATAGAAACGTGTAGTTATATAAAACTACTTCTAAATATCTGGCTTAGTATTTTGAAATGCCGTGAGCAGCTGGCACATGAAGCCAAAGAACTGTAAGAACTGAAGCAACACATGCTTGATGAGCTTTTGATTTTGTGTAGGAAATATTTTCTTACTACAAAACCTAGATTAAAAAAAGCAACTTGCAAACCATTGCTTTGCCAAGTAGATATTACAGCAAGTTAACAAATCTTCCACCAGAGTGCAGTCTTTTCTAAGGATTTCTAACACCTTCAGCTAAGTATCTGCATTTTGCATGTAAATATTATTTTCTGCTGCAGCTATTACAGGCAGACAATTAACTTTATTTTTTGATACGCTCTTGGCTGTTTAATTGTGCTTTCTCATCGTGTTTAACACCTGAAACAAAATAGCTGGGATCTGTTTAATGATAAAGTAATGTAGAATCATTAGATTCCAACTGAGGAAAAAATCTAGGTCTGTCTCACTCTTATTCTCTAGAATGAAATGACTCCCCCATTTCCCCTTCATTAAAAAAATTCACTGTCGCCTTGCGGCAATAGCTGGCCTCAGACGAAGGTACTGTAGGAGTGAACTTTTTCCACGCACGTTAATCGGGTGTTAACATCAGAGCTTAATTGTGAGTATTGAAGTTCTTTATACTGCGAAATGACTGGCCAAAATACAGCTGCCCAGCTGATGGTTGATTATTTAACTCCTGTTCTTTTAGCTGTGGGTAGAGCTGCAAGTCATAGGATGAAACCTGATCCATTTGCCATGTCCGCAATAAAAATATTTGAAACTGTTATGTTTGTCTTGGTTAGATGTATATTAAGCAAATGTAATTTTTATTATTGTCATCCTAATTCTGTTTCTGAGGAGCTGTAAATAGTCATGCTATCTTGTATTGAATGTAAGAGAAAATGCTTGTAATTTGGCTTGCCTATAGACATGGTAAGCAACAACTGCTGTAGCCAAAGGTCATTTGATCAACAGATTAGATATTTCATTATATATTTGTTGCATAGATATTTCTGCTTGGGCTTGCTAAGAGGATGACATGAATAATTTGTGCACAAGTCAGACGTACTATATCCCAGGCCAGTTCAGTTTTCTTTTGGGACAAACCAGTGTATTGCCAAGGGTATTTCTGTGTTTTAAAAGCATCACATCTGCCATTTCAAACGTGCCATTCTTTTAGCTACTGGATATTGCTGTTCACATAAGGAGGTGTTATAATTTCTAGTTTTGACTGCACAAAGGTGTTTTCTTGGACTCTGTGAAATAATGCTTGCGCACAGCATATTATATCACATCACATTTGGTAGTACTCGAAAACCAGAAACAAACTTTCTGTCACTGACCAGGTGTTACTATGAGGACGTTAGAGGTGATGAGGAATCAGAAGAATTTCCCAGATAAATCGTATTTCTTGCTTAATTCAAAGATCCTTATTAGATAGTTCAAAGTAAAATAACTCTTATCTAGGGAAGAGTTGCACAAAAAAGCTCAAATAATCTAATGTGTTATCAGTAGTTTGAATGAAGGAGTTTCTGCCTTTTTTTATCCATAGCTGTGAGCTCCCACTGCTTTTTGTTTGTTTGTTTTTTACTGGCTCAGGCATTTTTTTTATATTTATCTTCTCCCAGTGATTGATGAACTTCATTAACATGAAAGAAAACTAATCCCAGAAGGAAAGAAAAGCCGCGGTATACTGCCAGTTTTCAGTGAGTGCGGTTGACTTGGAGAATAGTTGGCATGTCAGAGCCTTTACAGTAAAGTAGTATAGCAGTGATAGGATGGTACAGTACAGCCAGGAGCAAGGGTGAAAGCTGGCAGTGATCTGTTAGACTGGACAATCTGGGAAGTGTAACTTACCCTAACATCAGCTGCTTTTCCAGGGCAGCATAACATGATCTAACTTCTGGCTCTTGCAGTCACATCCTCCTTTGTGCCAGCTTCATTGCTCTTCTGACCCCAAATTCAGCTGCTTCAGTCGCTCCACTGTGAAGAAGCCTCTCTGTGTGCACTTTCACATGTAATTCTACTCGTGTATACACACCTACGCACTGCTTAAAAAGGAAAAATAAAAAGTTTTCTGCCACCTTATTGTGTTGAAAGGGCTTGGCACAGGGTCAGGCGAACACCAGAGGGAGCAGTGATGCTTTGCCAGGGGAAAGTACCAGTGCAGCAGCGGCGCTTGGATCTGCTGCTTTTGCTGTGACCCACATTCTCCAGCCTCAGTAAGTGGAAAAAAGTGAGGGGAGAGAAAACCACTGACACTTTTCAGTCTGGATTTCTGCACATAAAGTGTTTTATTTGTGCTTGAACTCCAAAGATGATCAAGACTGTCGTTTAACAGGTCTTGCATCGAACAGCTAATTAAGGAAATGTTTGCTTCTTGATTGTTTAATCAAATACATTGGTCACAATTTTAATGATTTTTTTTTTTTTAGGCTATGATTGTGGGGTTTTTTTTTGTTTTGGGGAATGTAGTAGATAACAAGCTTTATTAATTACTGATTTCTTAAATACTTTTTCATTAGGGAGAATAAATGGTTTTGCTGCATTTTTGGCTATGGGATAATAATTGAACCAAGGTATCACCATACTGAAGGTGAAACAATCAGTGATTTTTTTTTTTAAGGCTAGTTAGTAAGATGAGGTACAGCTGAATTTTAGCTGTCTGCTGATTTGTGTGATAGCTATAAATTCTTAGCCTGTATTAGGGTTTTGGTTTTTGATGGATCTCAAAACAGTGAGACATTAGAAAAACCCGATTAAAGGTTTCCATGTCATTAAAGGAATGCCTAAGGTCTAAATCCTTTGTTTGAATCCAAATAAAGTATTTTTAGATCAGTTTAAAGATAAGATGTAACTAAACAGACTTTTATTCAAGTAGTGTTTTAATTTCTGCTGTCTTTCAGTTGTGTGGGTGTTAAGTGGTATGAGCCTTATAAGGCCCCATGAAGTGAGGGTCAATGGGAATAAATACATGGTTATAAATGATTTTTTTTTTTAATAGCATCCATGCAGGGGATCTATTATTGTGGCTGTGGCAATTAAAAATAAAAACAAAGTAGTTAAAACCAAAACCAGCTCATCACCCCCCAGTAATAACAAAAGCCAGCATAGGCATGTGTCACACTGAAGTTATTTGGCAAAATTATGAGATAATTCTATATTGGATCCTAATGGTGCTTTTATAAGCTGGTTGGCTCGTCTTCCTCCTCCTTCTCCTCCCTCTGTTGCTAGTGCCATAGTCCAGGGTGAACTGCTCCTCAGGTAGCTGATGCAACCCTTTGTGTAGGTTCTGCTAAGGTGGAAAAGCCAAGTGCCTACCCTGCCCCTGCCTCCTGCCTGAAGTTGTTGGTGCTGGAGAGGTCTGTGTCAGATCAGCACATGCTTTGCCTCACATCTGTGTAGTTTAATTACTATATGAGCAGCCTGCCTGAGTGGATGGAGGTGGTGGCTGTTGCAGGGGTACAGACATCCCTCCAGGGCCGGGGCATCTCCTGTTTGGTAAAACCTCTGGCTCAGGGAAGGAACTTTGCATGAAGCTACAACTGTATCTGTTGTTTCCTGACTCCACAGGGTGACACTGTAGTAGAAATTGTAGGTGAAGGAGGTGAGCTGGGTGCGCTCTCTCTGCAGTTGATGTTTCTTGAGTAAGTTTTATGTTTGCCCAAACAATTTAAAAAGTTACACGAATTAAGTAGTCCACAAAGTCACGTAATAGATGTGTGGTGTGACAGCTACAACCTGCAAACTGTGTTGTTTGCGTGCTGTTTGAGCGAGTGCTAGTAGGGCCGTTTCTGAGCAAATTTCAGAAGCAATTGGTTCTGGCAGACGCAGAGTGATAGATGGAAATCAGCTGGCTGAAGCTATTGCTGTTACGAAGCTATTATGTTATGTTCACCCCACTTTCCAAGCAGTGATGTCAGATGTGCTTATGAATAAGCTCTTGAGCCACCTAACTATTTTCAGGTAAAATCGTCTCTGCTTCCTTGAATACGCTGGGCTGAGAGCAGCAGTGATTCATGAGCTGATTCAGGAGTGCATCAGATGCCTTCATTTAGGAACAGCCACATTTATCAAAAGGGAGGGGCAGGCGGCTGGTGGTGACAGCTGCAATTGTCTGATTTTTATCTGCTGGTGCATGTCTGTCAGCACCTTATGTCAGTTTGCTCAGTCTAAGGCAAAAACTCAGGTCAGTATCTGACAAACGTACTTGCGTGTCTTAAAGTACAATATGCCTAGCATTGTAGCACAATTTGATGCCTGCTAAACGTTGCAGTTTAAAACCCCGATTAAGGAAGGGCCAATCTAGTTGTGGTGTAGACAAGTCTGAAAGGGTTGGATTTCTAAGACAGGAAAGTTACAGCTGTAGTACAGATATATCTTCCTGTTTTTCCCCTAATTTCTAGGGATACAGACCTGGTAGTAGAAAGAAGTATGACACTTTGGAGAAAGGTGGATGATATTGAAATTGCATCTTGAATTTTACTTCATGGTAGGGGCTACATTCTATGGCACCTTTGTAATTAAAACCTTTTACCAAATGTAAGCTGTTGCTCCTCTTTTTGTTCTTGAGAAGGCTAATTAGCTAGCTGTAGTCCCTTGTTACTAGATTAGCCACAGGCTATTAGTCACAGGCGCTTTTTTTGATCCTAGCCTGGTGTGAGGTCAAACAAATTTGAAGCACTCTTGTAATTGCATTTAACTGTATATTACAGTAGAGTACCGTATTTTACATCTTTTTGCATTGATAGTGAAAAGTATATTTATTCTTTGTGTTCCCTTTTAACATGTTTTTTCCTCAGGTAATTAAGGCCATTTCATTGATATGTTTGTAAAGTAGCAACTGAAATCTGCATTTGTAAGGTTCACTTTTTTTTTTGTAAATGTATATCAGTCATTACATCATTTTGATTTATGGATGGCTAAAATAAAACAGCTGAAGTTTTAGGCTTCTTTATGTCCAATCTCTGACTACTGGTGCTCTTATGCCATAGGCAGCAACAGTGCAGGGCTGATGTAATCAGTGCTATAAGAGGGTGTTTTTGTTGCATCATGAAATTACTGAAGTTGACTTTAATCACTTCCTAATTTCAGTCAGCAATTGTAAACCTGAAATGAAACTATATATTTTCATCATGTTTACACTTTAAACACTTTAGTTATTTTACTTAAAGAACATCTCAGGGATAGTATAAGCTTGAAATCATAGGCAGTAGGCTGAAGGAAAGTTTCCAGAAATACTATGGCCCTCCTGCCTTTACTGGGGCAGGAGAAGGTATAGAAGGAGTATCCTGGCAGATGTTCTGTTGCTCCCTAGTAATTGTTTTAAACAACTCAGAAATTTCTTAGCTTGATCATGTTCACTGTGTGGTCCATCAGATCTCAAGATGCCATGTGGCAGAAGGCTGTGCTGGGGTATCTGCTTACAAGGATACTGTTGCTGAAAAGTTACTTACAAAACTATATACCTTTGATATTACTGAATTTGCTAGTCTGGAAGGGCATGAGATTAGATAAAAGCTACTTGGAATCATCATTAACTTCACTTTTTGTCGCCGGTTTGTTTTGTAGTTTTCCAAACCTGAGAAGATTTGGAGGCTGGTTTGATGAGACATTTTTATCATGTAGATTTATGTTCAATAAGCTACTCCAGTTGAGCAGTACATCGCAAAGGGCTTTATATCACTTTCACCTTTTTACAGATGTCACTTAAAAGCAAAGGAACTTATGCAAAGTCAGCTCGCCCATGGCAAATCAGGGTTTCAATATGACTGCCGTTTTATTCTATGTTTTTTCTTTTTCCCTCTCATCACAGTTTTTGTAGTGGAATGGAGCTAGTTTTTAGTGTTTAGAGAGCAATCGTTAGCAGGGCTGGGGAAGGAAGCCAGGAATGTGGTGCTCACTTCCACCTGAGGGTTATATTACACCGTTATCATAGTGTCTTCAGGTGACTGGGAGGGAGATTAGCAGGCTTTTTCTCCAGCCTCCTCTCCATCATCTGTTACAATTTATAACCCTCCTTCTTGTATTTCATTTGACTTTCTCCTTCATCTCCTGTTAATCTGTACAATACAAAAAGTTCTCTTTGTGCTTTCTGACAGGGCAAGCTGCTGCACAGGTCCTATGGCCAAACCGTCCGCTGGGGCTGGTGGTCAGGGTGGCCTCCCTTCCCTGCCACTGCGCCCTGCTTGACAAGGCCTTTCTTCTCCTCTACCCTTTGGCTGACGTGTTGCTTTATGTTGGATGTGATTTACTATAATATTTTGTATTTTCTGACTTCAGGAATCTTAGCTTTTATTTGTTTTCTTGGTATTCTTTCCTTCTTATTTTAAGTCCAGTGTGTTTCAGAGGAAGAGACTATAGAGCTCTCACAGTCTTTGCTTTACCTGCTAAATTGGTGTCCTCCTTCCACACTATCTCATGATTTTTTAGTCTTAAATCCCGTTCTTCTAATTTTTCCTCTTTTCACATTCTTTTTGTGTCTTCCTGTAGCATGACAAAATACTTCCATGTGAGATTATTTTGATAAATTGTAACTTGATACATACAGTTCTGCAGGTACTTTATTTCCTTTTTAAAAACAATCTCTTCCCTATAATGGCCACAGCATGTTGTTTTTAAGTCATCCATGTGTTGTAAAAATTTGCTGGCTAGAAGTGGAGTTAGTTGCTTGTCTATCTTGCAGAAGTTCGTTGTAATTCATCTGGTATGCCCCTGCTCCCAGGAGCTTAAAACTTTTAAGAATATTTAATAATACTTTCCGTATCCTTTCCCAAAGGAAGCCCAGAATAAATGTTGAGATCATTTGGGGCATGAATTAGAGCCTCTGGTCCATTTAAAACAAACAAACAAACAAACAAAAAAAAACAACCGAAAAAAAAACCCCACCAAAACACCACCACCAACAACAAAAAAACCCAACAAAAAGCTACCAGCAAACTCAGTTGCCTGTTTCTTTTTTGGTGAAGGCAGAGGGCAGCTTGCACGAGCAGTGCTAGAACTGGGTATGGACTCTAGCCCAGGTTCGTGCTGGTGAAGGTTAATGCAGAACAGCTTGTGTAAGACACGGATTTGAGACTAGTCAAGAAAAATGACTGTTAAACCAACTGTTCTTAAAATTTAACTACAACTGCGATAGTAGTTTCGAATGACAAGATGGCCTTTACCCTGAGGGCATAGACAGACTTCTCCGGCATCTGATGTCAGCAGTGGAATCTGTCCTGGCTGAGCATTACCCCTCACCAGCTGGCGGGTGCTGCTATCACCACAACCTGCTAACCTGAGGAATCCCTTGGAAATACTTGGTTGGTGACAGTACATCACCAGCCAGTTTATTTAAGCTGTTAGTGTTAGACAGATAACTGCATAAACCAGTAGTTAACAATTTTAAACTTCACTGCTCTCAGCTGTTTGCTGCCGACTTCTGTGGGAGTCACAATTGTAGCAGAGGTCAATGACTAGTTTATTGGGATGATTTCCTGCTCTTCTGCAGGCAAAATAAGCCAAGTCAGTTTATATGAGTGGTTCAGCTAACCTGACTAATTTTGCCTGAAGCAGAATTGGATTTGGTTGGCAGAGATTTGGGTACGCTAATTTCCAGTAAAGGGTGGTGGCTTCTGCAGTTGCTCCCGTAGTTTCTGTTCTGATCATGTGCCTGAATGTGGTATTTCTTTTTCCAGTAGGGAGGATACAGTATGTCAGCACAGTTATTTGAGCAGCTAGGTAGTGCAATAACCACCTCTCCCCCTTGTTTGAAAGAGACTTAATGTTTTATGTTAGAAAATACTGAAAGACATTTCTTATGTACTAGAAAATTTACTAACTTTTATCCATGTTTTCAGTCAAACTGTATTTGGATGAAAATTTGAATTTCTGGTCTTGTTATTAAGTAAAAAGCACCTTAAATGTGCTGGATGCTTTAAAAAGTTTTATCTAGACATGTTCTGGCTTAAAAATTAATTTGTCTAGATTAGGGAATTTGGAAGTGTAGTTGGCAATCTGTGAATTGCTCCTTGCATTTTCAAAGGCATTTAATGGTAAAAAGAGATGCAAAGTAACATCTTCACTAGCACCTGAGTAGATTTGGGGAGCTGGGTGATGGACTTGCATGGAAATCAGTGGGAAGCAGATGCTTTAAGTGTTTGTGTGCTAGTGAAAACTTTGCTTGGCACCCGTCTACTTGTTTGGGTCCTTACAGACCTTTGAAGACCTCAAAATCTGACTACATGTCTTAGGGCTGATACATCTTTTATTCGCCTCCTTATTTTTTACTTTTCTTCATAATTATATAAGGGAAACCAAGTTTTCATATTCTTTTAAATTCCCACTCTCTGCATGTTTTTAATAAATATACTTCATGTCAACAGGTAAGGAAGGTAAAACCGAATTTATTTAGAAAGAAAATGGAAAAAATGCCTGTGCAAAAAGTAAAATGTTAGCATTCCAGTTGTATTTCAGATGAATAATGTTGCTCTTAATGCATTGTGCAATACTCTGACTTACAAACTTTAAATGAGCTCAGAAACTAGCTGTTTTTTCTTAAAGCTCTCAGTGTAACTAAAAAATTAGCACTTTTTCATGAATTAAACTTCCTGGTGTCCTCTACTATTAGGTGTATCTTTTGAGTAAGTAATAGTAAGCTTAACCTTTGATAAAGACAAATATAACTTGTAACTAAGTTTTAGATTGATTTATGTTTAGAAAAAATAAGTTTAAAAAAATCTGATTTTTGAATACAGTTGGACAAATGGGTTTTGAGGTTATTAAGTAGGATATCTTG